>JAEEGL015603671.1_pt1 | contig 50886 bp, 36 predicted proteins | sample 9134231 | NCBI WGS metagenome assembly JAEEGL01 (sample SAMN16246548, study PRJNA631951) | gut metagenome | biome: gut microbiome; feature: rumen; material: fiber-attached | host: Bos | place: Iran: Karaj | collected 2018-10 | reverse complement strand
TCCGGTTCCTACGTTGCAAAGGGTTTCTTCCACAGCCAGGAGTTCCTTGCAAGAGATCTGAGTGACGAAGAATTTGTAACGGTTCTTTACAGCGTATTCTTCGACAGAACGCCTGATGCAGAGGGCTTCGCTAACTGGACTAACGCACTTGCCAATGGTGCCACCAGAGATCAGGTTATCGCAGGCTTCGCCGGATCACCTGAATGGGCAGCGACCTGTGCCAGATACGAAGTAAATATCTAACGGTTCTACAGCCTCATGAATCCTCGAAAGACCGCGGAAACGCGGTCTTTTTTATGGTTTTTGCCCCTTTGATGGGACACTATATATGGGCCTGCCTTCAAACTGTAACACAATATATAGTGGTTTGCTATTGACTCGAACACTACATATAGGTAGAATGAACAAGCAAACGGGAAAGAATCAAAAATCCGTTAGAAATGTAATATTACATTTGGCAAAAACGGTTAACAAAGTTTTGTAACATTGTTACAATGGGCAGACTGATTCAAACTACACTTAAAGGGCAGGGTGCACAAAATGAAAATCATCAAGCGTAACAAGCAAGAAGTAGAGTTCGACATCTCCAAGATCATCAACGCTATTACTAAGGCAAACGAGGCTGCTAAAGAACCTGATCGTATGACAAGCAAGCAGATTGCTCGTATTGCTGAGCGTGTTACTAACGAGTGCGAGAACATGAATCGTGCTCTCTCCGTAGAAGAGATCCAGGATCTCGTTGAGAAGCAGATCATGGCTCACGGTGCATATGAAGTTGCAAAGCTCTATGTAACTTACCGTTACACCAGAAGCCTTATCCGTCAGTCCAATACAACTGACGCATCCATCCTTACCCTTATCGAGTGCAATAATGAGGAGCTCAAGCAGGAGAACTCCAATAAGAATCCTACAGTTAACAGCGTACAGCGTGACTACATGGCCGGTGAGGTCAGCAAGGATATCACACAGAGACTCCTTCTTCCTCAGGATATCGTAGAGGCTCATCAGCAGGGTCTCATCCACTTCCACGACAGCGACTACTTCGCTCAGCACATGCACAACTGCGATCTTGTTAACCTCGAGGACATGCTCCAGAACGGAACAGTTATCTCCGGTACAATGATCGAGAAGCCCCACAGCTTCTCCACAGCTTGTAATATCGCTACACAGATCATCGCTCAGGTTGCTTCCAACCAGTACGGCGGTCAGTCAATCTCTTTGACACACTTGGCTCCCTTCGTTCAGATCTCAAGAGACAAGATCTCCAAGAAGGTAGATCAGGAGTTCGAGACACTCGGCATCAATCCTCCTGCAGAGAAGAAGAAGGAGATTGTCGAGAAGAGACTTCGCGAGGAGATCGAGCGAGGCGTTCAGACAATTCAGTACCAGGTAGTTACACTTCTCACAACTAACGGTCAGGCACCTTTCGTTACTGTATTCATGTACCTTAACGAGGCTAAGGATCCTCAGCTCAAGGCTGACCTTGCCATGATCATTGAGGAAGTATTGAAGCAGAGAATCCAGGGCGTTAAGAACGAGGCAGGCGTTTATATCACACCTGCATTCCCTAAGCTCATCTACGTTCTTGAAGAGGACAACATCAAGGAGGGTTCTCCTTACTACGAGCTCACAAGACTTGCTGCCAAGTGCACAGCCAAGAGAATGGTTCCTGACTATATCTCCGAGAAGGTTATGCTCCAGCTCAAGGTCGACAAGAACGGTAACGGAAACTGCTACACATGCATGGGCTGCAGATCATTCCTTACAACATATGTGGACGAGAACAACCAGCCTAAGTACTACGGCAGATTTAATCAGGGTGTTGTTACAATCAACTTGGTTGACGTAGCTTGCTCCGCTTGCTGCGAGTCCAGAGATGAGGACAAGTTCTGGAAGATCCTTGATGAGAGACTCGAGCTTTGCCACAGAGCTCTCCGCTGCAGACATGACAGACTTGCAGGTACATTGTCCGATGCTGCTCCTATCCTTTGGCAGTACGGAGCTCTTGCAAGACTTGAGAAGGGCGAGCCTATCACAAAGCTTCTCTACGGCGGTTATTCCACAATCTCACTCGGATATGCAGGTCTTTGGGAGTGTGTATACGAGGTTACAGGCAAGAAGCTTACAGAACCCGAGGGTGAGGCGTTCGGTCTCAAGGTTATGGAGACATTGAACGCTGCATGTGCTAAGTGGAAGGCAGCCGAGAACATCGACTACTCCATCTACGGCACACCTTTGGAGTCCACAACATACAAGTTCGCTAAGGCTCTTCAGAGAAGATTCGGCATCATCAAGGGCGTTACGGACAAGAACTACATCACAAACAGCTATCACGTTCATGTAACTGAGGAAATCAATGCTTTCGAGAAGCTTCAGCTTGAGTCGAAGTTCCAGAGACTTTCTCCCGGCGGCGCTATCTCTTACGTTGAGGTTCCCAACATGCAGAACAATATCGATGCAGTCATGGATGTTATGAAGTTCATCTACGACAACATCATGTACGCTGAGCTCAACACAAAGTCCGACTACTGCCAGGTATGCGGATATGACGGAGAGATCAAGATCGAGGAAAGAGACCACAAGCTCGTATGGGTATGCCCTCACTGCGGTAATGACGATGAGAATAAGCTCAACGTTGCCAGAAGAACATGCGGTTATATCGGAACTCAGTTCTGGAACCAGGGCAGAACTCAGGAGATCAGAGAGCGCGTGATGCATCTTTGATGCTTCCGCCTCCGTGACTCTTGGAGGTAGATTATGTATTACAGTGCTATAAAGGACTGCGATATCGCTAACGGAACAGGTGTAAGAGTAACTCTGTTCGTATCAGGTTGTACTAATTGCTGTGAAGGCTGCTTCAATCCTGACACATGGGATTTCTGCCATGGACAGGAGTTCACGAAGGAGACCGAAGAGCATATATGGAAACTTTTGGACCATGACTATATAAACGGTTTGACCCTGCTTGGAGGAGAGCCTTTCGAGCCCTCCAACCAGCGGGTGCTCGCGCCGTTTATCCGCGAGTATAAGCGAAGATTCCCGAATAAGAACCTTTGGGCATTCACTGGTTTTTACTACGATAAGGAACTTCTCGTCGACGGAAGTCACCCCAGGTGTGAGGTTACGGACGAGTTGTTAAGCTATATTGATGTTTTGGTCGACGGAAGATTCATTTTGGCCCAGAAAGATATAACTTTGGTGTACCGTGGCTCATCAAATCAGCGTATAATAGACTTGAATAATACGCGCGCGAAGGGCGAACTGGTGCTTTGGGACGAGAAAAAGGCGACAAGTTAATTCAAGACAAAGAGAAGAAATCCTCTGAAAGCCTCAAGGATATATTTATAAGATGGCTCGGTCTTGGTGATCGAAGTGGCTCCATTAGAAGATATATGGTCAACAGTAATACTAGGGCCATTGTCTACATGGCGTCTGTTGTCCTTGTAATCAATTTCCTTACTGCAATCAAGGCCATAGCTATTCACTCTCTTGGCGCAGTCGACGATAACAACGACTTTTACATGCAGATGGTTCTGTGTGTAATGGTTTTTATCGCATGCGGAATGTCCATCGTCTATGCGAACAAGGAAATCCTCAAGATTAAAGAGAATAATCTTACGAACCTGTCGTATTCGACGGTTCTTATTTTCTCGTGTGTATGTCTTATCTACGGATTCTTCGTTTCTTTGATCGAATACAGAAACGACGGAGTGGTAATGACGTTCATAGCGATGGAACTCATCGTTATCTGTATACTGGCGTGGAGACCATTTATATCCATTTCAGTCGTAGTCGGAACATTCCTTTTGTTCTATCTGATGATCTGCTTCGAGGGTCAGGCTGTACCCGAACCGCCTTTCACAATCGGATATCTTATCGTTGAAGTATCGATCATCATCACAAGTATCAGTGCTTATCACCAGAAAAAGAATGAGGCCGAGAAGGACGAGACTCTTGTATCGACTAATGATCATCTTGCTGAGATCTCCGTAAAGGATGAGCTTACAGGTGCTGCCAACATGAGCTTCTTCAGAAAGAGAGCCAAGGAGATTTTGAAGGATCCTGCAACTAATTATCAGCGCCTGGTCTTCGTCTATCTTGATGTAGAGAACTTCAGACCGCTTAACGAGAAGTACGGATTCGAGGCCGGTAACTCATTCATTAGAAAGTTCGCAGGACAGATTATCGACGTATTCTTCGACGGTCTCGTAGGACGTCAGGGAGACGATCACTTCGTAATTCTTTGTGACAAGGAAGACTTGGAGAAGAGAATAACTAAGCTTCGTACATACATCTATAACTGCGGATTCGATACACAGACAGGTCTTAAGGCCGGAGGCTATCCCGTTAAGGACCGTAACATCGACCCGTCCGTAGCATGTGACAGAGCGCGTTATGCCTGTAATGCAATCAAGAAGCATTACGATCAGGATTACTGCGAGTACGACGAGGAATTGGACAGAAAGTTCATGATGCGTCAGTACATCGTTAATAACGTAGATGCAGCCATCGACAGAGGCGACATCAAGGTCTACTACCAGCCTGTATGTTGGGCGAAGAACAGGAAACTTTGCGGTTACGAGGCTCTTTCCAAGTGGGAAGACCCCAAGTACGGTTTCCTTCCGACACCTTTGTTCATTCCCGTGCTCGAGGAGTACCATCAGGTCCATAAGATCGATATGGTAGTAGTTGAGCAGGTCTGCAAGGACTTAAGATGGCTCATGGATAACGGAAGACCTGCAGTGCCGGTATCGCTTAACTTCTCAAGACTCGACTTCGAGCTTACTGATGTTGTTGATCTGCTTTGCTCATGCACAAGAAAGTACAACATCCTTCCTGAGATGATCCACGTAGAGGTAACCGAGAGTGCGTTGTCCGATAACCTTGATTCCCTTCACAGAGATCTCGACAGATTAAAGTCCTTGGGCTTCCCGCTCTGGCTTGATGACTTCGGTTCAGGCTACTCATCACTTAACGTTCTTAAGGACTTCGAGTTTGACGTAATGAAGATCGACATGGTATTCCTTTCAAGTTTCCACGAGAAGGAAGAGAAGACCAAGGCCGTTCTCAAGAATATCGTTTCCATGGCTAACGATCTCGGTATGCATACTCTTACCGAGGGCGTTGAGACTGTGGAGGCAGCCGAGTATCTCAATAGCATCGGCTGTGAAAGACTTCAGGGCTATCTGTTCGGCAAGCCCATGCCTCTCAAGGATGCATTAGTAAAGATCACCGCCGGCACTCTTCCCGTATCCGAGGAATTTATTTGAAACACATCTTCTTCGACATAGACGGAACTTTATGGGATCACAGAAGCGTTATCCCGGACTCGGCTTCGAGCGCGATAAGACTGCTTCGTAAGAACGGCCATAAGGTATATATCTGCACCGGAAGAACACCGGGCTACATCACCAAGCCAAATCTTCTGGAGCTCGGCTTCGACGGCATCGTATCAGGACTTGGCACCAGAGTCGAGGTCGAAGGTACTGTTATATTCGAGCACATAATTCCTGAGGACATCGCCACAAGAACAGTTGATACGGTAAGAAGATACGGGTTCAGGTCCATCCTAGAAGGTCCTGAGTATCTTTATATGGATTACGAAGAGTTTAAGGATGATCCGTATGGCATTAAGGTTATGAAGGACCTGGGCGACAGGATGAAGTCATTAAGCGGCAACTACGGGAAGTGGAGGATATCGAAGCTTTCCTGCGACATGACAGGGTGCGACAAGAAATCATGCTACAAGGAGCTTGAAAGTGACTTCGATTTTGTGGAGCACAACGAAGTCGTTGTCGAGATGGTGCCGAAGGGCTTTTCGAAGGGCACGGGCATAATAAAGCTGTGCGAGCTTAAGGGCATCGACATCAAGGACACGATAGCTATAGGCGACGGTGCTAACGACGTTGACATGTTCAAGGCGGCGGGATTTGCTGTCGCCATGGGAAACGGTGCCGAGAAAGCGAAAAGCGCAGCCGACCACGTTACAACCCCCCTTCATGAAGACGGCATTCTTAATGCTTTAAAGCACCTTAACCTCATTTAAGCTTGTCGTTATAGATCTTAAGGAAGCGCTCAAGTTCATCCGACATATCCTTGTGCCACCTTGTGTACACATAAAGTGAAGTCTTTATCTTGGGGTGACATATGTAGAAGGCGATGTCGTGCCGGAATAGGTGTTCCTCTTCAAGCTTGGGGGCAAAACCATAGCCAAAACCGTTATTTATAAGTCCCGTTAAAGTCTCCAGGCTGTTATAGGTATCCGCATTAAGCGCCATGTCGCCTCTGCTGTTCCATCTTGTGATGGCTTCCTCTGAAGTCTTCTCGCCAGGAATCAGGACGGGAAGGTTAATGAGGTCCTCGGGTTCGACGTAACGCTTTCGTGTTATCGGAACACCTGAAGGAGCCGCGACACCCCATTCGTAGTCGTCTATAGTCTCGATTATCTTGTAGTCGCTGAAGTTTAATTTATCGGGCAGTATCGCGAAGTCGAGTTCATTCTCCGTAAGCATTTGGCGGATTTGGAACTTATCGTCCTGGCATATGGAAATCTTTATGCCGGGATCGTAAATTTTGAGCTTACCTATGATGTTCGAGATAAGTTCCCACGAGACGGGGAAGGCGTAACCTACCTTGATCTGCTGGATGGACTGCTCTTGGATGTAGCGGCTTAGCTGCGCCGAGATGCTCATGCCGCGGTCGAGCTGATTCTTAAGAAATGCCCCGTACTTGGTGAGGGTAAAGGGCGTCGTGTCTCTGTTGATGAGTTTGGCTCCCACTTCGTTCTCAAGCTTTGTTATCGCTCTCGAGACGCTAGATTGGGAGATGTTAAGTTTCTTAGCAGCTTCCGTGTTATTGCCTAGTTCGGCAACCAAACTGAAGATTTTTAATTCTTCTTCTGTCATGGGCGGCCTCCGGAAATAGTGGTTTGATCAGGGTTTTCCTATCGTGAAACTTTCTGCCTTTATTGATCCTATTAAGCGGCGCCCGTAGAAGAACTTTATGGCAGTCTTTCCGCCGGGTTCCGTGTCTATTGATATGTCATCAAATATGGTTTCATCTGTAATTGCATCACCTTCGAAAGCTGCGCCGTTACAGGTTACGGTCACGTTGTCCGTGAGACTGCAGCAGGCGAACTCGCGATAGGTAAGAAGCGTGAGAGCCAAGTCCGTATCGGATCTTCCGGGAATCCTCTTTACGGTTATCTTTATCCTGTCGTTCTTAAGCTTCTTAAGGATGAGATTATATGTGCCGTAGGGACGGTATGTTATGAGGTCCTTAAGCGGCACGGGGTAATTGCTCTTGTATGAGCTCTTGTATACCTTAACGCCTTCAAGCAGTTCTTCGATGCAGCTGTCCACATTATCCTTGAGGTTCTTGTCTCCTATAGTTACGCCGAACTGTGATCTCATGTGTATCGCGAATCTAGCCTGAAGGTAGAAGTCGAGTGCCTGCTCGCGCATAAACTTGAAATTCTCGGGATTGCTTTTATAAAGCTTAAGCTGGAGCTGTCCCATATACATCGAAGCCTCTGCGAAAGAGCCCTCGTAATCTTCCTGCTCGAACTTATAACGCGAGTCGATGTAAACGCGCTCGATGAGTGTAGCTGCCATCTCGGGATTTCTGGCGACATAGATTCCGTCCATGAACATCTCGGCAAGCTTATATGTGGATTCGGTAATGCCGAACGAGTGTCCTATCGAGAAATATCTGAATGCCTGTGCAAGATCCGGCCTTCCGTCAGTAAGCCTTCCCTCGAGACAGAGGAAGCCCAAAGTGTTGGCGGCGTATCCGAATCCTCCTTCACGCCATAAGATCTCCATACATCTTGCGGCTTCCTTGTAGTCGCACTTAAAAACAGAGTTGCCTCCGAGACACGCGAAGCCTTTAATGCGCAGAGCATTGAAGTACTTCTGCTCACAAAGCTCATTAACATACCTTCTGAACAGCTTCTTCGTAAATACGTCCGCATCCTTGAGGATAAGGTCGTTATCAAGCTCTCTTATGAAATCTTCCTTAAGCTGGTCGATATAGGTGCGCTCTTCTATGGACAGCATATTCTCTTCCGCCTGAAGGTCGATCATGTGAAGGAGGCTCTCCGCATCAATATAATCTGCTGCGGGAGTATGAACCTGAATAAGCGACATCTCACGGAAAAGCTTTACTATGTACGATATCATCCACTTAAGAAGTTCATCGTCGGTCTGCGGCATCATGGTAAGTCTGTAGGCATCGATTGCTGCAGGGGTGTCACCGAACAGCCTGTTAAGCTGAAGGGCGTCGTAGAAATGGATGACCATGGGTTCGAACCACGTGAAGAAGAACACGGCAGCATCGGTGCCGTTATTAATGATCTTCTCCAAAACCAAAGCCATATCGTCTAAAGTGAATGCTCTTTCCGAGCTGCACTTGATGATTACATTATTTGTCGCAGACAAAGGCAGCAACGTTATATCGTAAAAATCGTTCTCGTAAACGGCGAATGCCTCGAGAGAGTAGTCGCTGACCTTTATTACACGCGGTAATTCTTCCATAATAAAACCGTCCTTACATAAAATTTTACCTTTTTAAGGGGACCTCGTGTAGTAAAATAACTGTGTATTTTAAATTAACTTTAGAATTAGCAATCTTCGGAGGTAAGGAATATGGGCCTTTGTTTCAGAAAGAGCATCACTATAGCTCCCGGTGTCAGGATCAATCTGTCCAAGAGCGGACCTAGCTTGAGCTTCGGTAAGAAGGGCATAAGAGAGACTATCAGTGCTACGGGTAAGTCCACAACGAGCATCGGTATTCCCGGAACCGGAGTTTATTACAGAAAGAGCTATGACTTAAAGAAGCTCGGCAAGGGCAAGGACGAGAAGGGCAAAGGCAAGGGTAAGGATGCCGCAGCAAAGACCGCTGCAGCAGCTTCTGCAACTGACCAGGAGAAGCTCGCTCTCATCGAGGAGAACAAGGCTAAGGTTGCCGAGTACGAGGCATATGTAAATGCTATCAAGTCCGTTCACAAGGCTACGGACGGATATATCGACTGGGAGTCACTTAACAAGGGCGAGATTCCCACGAACATCGTTAAGGGCAGCGAGGAGTACAAGGAGTTCGAGAGCTTAAAGCAGTTTTCCGAGCGAGTTGTGGCCGGCGACGTCGATGCTTATCTTGAGATCATAGGCGAGATCAAGCCTTACGATGACCTTCTCGATTACGGTTCCTCTTTCGAGGTCGGTACAGACAGAAAGGACGTGCTCGAGGTCGAGTTCCATGTTAAGTCTGAAGAGGTCGTTCCTAATGTCGAGCTCTCACTTAAGGCTAACGGCACACTAAGTGAGAAAGAGATGAGCAAGACCAACTACTATGCTCTCATGCAGGATTACATCTGCAGCACCATGATTAGGGTAGCACGCGATTCCTTCGCGCTTCTCCCTGTCAGCAAGGTATATGTCCACGCCGTCGATGACATGCTCAACACGGCTACTGGTTATAACACGGAGGTAACTCTCGTGTCGGCAGAATTCGGAAGAGAACAGCTCCAGGCACTTAACATGGAGATGATTGATCCTTCCGATGCATTATCCAACTTCAAAAACAACATGAAGTTTGCCAAGACAACGGGATTCAAGGCCGTAGAAAGGATCCTGCCCGAGTAACGGGAGCATATGCATTTCAAAAGTAACGACGCCAAAGGTATAGCCTGCATTCTTCTTGCTGCTTTTGGCTTTGCACTCATGACATTTTTCGTAAGACTGTCGGGAGACGTACCTACTATGGAGAAGGCTTTCTTCCGCAATGCTTTCGCGGCTGTAATCGCGACGGTTACTTTGCTGCGCTCCGAAGATAAGTTCAAGATTAAGAAAGGCAACGGCAAGTACATCTTCTTAAGATGTCTGTTCGGTACCACAGGACTTCTGTGCAACTTCTATGCCATAGATCATCTGCCTCTTGCCGATGCGAACATGCTTAATAAGCTCTCGCCCTTCTTCGCGATAATCGCATCAATTCCGATACTTAAGGAGAAGCCGACAAAGATTGATATCCTTACGACCATAGGTGCCTTCTGCGGCGTCATTCTCATAGCAAGACCGTCGCCCGATGTCTCGATGATCCCGGCTCTCGCGGGCCTGTGGGGAGGAGCAGGAGCAGGTATCGCATATACTTTCGTAAGGCTTCTTGGCAAGCACAAAGAGAGAACGTCGATCATAGTTCTGTGCTTTTCGATATTCTCGTGCATGCTCTCGGCCCCGTTCATGATCTTTGATTTCAAGCCGATGGAGTGGTGGCAGCTTGCATGCCTTATTGCAGCGGGTATCTTCGCCGCCATCGCGCAGTTCTCGATAACGTCTGCTTACAAGTTCGCGCCTGCACGTAAGATCGGAGTCTTCGATAACACGCAGGTCGTGTTCTCGGCTTTCCTCGCGATCGCATTCTTCGGCGAGATACCCGAGCTGTTCAGTATCTTAGGTTACGTGATAATCATCGGTATGGCTGTGTTCAGGTGGTACTGGAATCTGAAGCACGAGCAGCCGGAAGAGACTACAGCTTCTTAAGAGTGACGTCGTAAGCCCCGTCGTCTTTAAGATTCATCACCATATAGGACTTAGACGAACCGCCTCTCGGAAGTGCTATGCTTCCGGGGTTTAACACGTGTATCTTCGGGCCTCCGAATGATCCGTCCATGAATTCATTAAAGGGAACATGGGTGTGACCGAAGATCGCTATGTCACACCTGTTCTCTTCTGCTGTATAGACCAAAGTATCAAGTCCGTAGTTTACATGGACAAGGTGTCCGTGCGTTAAGTAGAAACGATGTCCCTTTAAAGTAAAAACTGAGCTGTTAAGAAGTTCTCCCTGGGATCTGAAGTCGCAGTTGCCCTTGATGAATACACAGGGGATCTTCGGCGCGCCGAGCTGTCTTTCTACTGTGGCGCGCGAATCTTCAAGATCTCCCAGATGCAAGATCATGTCGGGTTTCTCAAGTTCTGCTACACGGTAAAGAAGGTCGGACCGTCCGTGTGAATCACTTACTATTATCAGTACCAACTTGCAGGATCCGAATAGGCGGTTCTTCTTCCGCCGCCACCGTTGCTTATGGCGGCACTTCCGTTTATGATTCCAAACTCTCCGCCCTTTGTGATCTTCTTGGTAGCCTTGATCTTCCTTGAAGTATCAAGATAGAAGGAGACGTCCGGAGCCCTGTCCAAAGAGTGCGGATCACGAGATCCCATCCTAGCCTCGATCTTCTTCTCGTGGGCCTTCATGAGAGGCGGGATACCGAGAAGTATCATGAGAGATACCAGATAGAGGATTATAAGCGCTACAAAAATCGATACTCCGTGCCTTGAGAAAGTATAGCGGGAACGAAGCGATGCATAAAGTAATGCAAGGATTACGGAAGGAAGTGCATAAGATAATGCTCTTACTTTCCTGTTAAAACTGTAGGTAGTATTCGTAATCCTCTCGGACATATTCTTCATAAAGCTCCAGCCTCTTCCTGCAGGAACGACGCCGCATACCTCTCCGGTCTGTCCGTTAATGGCAAACTGGAAATTCCTGTCATCGTACTTAACATTCAGGAACCAAATGGGCAGCAGGCAATAGAGAACGCGGAAGTTCTTATACTGGATTCCCGTATAACTTGAGTTATATGTGAAGGAGTCGCAGTCCTCGAACTTTACCTTCTCTGCTACGTTGTGGCAGTAGTTGTCGAGTCTCTTTCTGATGTAATCGTACATATCCTTAGGCTGGCAGTCATATTTCTCTGCGAATACACCCGTAAGATAAGACGCGTTATAAGGAACGAGCTCGGAAAAATCGAACGGCTCGCATGCCTGCATCAGTCTGTTGGAGATCTTTCTTGAACCGTCGAAAGGGACGTTCTTGAGGGAGAACTCAACCGTACCGTCGATAGGAATATCGATGGCATGCTTATGAGTGGCTTCCTGCTTGAGCGGGTCATAGAAAGAACTTCCGTCGATTACCGTATGTGTCCAGCCTCCGACGTCCATCTTTACATCAGTGGACAAAAGCCAGAACGGAACATAAACGCCGGTAATCTTCTCCAAGGTTGCAGACTTTGTGAAAGACTTCGGAACGCGGGGAACCGAAGTAACATGCTTATAGTAAGCCTCCTTAGCCTGCTCCTTCGTTACGGAGAACGGAAGGATGGCGTCGGGACGGAACTGTCTTGTAAGTCTTCTTGTAATGAGTGCAGGTGAACCGCAGAAAGGACAGATTGTGGAAGCTGTGTTGGCATCCGTTACAATCTGGGAGCCGCAGGAGTTACAAACTATCTCCTTATTGCTCTTATCCTCATAGTCGAGTTCATCATCGATACCGTATTCCTGTTCAGGAGTCTCGATTCCCAAAGAACCGTTCATCTCCATGGAATCGGGGTCGTAAAGATTACCGCAGGTTCTGCAGATAAGAGATCCTATCTCGATGTCGAATACGAGGTTTGCACCACAGCCGGGGCACTTCTTCGAATTACCGGAGAAGGGGTCAGTCCTGTCGTTCGAGGTCTGATCCCATGGCATTTCCAATTCGCGCTTAGGCTTAAAAGGATTCTTCTCGAGGCTGCCAAACGGAGTGTTGAGATTATACGGATCGTCTTTCTTCTTAAATCCGCCCGGACCGTAGATAAAATCCTTCGTGGTCAGCTTCTGCTCTTCATTCTTCTCTTCGTTGAGATTCTCAATCTTCTCATTCTCATCCATAATACCTATCCCCTGATTAATTCCTATATTCCTTTCAGAATTATACAACATCCTGTATGTAAGTGCTATAAGCCCGCTGGCGCATGCTTGTATCACATTCGCTCCCACCCCTTGCTAGCAAGGTGCTCGCTTTGTGATATAATACTCAGATTACAAACACTATATGTGAAAAGAGGTTTCTCATTATGGAAAAGAAGAATCTTGATTGGGCGAATCTCACATTCGGTTACACAAAGACCGACAAGCGTTTCGTCGCCAACTACACGAACGGCGCATGGGACGAGGGTGCTCTTGTTGATGACGACATGATCGTCATGAGCGAGTGTGCAGGCGTTCTTCAGTATGCGCAGACAGTTTTCGAAGGCCTTAAGGCATACGAGACTAAGGATGGAAAGATCGTTACTTTCCGCCCTGATCTTAATGCTCAGAGACTCCACGATTCTGCCGTACGTCTAGAGATTCCTCCCATTACTGAGGAAATGTTCATAAGATCAGTTAAGGAGACAGTTGCTGCTAACGCAGGATTCGTACCTCCGTATGGTTCAGGTGCTTCACTTTACTTAAGACCTTACATCTTCGGTATCAACCCCGTTATCGGCGTTAAGCCTGCTGACGATTATCAGTATCGTATCTTCGCTACACCTGTAGGTCCTTACTTCAAGGGCGGTGCTAAGCCGATTGTTGTTAAGATCTCTGACTTCGACAGAGCTGCTCCGCACGGAACAGGCTGCATCAAGGCAGGCCTTAACTATGCTATGTCCTTGCACGCTATCGTTACAGCACATAAGGAAGGATTTGCTGAGAACATCTATCTTGATCCTCAGACAAGAACAAAGATCGAGGAGACAGGCGGAGCTAACCTTATCTTCACTGACGGTAAGGGCACATTGGTTGTTCCTAAGTCTGATTCCATCCTTCCTTCTATCACAAGAAGATCTCTCGTTTATGTTGCAGAGCACTACTGCGGCATGAAGATCGACGAGCGTGAGGTTACACTCGAGGAAGTTATGGGCGGTGCATTCACAGAGGGTGGTCTGTGCGGTACTGCTGCTGTTATCTCTCCTTTGGGCAAGATCAACGATCACGGCAGAGAGTTCACATTCTCCAACGGTATGGAGGAGATGGGTCCTGTAATGACAAAGCTTCGTGAGACTTTGACCGGTATCCAGATGGGTACGGTTGAAGCACCTGAGGGTTGGATCGTAGAAATCGAAGTTTAATAAGCTTCATTAACTGAATGATTGAAAGAGGTGTCTTGACGGACACCTCTTTATCATTGAGACTGTTATATAATAATCGGTGGAGGGATCAATATGTCCAAAGTAACTGTATTTATAGCTGACGGAACAGAAGAGGTCGAGTGCCTCACGATAGTAGATCTTTTAAGACGCGCAGGTATCGAGGTAAGACTTGTTTCCATCATGGAGACTGAAAGAATCGTAAGTTCACACAAGGTAACGATCATTGCCGACGGTCAGTTTGATACAGAGGACTACAGCGATTCCGATATGTTGTTCGTTCCGGGGGGGATGCCGGGCGTTACGAATATGCTTGCTCACGAGGGCCTTATCGAACTTATAAGAAAATTCAATGCAGACGGTAAAAGACTCGGTGCAGTTTGTGCAGGTCCCTCTGTTCTTGGTAAGGCAGGCGTACTTGCCGGTAAGAAAGCTACATGTTTCCCGGGCTGGGAAGATAAGCTTGATTGTGGTGAGTATACCGGCGCACTCGTTGAGACCGACGGCCTGGTCATAACCGGAAGAGGCTTGGGAGCATGCATCGACGAAGGTCTTGAGATCATTAGAATTCTTAAGGGAGAAGATGCTGCAGCTGATATCAAGAGCAGAATACAGCATCCTGAGACAATCTGAATCAATAAGGGGTCGTCGAATGACGGCCCCTTTTCATATGATTAAGTTTAATGCAGGTTCAAAGTGAGTTAATGAATCTCATGAATGCTTCGCAGCCCTTCTCGTCGCGCTTGTAAACGCCTGCGCACTCCAAGATCTCGGAGAAAGCGATACCGACTTCTTCTGTGATGACTTCCATGATGTCATCCTCGGAGGCATCATCAGCAAGACGGGGAAGGATCTTCTCATTAACCCAGTCAGCGTGCTTAGCTAAAGTCTCATCCTTAGTGATGTCGCTTCTTTTCGCAACGGCCTCGGTAAGGTCAGTAAGTTCCTTCTTAAGTCTTGCAGGAAGGATGGCAACGCCCATTACCTCGATCAGACCGATGTTCTCTTTCTTAAGGTGATGGTATTCCTTGTGAGGATGATATACACCCATGGGGTGCTCTTCCGTAGTGATGTTATTGCGAAGTACGAGGTCGAGCTCGAACAATCCCTCATCATTCATTCTTGCGATAGGAGTGATGGTGTTGTGAGGAATACCGTCAGTCTCGGCGAAGATGAATGCATCCTCATCAGTGTAGTTTCTCCATGCATTTAAGATTTTGTCAGCAAGATCGGAGATGCGGTAAAGGTCGTTGCCTGTAAGTCTTATTACTGACATAGGCCACTTGATGATGCCTGCAGTGATGTCGTTAAAGCCCGGGATAGTAAATGTCTTCTCGTACTTGGCGCGTGCCATGGGGAAGATGTAGTTTCCTCCCTGGAAGTGATCGTGTGAAAGGATAGATCCGCCTACGATGGGGAGGTCTGCATTGGAGCCTACGATGTAGTGAGGGAACTGCTCTACAAAAGAGAGGATTTTCACGAAGGTCGAACGGTTGATGACCATCGGGATGTGCTCTTTGTTGAAGATGATGCAGTGCTCGTTGTAGTAGACATAAGGGGAATACTGCAGGTAATAATCCTCGCCGTTAAGGCTTATCGGAATGATTCTGTGATTCTGTCTTGCGGGGTGTGTGAGCGTGCCCTGGAAGCCCTCGTTCTCACGGCAAAGAAGGCACTTGGGATAAGTCGTTGACTTAGCCTTGCCTGCAGCTGCGATATCGCGGGGATCCTTCTCGGGTTTACTTAAGTTTATCGTGATGTCGATGTCGCCGTACTCGGTGGAAGTTACCCACTTGATGTCCTTGGCGATGCGGTCCGTTCTGATGTAATTGGTCTGCTTCGAGAACTCGTAATACCAGTCTGTTGCTTCCTTGGGGGAAACTTCCTTGAGGGCGTCAAACATGCGCACTACGAAGGAGGGAGCAGGAGTAAGCGCACCCATAAGCTTCGTGTCGAAAAGATCTTTCTCGGCATTGGTAAGGTCACCCTGAAGTGCTATGAAATCTTCGAGGATTAAGTGAAGCTCTCTTGGGATGATTTCCTCTTCGGGCTCGTTATATTCATCAACACCTAAGATCTCGACTAATCTGTTAATGGTAAGCATTCTGTCGAGCTCGTCGACAAGCTTCGTGTCACGTCCGTAGTTTACAAGTTCGGTTATAAGATAGTTAGTGTCCTTCATGATGTCTCCCCTTCTCATTAAAGCACGTTGATTCCGCCGTATTTTCTGATCTTCAAGATCTCGCATGAACCCTGTCCGAAGATGCTGTCCATTACTTCCTGATAGCGTGCGGCATTGTCGTTTTTAACGAATGCCTGTATCGTTCCTGCGAAGCCACCGCCGTGAACTCTTGAAACTTCTTCGGCGCTTAATACGGAGTCGCTTACTGCAAGTGCGATTGATATATTCTGTGTTGTAACGAAGCTGTTTGTATATACATTCTGAAGATACTTAAATGACGAGTTTCCGGATGCCTTTACGATCTTAAGGAACTCCCAAAGATCGCCCTTCTGCAAAGCCTCGGATTCTTTTGCTGCGCGGTTAGTCTCCTCGACAAAATGGATTGCACGAAGAACAGCGCGGTCGCCAGCCTTATTTCTTAATGTGTCGATGTTATTAAGGATGTCTTCAAGGCTTACCGCTCTTAATACATCGTGGCCGAGAAGCTTGGCTATCTTCTTCATCTCGGTAGGAATAGCAGCGTATTCGTCTGTGAGGTCACTATGTGAACCTTTGGTGTCTGTGATGCAGAGGCTGTAGCCTGTTTTTGTAAAGTCAAAATCTACTCTCTCGACTTCGGGGTTGTCGGGATGCTTAAAGTCGATGTGTACCATGTTGCCGACGGAGCATGCCATCTGATCCATGAGTCCGCAGGGCTTGCCGAAGAACTTGTTCTCTGCGAACTGCCCTGCCTTAGCGATGGTGACGGGGTCGATAGTCATGTCATTATAAAGACCTGAGATGATCGTACCGATCAAGGTCTCGAAAGCTGCGGAAGATGAAAGACCTGCACCTATAAGAACATCACTTGTGATGTATGCATCAAAGCCTCCGATCTTATAACCTTCCTCATTAAGTCTGAAGATAACACCCTTGATAAGAGCGTTGGTTGTGCCCTTCTCGCTCTCGATTAAAGACAGATCTGATGTATCTATCTTGATCATCTTATATGTTCCGGAGATGACTCTTACGATGCCGTTATCTGTGGGGCGGACAATAGCAATAGCATCTCTGTTAATGGATGCTGCAAGTACTTCACCGTGCTGGTGATCTGTGTGATTGCCTCCGATCTCCGTTCTTCCGGGAGCGGAATAGATCTTTATATTCTCTGAGGAACCGAAGTTGTCTTCGAATATACCGATGGCATTCTCGTAGCGTTCGGGCTGCTTAGCTGCCCATTCGGGATCTACGTAGATGTCTGTGAAATCAATGGTGGAAAGATCGATCTTGGAACTCATGGGGCAATCCTCCTTTGTATTGATTGGATATTACTACGATGTTTAGTAAAATGTCAATAAATATTACTAAACATTTACTAAATTATGCTGACAAATCCGGTTCAAGCTGATAGAATTCTGTTATGGTTACGATTAAAGACGTTGCGAATGAATGCGGGTTATCTCCCGCTTCCGTATCGAGAATATTAAATAATGACACGACCTTGCAGGTTACGGAACAGACCCGCAAGAAGGTTATCGATGCGGCCGCGAAGCTCGGCTATGTAAAGAAGGGTGGAGTAAGAAGTAAAGCCACATTCAGACTAGGTATCCTTCAGTGGTTCTCCGCACAGCAGGAATTGGAAGATGAATACTACCTTCGCATAAGAAGAGGAGTGGAAGATTTCTGCGTTAAGAATTCCATTCAGATCATAAGAGCATACAGAACTGACAAGGACTTTAAGGAGACATTAAAGGACTGTAACGGTCTTGTCTGTGTAGGCAAGTTCGCACATGAAGATGCCGAAGACCTGATTAGTTTTAATCCTAATATCGTATTCCTTGATATGAAGTCCGATCATCCTGAGGTTACTACCATAACCGTAGATCTTTATACGGCTGCCCAGGAAGCGCTCGAGTATCTTAAGGAATTAGGTCATAAGAAGATAGGCTACATCGGAGGCATCGAGTATGCGTCAGGTTCCGAGATGGTTACCGATGACAGAAAGCTTGCTTACCAAATCTTCATGCAGAAGAATAAGTTCTCTTCATCAGGGCTTGTTAAGGAAGACGAATTCACGATCTCTTCAGGCTACAAGATGATGCAGGAGATGCTTAAGGGAAAGACCATTCCAACTGCAGTATTTGCCGCTTCTGACGCGATCGCAGTAGGTGCCATGAAAGCAATTAAAGAAGAGGGACTTTCTATCCCCGAAGATATATCTATCATAAGTATCAATGACAATGAGGTCAGTGAGTTTACCGAGCCTCCGCTTACGACAATGCGTGCTCCTTCCTACGATATGGGACAGCACGGAGCGAACATCGTTTATGTTGCCGGCAACCTTGACATCAAGACGCCTCTTAAGGTCATGATTCCATGCACCATGATAAAGCGAAGCTCATGCGCAGAATGCACAAGCGAAGGAAACTAAATTTGTAAATTCGGTTTCCTATCACGGGTAAACGCAGGGTGTTATCATAAGCTTAAGGAAACTGAAAATCAAAATCGAGTTTCCGTAAAGGAGCTTATCATGGCACAGGATCAGAAGATAAACATTCTCAAAAGCACTATCAAGGTTTTTAACAAGAAGGGCCTTAAGCTCACCATGGACGATATTGCCGAGTACATGGGGATATCGAAGAAGACAATATATAAGTTCTACGACAGTAAAGAAGAGATTTTCGATCAGATCGTAGATTACATTTTCGATGGGATAAAGAGAAAAGAGAAAGAGATCCTCGAGGAGGAAGGTCTTACCTTAGAGCAGAGGACGAGAAAGCTCCTCGCAGCGTTCCCTGAAAGCTACACGGAGATTGATTTTACAAAGCTCGGAGACCTGAAGGATAAGTACCCCAAGATCTACAAGAAACTTACAAAGAGACTTGAGTCAGGATGGGAGCCCACGATGGAGCTTCTAGAGCAGGGCAAGAAGGAAGGTCTCTACAGGAAAGATGCAGACTTCACGATATTTAAGATCATGATGGACTCATCGGTAGCAAGGTTTTTCGAGACGGACACATTAAGAAAGAGCGGCATCTCTTATGTAGATGCATTAAACCAGGTAGTAGACATACTACTCACGGGAATTAAGTCATAAGGAGGCACGGCATGGCAAGATCAGAATCGGTTTACGGCAATAAGCAGAGTGCTTCCACAGTAAGGAAAGCTGAAAGAAGCAAGCAGAAGTACATAAACAAGTTCGGTGATGATTCGAATGCTAACTACTCTGCGCAGATTGTGGAGAACCCTTACATCGGCGATATCCTCGGTGTTAAGAATGTTGCCGTAGGAAAGGCGGCTCCCGGCAAATGCGAGGGATTCGATAACGATAAGGGTATCATCGTCGGCAACATCAGAATGGGCTTCGGTCACTACCGCATCTCGATGGCGATGGCAAGTGCAGCGAACTCAATGGGGCTTACGCCTTACTGGATGGACCTTAACTCTTATCCCGAGACAACGGGCACTAAGGTAATCTCCGCACAGAATGATCTTTACTCCCTTGGATCAAGACTTTCACAGAAGGACAAAATCTTTAACAAGGTTGTATGGGAGCCCATTAACTACACAGGATTTAAGCAGTTGTCTTACAACGCTCCGGACCAGAAAAATGCCGAGCTTATGGCAGCGCTTTACAAGAATGTTCCCAAGGATATTCCTGTTATCGGCACACACGTTTGGCCCGCTCAGGCTGCACTTCACGCCGGTATGAAGTATGTCGTTAATGCAGTTCCGGATAACTGGCCGATGGCACTTCATTTTGCCGAGGGCGCAGTACATACAGTGCAGACACATTACGCTTACATGGGTTACCGCACGATGAACGGTATGGCAGGGAACAAGGTGTTAAAGCCCATGCCTGCAGACAGCCTCATCTACACGGGACACTACATTGACGACGAGCTTGTAAGCAACATCGAAAAGGATAATGCCGCAAGACTTGCACGTAAGGAACAGGGTAAGCCCATGCGCTTCCTTCTTACTATAGGAGGCGCGGGAGCACAGAAGGAATTCTTCGCAGCTATCATTAAGGAACTTATGCCTGACATCAAGGCAAACAAGGCTGCACTTTATATCAACATCGGAGACTACATGAATGTATGGGAAGACCTTCGCAAGGCGTCTTCCGATATGGATCTTGTTACCAAGACGCACTTCAACGATTGGAACGAGACGAGAACATTCTGTGAGAATGCACTTGAGGGTGACGTGGAGGGAATCCATGTATTCTGCCACGAGAATATCTTCGAAGCTGTATATGCTACAAACCTTCTCATGAGATCTTCCGACGTTCTCGTAACAAAGCCTTCAGAGCTTGCTTTCTATCCTGTCCCGAAGCTCTTCATCAAGAGAATCGGCGGACATGAGCAGTGGGGTGCAATCCATTCTGCGGAGATGGGCGAAGGATCGCTTGAGTGCCAGGATATCCCGCACACACTTCAGATGATCAGACTCTTCTTGGAAGATGAAGTCCTGCTTAAGGATATGTGTGAATCCATAAATCTTAACAAGAAACTCGGTATCTACGACGGAGCATACAATGCCGTCAAGCTTGCAATGAAGCTTAAGGGGGTAACCGTATGAGACTAACTGCAAAAGAGAAGATAGCTTACGGCCTAGGTGCCGTAGGCAAAGATATGGTCTACATGCTCTCTGCGAGCTATGTACTTTACTACTTCCAGGCTGTTATGGGAGTATCTGCTCTTGCGATGGGATTTATCCTTCTTGCTGCAAGAGTATTTGATGCGTTTAATGATCCCATCATGGGTGTTATCGTAGCGAAGACAAAGACACGTTGGGGTAAATTCCGTCCCTGGCTTCTTATCGGAACGGTCACTAATGCAGTTATATTGATTGCCATGTTCTCGGCTCCCCCGTCACTTGACGGTTCCGGCCTTGTCGCATACGCAGCGATCACATATATCCTCTGGGGTATCACATACACAATGATGGATATTCCTTACTGGTCGATGATACCTGCATTTACTGAAGGCGGTAGGGAGAGAGAAGGACTTACCACTCTTGCAAGATCTGCAGCAGGTGTAGGTTCGGCTTTGGTTACTATCCTTACAGTAATGTGTGTTGCCGCTTTAGGTAATGCATTTGCTTCTTCAAATACGGATCTTGTTACCAATGTTTATTCAGCTGTTGACTATAATTACCATGCGTATGTTGTAGAGGTTGACGGTGACGGCAACCCCACAACATCAGTACTTGAGTACGAGGGTGCGGATGCCAACATCAATGTTTCCATTACGGGAACATCGAAGGTGTTCGATGAAGTTATAAATGTATTCTCTGATAACGCAGATATCACATATACGATCAACGGCATTGAAGTTGAAAACGGATCTGCAGAATTCGTTAAGGGTGATTACGCGAAGTCTTCTGACAGCGAGGAAGAGCACTTCGTCGATACAGATCCTGTTATCGTATTCTATGTTGATTCTGATATCTATTCACAGCTTAACGGTGCTTCGTCTCTTACGGCTGTTGTCACGATGAACTCAACTCTTGAAGTAGAGAGAGTTGGTTATAAATTCTTCTCTATGGTAATCGGCGTACTGTTCGTAGTATTCATCGCCATAACATGTATCTTCATTAAGGAAAAGTCTTCGGTAGACCTTAAGACTCCTTCAGTAAGAGAGATGTTCAGAGCATTGCTTCAGAACGATCAGGCGATGACTATCGTTATCACCATCGTCCTTGTTAATACTGCAACTTACATCACATCGAACCTTCTTATCTACTTCTTTAAGTACGATCTTGCAGGTTCCAACTGGCAGGGCAACTACACCTTGTTTAATACATTCGCAGGCGGAATACAGATTATCGCAATGATGATATTCTTCCCTATCTTAAGAAGGTTCTTTAACACATTGAAGATCTTCTATCTGTGCATCGGCTCTGCTGTCGGTGGATATGTAATCCTCCTTGTCATGGCTCTTGCAGGACTTAAGAGTGTAGTCCCGTTCTTTGTCCCCGGTTTCTTCATAATGGCGGCTGTAGGAATCTTGAACGTAGTAGTTACTATCTTCCTTGCGAACACTGTTGATTACGGACATCTTAAGAACAACAGAAGAGACGAGTCGGTTATCTTCTCCATGCAGACATTCGTTGTTAAGCTCGCTTCAGGTATTTCCGCTATGATCGCTTCCATCTGTCTTTCTGTATTTAACATCACAGAGTCATCGGAAGCTGACGGAACATATTCCGCGGTTACAGCAGGCATTGATCAGATAAGAAACGCAGTCCAGGATACACTTAACAGCAGCTCGGTAATCGGACTTAGAATAGTAATGACACTTACACCTATAGTCGTACTCGTTATAGCTGTATTAGTATTTAAGAGCAGATATATTCTGACAGACGCTAAGCTTGCTGAAATCTCTAAGGAGCTTAAGTCCAGGGAGGCGTAATATGATCACCATTAAGGATAAGCTGTTTGTTCTTGATACGGACAAAACAACATACGCATTCCGCGTGATGCCGACAGGTCACCTTGAGCATCTTTACTACGGAAGAAAGATAAGAATAGATGATGCTGACGGCATAGCTGATCAGTTAGGGTTTGCTCCCGGTAATTCAAGTTCTTACGACAAGGATAATGCTATCTCCCTTGAGGATGTTAAGCTTGAGATAAGTGCGCCGGGAAAGGGCGATGTAAGAGAGCCTTCACTTGAACTTATAAACAGCGACGGAAGTTTTACTTCTGATTTCCTTTTCGATGGGTGTGCTACTTCAAAAGGAAAAGTGAGAGAAGAAGGTGTCCCGTGTTCTTACGGTGAGGATGCCGAAGTGCTCACGGTCACACTTAAGGACAAAGAGAATAACCTTATGCTGAAGCTTGCCTATACCGTGTACGCAGAGTGCGACGTGATAACGCGCTCGTGCGAGATTATAAACAACGGTGACGGTGCAGTAACGTTAACAAGAGTGATGAGCCTCATGCTCGATATGGATCCCGGCGATTATTCTTACATTACCTTCAATGGCGCATGGACGCGCGAGATGGGGAAGAACGTGCAGAAAGTCGGGATGGCAAAGCTTGTTAATTCCTCTTACACGGGCTCGTCTTCAAACCGTGCAAATCCGTTCGTAATGTTAGGCAAGGGAGCCTTCGATGAAGACTATGGTGAAGTCATCGGAATCAACCTTGTATACAGCGGCAACCACTACACTTCAGTTGAGCAAAATCCTTACGGTAAGGTAAGACTCATGACAGGAATTAATCCAAATGGGTTTAGCTGGAAACTTGAGAAAGGAGAGTCCTTCAGAAGCCCTGAGGCAGTGATGACGTACTCCGCTTCGGGCTGCAACACTATGAGTCACAATATGCATGACTTTGTTAACGCGCATATTGTAAGCGGCAAGTGGAAGGACCAGCTTCGGCCTGTCCTGATAAACTCCTGGGAGGCCTCCTATTTTGATATCAACGAGCATAAGCTTGTTAAGCTTGCGCGTAAGGCTAAGGCTGCGGGTGTCGAGCTGTTCGTCATGGATGACGGATGGTTCAAGGGAAGAAATGATGATACTTCTTCTCTCGGTGACTGGACGCCTGATAAGAAGAAACTTCCTCATGGCATTAAGGGCATCTGCGACAAGATAAGAAAGCTCGGACTAAAGTTCGGCATATGGGTAGAGCCCGAGATGGTAAACGAGAATTCGGATCTTTACCGTGAGCATCCCGAGTGGGCGATGAGGATCCCGGGGAAGAAGCATTCCACGGGAAGAACCCAGATGCTTCTCGATCTTACGAGAAGTGATGTTCAGGACTATATCATTAAGTCGATGTCCGATGTGTTTTCCTCAGCTGACATCTCTTATGTTAAGTGGGACTACAACAGAAATTTCACTGATATTTATTCTGCCGCTTTGCCTTCGGACAGGCAGGGGGAAGTTGCTCACAGATATATCTTGGGCCTTTACCGTGTGTTGGATGAACTTACGAAGAAGTTTCCCGAGGTCTTATTCGAGGGATGTGCCTCAGGCGGCAACAGATTCGACTTAGGGATTCTTTCTTATTTCCCCCAGATATGGGCTTCCGACGACACGGATGCTTACCAGAGAGGAATAATTCAGAACGGATATTCTTACGGGTATCCGCAGTCGTGTTATACATGCCATGTGTCGGATGTCCCGAACCATCAGACGCTTAGAAGGATTACTGCTGACACTAGATTTAACGTGGCGGCTTTCGGCGTGTGCGGATATGAAAGCAACTTCTGTGATCTTAACAAATTTGATTTCAATGAGATCAAGTCGCAGATTGAGTTCTATAAGAAGAACAGACGGCTCATGCAGTATGGAAAGTTCTGGAGGAGAAGTTCATTTGACGACGGCAAGATTCTATCGTGGACCATATCTTCGCCCGACAAGTCTGAAGCCGTATCGATGATAATGCAAAGTCTCATGACGCCTAATTCGCAGTCGGATATCCTGTACCCGAGAGGACTTGCGGAAGACGTGAAGTATCACATCGAGAACAGAAAGACTTCGTTTGACATTAGGGAGTTCGGAGGACTTATCAATCACGTGGTTCCGTTCCACGTTAAGCAGGACGGATTCATACATGGAGTTATAGCAAAGTTTGTAAGGATCAATTCCGAATCGGAGTCGCACGAGATGTACGGCGATGCGATGATGTATGCGGGAGTTCATCTTAATCCCAGATTTGCTTCATTGGGCTACAACGACACCGTAAGATACTTCCCCGACTTTGGCTCGAGGATATACGAGATCAGGACTGCTTAGACTTTTTCCTGTTAATAAGATTAAGTACGGCAAGAAGGATGATTCCAGAGACTGAAGTTGCCACGCCTGCTGTAAAGAACGGTGTCTTATAAGTGAGTGTAACATGATGTGAGCCTGCGGGAAGATCAAGTCCCATATACTTAATGTCGGCATTGAAAATTTGATAATCTTCTCCGTCTACTGTCGCGGACCATCCTTCTGAATACGGAACAGCAATTACCAAAATCCTGTCTTCGTTAAGGCTTATGTCTCCTTCGATAATATCCGTACCGATTTGGACGTTGGTAAGAGAGTGTTCATTGAGATTATTTATCGCATTATTAAGGTTTGCCATCGGGATGCATTCGACTTCTATGTTATCGAATTCATAAGTACCGACATCGACGAAGATCAGATCGATTCTGGTAACAGCTTCTTCTGAGTATCCCATGTTTATCGTGAAATCGGTTCTGCCGTTATAGTATTCGTATCCGTCGCTGTGAAAATCGACTATCTTGAGGGTTCCTGTTGATGATCTCAAGATAACAGAGGCTTCGGTCGATTCTTCGAATCTTGCTCCCTCAAGGTTCACCCGTGTCTCGCATCCCGGAACTCCATCTATGTAGATTGAGATGGAATCTCCAAGATTCTCGTTCACGATGCGTGAAGTGTCAATCTGATCGGGAAGAGGTTGTGCGGTACTGGTTGAGAGCGTAGGGATGACTTCTCCTCTTGCATCGGCAATGTCATCAGGAACGACAACAGTATAAAGGAGAGCCTCCTCTCTTTGACCCACTGTGAGTTCGCGCCAGCTTGTCTCTGACATAACGTCACTCATCGAAAAGCTTATTCCCACAGGATTAGTATTAACGAAGATGTCATGGCCTTCGTATATTGTGCTATCTGTATCTTCATACCCGTAGGGGATAGAGTATGCCTCCTCAGGAACTATATAGTAAAGAACGGAACTTAAGTCGTTAATGATAGTTCTATCATCGTAATCCTTGTACTTATGGATGTCATAATAGATAAGGTTCATGTCAGCATTAAACTGCACGCTTCCCGGATTGGTTATAGACCAATAGTATCCCTGAGTTGATACCCCTCTGTTAAGAGCTGCGTTGTAGTTCAATTCCTGACCTGAATAACGGTGAAAATCATTAAGTTCCGACATAAGTCGTTGTGCGGCAAGACCATCATCATTCATATTTTCTTCGATCTCGGAAGGTGTTCTGGATTCGGCAGCATAATTTTCTCCTCCAGCGCTGTTGAGAGTAAAACTCGACATAGCAGTTGCAAATACTGTGAATGCTACGAGGATGAATTCTCGCATGCTCTTGCTTATGCTCTTTTCCGGAACGAATCCCATAATCAGAATCAGGGTAAGCAGAGTGATGAGAGGCACGATTATCTCTCTTTGTGTTACGATGCCCGTGATTATGCAGAGTAATATGATCACGCCTGATAATATGAGGGCATCTTTCTTGAAGAATGATCTGTCTGTTTCCATTTTCTCCATGTGGGTGCTCAATGTGTAAGAGGACAAAAGAATTAGAGCGAAACACCATCTGTTCGACATGTAGGACATACCATTAAGCAGCTGTCCGAAGAACGGAATCAGAATGAAGATAAGATTGATTACGGAAAGAATTTTGAGTGTCTGTGAATTACCTTTTCGACGGAAAAGATAAAGAAGAGACAGGATTACGGAGGGAGTTAAGCACAGGCAAAGCCAGTATTCATTTACCGGTACAAGCAACATGAAAGGAAGTTCTTTGTAATAATCGAGCGGATAGAAAAGGTGAAGTTTATTTACGCCCGACAGTCTCGCGTCGGAAGTGAAAGCATATGCTACCGGGACAAAAATAATGCCTGCTGTAAGGAATCCTGTTAAGGAGTAGATAAACATGTTCCTTATGGGGATAAGGTATGCTTTTATATCTCTGCCGTGGAGTATAACGAGTCTTACGATTGTGTAGAAAACCGTAAGCAGTACAAGCATGTAGAAGAAGTAGAAGTGCGAGATGGCAGCAAGGAAAACAGATACTATAAGCACGTTCGGCTTCTTCCCCTTAAGAACTTTCTCTGTGCCTGCAATAATGAGTGGGAGATAGATAATGGGAAGAAGGAAAAAGAAATGCCTTGCACTGTTATATACAGCAAAGTAGGAGAATATATATGCTATTGAACCTGCAAGAATACCCGCCTCGTGCTTAATGCCTGTTGTCTTGCAAAGATAGAAGAATGAAAGTCCTGCCAAGTACAATCTTACAATGACTATGAGGTCATATAGGATGTACATGTTGTCAGCGTTGAAGAAAACCGACAGCGCACATAACGGGGAGCCTATGACGTAATAGTGGAGAGTGGTAAGTATGTCGCCCCCTTCTCCGATCGAGTAGCTGAAAGATGGTATGTTAAAGCTTCTTTCGATGAAGATTGTCTTGAGAACTTTTCTTAAGTGTTCTCCGTAATATATCAGAGCATTGTAGTGCTGTGGCAGACCGTCTACATGCCATATAAAGGTTCTTCCCGTTAGAAAATACCAAACGAATACCAGGAACGAAGTAATTCCGAACAGAAGAGTATACTTAGCTATATATTTCCTGGTGCTCATATGAAGAGATTATAGCATTTTACTTTATTAATAATAAATATTCGTGGTAGAATGGATGGAGGTGCTGTTTGGCGCCTCTATTATTTTCACGCGGAGGAATATATGAGCAGGCTTTCCAATGTTTCTGTTTCTTTAGCACAGGAAACTGTCGAAGAGCTCTACAAGGATATTGAGAGAAATATCCAGACGAGCCAGCCCGGTCTGTGCCCTGTAGATTTGGCAGCGGCATTTATCCATTTAAGTCATGCAAGATCATGTGGTAAGTGTACCCCTTGCAGAGTAGGTCTCGGTAAACTTGAGGACCTCATCAACAGAGTATTAGACGGTAAGGCAACGATCGAGGACCTCGATGAGGTCGAGATGATGGCTGAGACAATCTATCGTTCAGCTGATTGCGCTATCGGTTCAGAGGCAGCAAGAATGGCCGTTAAGGCTGTTAAGGGATTCAGAGATGACTTCGAGGAGCATGTTAAGTACGGACGTTGTAAGTTCCAGAACTTCAAGTCAGTTCCTTGTGTTGCCGAGTGTCCTGCTCACGTTGATATCCCGGGCTATATCGCCCTCATCAATGAAGGAAGATATGATGATGCAGTTAAGCTCATCCGTAAGGACAATCCGTTCCCTGCAACATGCGGCATGATCTGTGAGCATCCTTGTGAGGAGCACTGCAGAAGAACTCTTGTTGATGATGCCATCAACATCAGAGGTCTTAAGAGATATGCGGTTGAGCACGAGTCTGAGATCAAGGCACCTAAGTGTGCTGAACCTACAGGCAAGAAGGTTGCTATCATCGGTGGCGGTCCTTCCGGACTTACAGCTGCTTACTTCCTCTCTGTTATGGGCCATGAGTGCACAGTATTCGAGCAAAGAGACAAGCTCGGCGGAATGCTTCGTTACGGTATTCCGAGCTACAGACTTCCGAGGGAGATCCTCGATCGTGAGATCGAAGGCTTGAAGCTTTCCGGATTTAAGACATTTACTAACATGTCCGTCGGTAAGGACATTACACTCCAGGAATTAAGAGATAAGTACGATGCAGTTTATATCTCCATCGGAGCTCATACAGACAATAAGATCGGTATCGACGGTGAAGACGCTGAGGGTGTTATCTCTGCTGTTGAGATGCTCCGCGGAATCGGCGACGGTGTTATGCCTGACTTCAAGGATCAGGATATAGTAGTAGTAGGCGGCGGTAACGTTGCTATGGACGTTGCAAGATCTGCTATCAGACTCGGCGCTAAGACAGTTAAGATTGCTTACAGAAGACGTAAGGTCGATATGACAGCTCTTCCCGAAGAGGTTGAGGGTGCTGTTGCTGACGGCTGTGAGATCTTAGAGCTCAATGCTCCTACTAAGATAGAGAAGACAGATGACGGTAAGGTTGCTGCTTTGTGGGTACAGCCTCAGATCGTCGGCGAAGTTAAGTGGGGCCGTCCTGCTCCTGTTAATGCAGATGCAGATGAAGTGCGTCTCCCTTGCGACAAGGTTCTTGTTGCTATCGGCCAGGGAATCGAGTCCGGTCACTTCGCAGATAACGGTATTCCGGTTAACAGAAGAAAAATCGCTGCTACCGATTCAGGAGACTTCGAGGGTATCGACGGTGTATTCTCCGGCGGTGACTGCGTTACAGGTCCTGCTACGGTTATCAAGGCTATCGCAGGCGGTAAGGTTGCAGCAGCTAATATCGATGAGTACTTGGGCTTTGACCACGAGATCACAAGTGGCGTAGAGCTTCCTCCCGTAAGATTCGCAGACCGCGAGCCTATGGGTCGTGTAAACATGACAGAGCGTCCCGCAAGTGAGAGAACTAAGGACTTCAATCTCATGGAATTCCCTATGACCGACCAGGAGGCATGTCAGGAATCCGCAAGATGCCTGCAGTGCGATCACTTTGGTTGCGGTAAGTTGAAGGGAGGCAGAGAGTACAAATGGTAAACATAACAATTGATGGTAAGAATGTAAGCGTAAAAGAGGGTGTAACAATCCTCGAAGCCGCTAAGTCCGTAGGTATCAATATTCCTACTCTTTGCTACTGGAAGGGCCTTAATGAAGTCGGTGCCTGCCGTGTATGCGTAGTTGAAGTAGAAGGCTTCCAGAAGCTTCCCGCTGCGTGCAACACAGCCGTTATCGACGGCATGGTAATCAGAACAAACAGCAGAAAAGTAAGAGCCGCAAGAAAGGTTAACGTACAGCTCATTCTCTCCGAGCATGACTGCCGTTGCCCTAACTGTATCAGAAGCGGAAACTGCTCTTTGCAGACACTTGCAAGAGACCTCAACATCATTGACATTCCTTTCGCGAAGAAGGTTCCGGAGAATACTTTCAGCAAGACATTCCCCCTTAACAGAACTGAGTCCAAGTGTATCAAGTGCATGCGTTGTATACAGATGTGCGAGAAGCAGTCCTGCAACATCTGGGATCTTATCAACACAGGTTCCAGATCAACAGTTGGTCTTCGTGACGATTACTCCATCGAGGAGTCTGACTGTGCACTATGCGGCCAGTGCATCACTCACTGCCCTGTAGGTGCTCTTACAGAGCGTGACGATACAGCTAAGGTTATCGATGCTCTTAACGATCCCGATAAGATCGTTATAGCTCAGATCGCTCCTGCTATCAGAACAGCATGGGGTGAGGAGTTCGGTATGGATCCTAAGGAAGCTACAGTTGAGAGACTTGCTTCTGCACTTAAGATCATGGGATTCAACTACGTATTCGATACGAATTTCACAGCTGACCTTACTATCATGGAAGAGGGAAGCGAGTTCCTCGACAGACTTGCTAACAAGAAGACAGCTAAGCTTCCTTTGTTCACATCTTGCTGCCCTGGTTGGGTTAGATTTATCAAGTCTCACTACCCTGAGTATGTAGACAACCTTTCCACAGCCAAGTCACCTCAGCAGATGTTCGGCGCTATCGCTAAGAGCTACTATGCTGATATCCTCGGCGTGGATCCTTCCAACATCTACTGTGTATCCATCATGCCTTGTCTAGCTAAGAAGCACGAGTGCGCTATCCCTTCAATGAACGATGCGTGCGGTGATCCTGACGTAGACGTTGTACTTACAACAAGAGAAGTAGACAGACTCATCAGATCCGAGTATATCGATCCTACATCCATCGAGGATGTTGCTCTTGATCTCCCTCTCGGAATCGGTAGTGGTGCCGGTAACATCTTCGGTGCTACAGGCGGTGTTATGGAAGCTGCTTTGAGAACTGCTTACAACATCGTAACTGGTTCTAACCCTGATCCTGATGCATTCAAGGATGTAAGAGGACAGGACGGCTGGAAGGAAGCTTCCTTCGACATCAACGGCACAACGCTTAAGGTTGCTGTTGTTAACGGTCTCGGCAATGCTGACAAGCTCCTCAAGGCTCTTAAGGCCGGCAAGGTAAGCTACGACTTCATCGAAGTAATGGCATGTCCCGGAGGATGTGTCGGCGGCGGCGGACAGCCTATCCACGACAACTGCGAGATGGCTCCTGAGCGTGCACCTGTACTCTATACACAGGACAGGGAAAGCACACTCCGTTTCTCACACGAGAACCCGTCCATCACAGCAGTATATAAGGACTACCTCGGCAAGCCTTTGTCAGAGAAGTCACATCATCTGTTGCACACAGATCACCACGCATGGAAGATGCCTAACGAGTAATCGACCATAAGGTCCTTATATAATAAGAACAATTAATACCCGATTGCTTCACGAGGAAGTCAATCGGGTATTTTTGTTTTACGAATACAATTTACGAGTTTTATGTCGATTAGGCGACACATCATTTCAGGGGTGTCGCTTAAGCGACAAAACATACCTTTACTGACCATAGTTTCAGGGGTTCAAAAGAGTTTTAATAACCTCGGCAAACGAAATAAACCACTGAAGAAAAAACTAATACCTGAAGGAGGTAACACAGAAATGGTTTGTAAAGGAAAGTTCGGAAACAAGATTGCAGGCGCTGCTCTTTCAGCAGCAATGGTTATGACAGCACTCCCTGTATGCTCAATGACATCTTTGGCATGTGAGTGGGGAAAGACACAGATGCCCAAGCCTCATGACTCACGTTATGAGACACTCTTTCTGACAAGTTCTGGTTCTCATAGCGGTCATGGTCACAGTGACAGACATCACAGCGACAGACATCACAGCGAGCGTGCTTATGACATCCGCTCCATCCACATTGGTCATCGTGACAGCAACCACAGCCACCATGATGATCATGATCGTCACTTCGGTCACAGCCATCACGACAGCGATGATCATCACTCCGGCCACAGCCACCACGACAGAGATGATCACCACTCCGGTCACAGCCACCACGACAGAGACGATCGTCATTCCGGCCATTCCGGTCACGATTATGGCAACGGCGGTCACAGCTTCAACCCTGACAGATTCCCTGGTTTCCCTGGCGGATTCCCCGGATTCCCCGGCGGCACACCGTTCCGTCCTTGGAGCAATCCCACAGACGATCAGAATGATGAAACAGAATTGATGATCGAAGCTGTTGACCCTGAGGATACAGAAGATACATACAACAACATTGATGATCTCAATGCACTCAAGGATCTTATCGTAATTGGAATGGATATCCTTGATAATAACGATGATCTTCCGGATGCAGAGTGCGATATGCTTCTTGCAAGACTTGTTGGAGCTTTCGATGTTTATGAAGATTCCGATGCTACAGAGGATGACATCATCTTAGCTTATTGCAACCTTTCTGATGCTATCGATTCAGCTATCGCAGCAATGGGTTCCGGTAATGCTTCCGATGAAGCTAATACACCTGATACTGATGTAGATATCGTTATCCCAGACAGATGTCCTACTCTTCCCGAGGAGCCTGCTGACGATACAATGTATGTAATCTACGGCGAGCAGCCCGAGGATATGGATCTTACAGGTGTAGGCCTTATCATCCAGGACAGATGTCCTACACTTCCTGAGGAGAGAGTACCCCAGATCTACGGCGAAACACCTGAGGACATGGACGTAACAGATGTCGAGCATATCGACCTCATCATTCCTGACAGATATCCTACACTTCCTGAGGAGAGAGTAGCTCAGATCTATGGCGAAACACCTGAGGATATGGATGTAACGGATTCCGAGCACATTGATCTTATCGTTCCTGACAGATGCCCTACACTCCCTGAGGAGAGAACACCTGTTATCTACGGCGAGCAGCCTGAGGATATGGATCTTTCCAATGTAGATCTCATCGTACCTGACAGATACCGCACAGCTGATGCTGAGCCTGACGTAGTTATCTACGGCGAGCAGACAGAAGATACAGACATGACAAACGTTGATCTTATCGTACCTGACAGATGCCCTACACTCTCTGAGGAAGCACCTGCAGCACAGGATGAGAACCAGGACGAGCAGACATCTGACTTCGAGATCACAACAGGCGAGTCTGTTACTATCGAAGCACAGGAAGAGCCCGAGGTTACACCTGAGGCATCCGAGCAGACAGAGACACCTGCTGCTCAGACACCTGCAACAGTAACACCTGCACCTTCTGCTGATACAACGAATAACGACATCCCTTCCAACATCATCATCGATGCTGACCAGGTTGAGATCGTATTCGTAAACGGTTCTTCTTATGAGGTTTCTACTCCTTCCGAGGAGACAGCAGCACCTGCAGCAACAGTTGCATCTCCTGCAGTATCAGCTTCCGCTTCTTCTGCACCTGCAGCAGCTCCCGCAGCAGCAGTTGTAGTAGAGACAGCAGCTACAGACAGAGCAACATTGGTTGAGAGATTGGTAGAAAGATTCTATGAGAGCGCTCTTAACAGAAAGTCCGATGTAGCAGGTAAGGCTTACTGGATTGACCTTCTTATGAACCAGGATGCTGACTTTAACACAGTAGTTAACGGTTTCCTTAACAGCACAGAGTTCATGGATCGTAACCTCAACACAGAGGACTTCGTAACAACTCTCTACAAGGTATTCTTTAACAGAATGCCGAGCGCAGCTGAGAAGAACTACTGGATGAACAAGCTTGCTGATGGTATGACAAGAAACGAGCTTATTAATGCCTTTACAAACTCCGCTGAGTGGGAAGCAACTTGTGAGACTGCTGGTATCGTTTGATAACAGTCAAGATCGAACAAATCACCACACAATATAAATTAGAGGTCCCGGTTCCGGGACCTCTTTTATTATTGCCTTATTCTATTACTATTCCGTCAGAGTCTACTGAGAATCCGAGATTCTGCCAGTCAGATCTGTGTATCGAGAAATTGATGGTCAATGTTCCCTGGTCTGACAATGTACCCGATGAACCTGCCGTTATTACACATCTGTCTGATGAGAATGTGCCCGATGTTCCGCTTACTTCAGAATACTGACCTGATGAAGATGTCATTCCCGCATGGTAGCATTCGAATACAAGATTGGAGGTATCCTCGAGAAGAATTCCAATTGAGATGTCAGACAAAGAGATGGAACTTCCGCTTGTATTTGTAATGTTCATTGAACCTGATACGGAGTTACCGCCGTTGCAGTCGTAGCTTATACTTACTGAGATATCGTCGGAAGATACCGCTCCCGCTGAAGAACCCTGTGAGGAACTTGAAGCTGAAGGATCAGTGCCTTCACCGGAACTTGAACCGGTACCCGGAACCACTGTTGCTCCTGCACCCGTTCCGTCCTCGGAAGGCTCGCTTCCATATACAAGAACGCCACCCTCGTAAAGACCCAAGTACGCACCGCTTCCGCTTGAAAGACCTGCGAATGAGAAGTCATTGCTGTTGTCCCATATGCCTGAAGGACCGATCATTCGAACCTGGACTTCAGACTTATATGCTGACTGTCCGCCGGGGTAGAGGGCACCATCGTCGTAGACAATGGAGAGATAGTAGATGTGATTATCCTCATTCCATACTTTAAGACCGTCGATTCTTCCTGACTGCATATAGTTAGTCGTGATCTGTACATCTGAAGCATCGTATCCTGCCTCGTAAAGCTCGGACAGATCAACGAAGTAGCGAAGCTCTACATCGGTAGCGGCTCTTGCGGGCCAAGCAGTCATGTTATAAGTGATTGTCTTAACTTCGATGAATCCGTCCCCTTCGGCGTTGATGGATGCTTCTACCGTGTATTCTTCGCCAACGGGCTCGACTGCACCGAAGTCAACGAGAGTCTGTCCGTGATATTCGCTGTACATCAGGGCAAGAAGACCTGTGAATCCTGCGTTGTAGTCGCAGGCAACTTCATTTGCACAGTAGTCTGATACTGTATCGGTGTAGTTGCCTGAAGCATCCGGTCCTCCTACCAGTGCGCCGTACAATGTATGGCGGTGTGAGGAAGGCTCGTTCATGTTGTCGCAGTAAGAACCCTGAGCCGTTCTGTGGTGCGGGTGTTCAGGCGAATTCTCGCCGAAGCCTATTACATAAGATCTGCCGGAAGAACCGAGGGCGTAATTACACTGTGACTCAGCAAAGCTCCAGTATTCGTCTGTCTTACCGGAAGGACATTCGTCGCTTCTGCTGTAGACTGCTGCGATAAATCCAGTTGTTGTCGCATATCTTAATGATCCCCAGGAGTCGAGCCATGCAAGTCCGTCGGGGGTGTAGGTGATGTCGTTGCACCAGAAGTCCAGGTGCGCCTCTACTGCTGAAGTGTATGTGGAAGAACCCGTTATATCTGCAAGAAGAACGGCAGCTCCGATATGAACATCATCCCAGCACATAGCCCAGTCGGAATCCTGTGATGCCTGCGTGTAGCAGCTCTCGGCATTATCAAGATATGCATCATCATCCGTTGCAAGATAAAGCCATGCACCTGCCCATGAAAGTTCATCATAGAATCCGCTCCAGGAATCGTAGAATCCGTTTGCTGCGGTGTAACCTGCATCGCTTCTTGTGGAATCTGCGAACGCATAAAGGCTCTCAGCATGCTCGAGGCAAAGGGCACTGTACTCGGGATCATACTCTTCGAAAATAATGCTTGCCGCCGCAAGTGCCGCTGCAGCTTCTCCCGCTACTGCCGAACCGGGATTGCTCTCATCGACATAATAGCAGGGACGGCTCATGGTCATGACCTCTGAAGGTCCCCACCAAGAGTGATCTATGTTGCCGTCGCCTACCTGGTAGTAATAAACATTATCTGAAGGATGACATCTTATAAGGTAGTCTGTAACCCATCTGATATCGCCGAGAACATATTCGAGCTGACCGGATTCTTCATAAGCTTCGGGACACTCATAAACCGACCACGCGAGCATTGCTGCAGAATATGCCATGGGAAGATTAAACTTCGCATTATCTCCGGCATCATACCATCCGCCGGTAAGATCAAGTCCGGCATCCGCTCCGTCATTAAGAGCGCTGTCGCCTCTCCAGTTGCATCTTGTGTTCTCGGGAAGATCCCCTGATCTTTGAAGCTCGTAGAAAAGCAAAGACTTCTGAAGCGCTTCCCCGTAGTTAAAGTCGCCGGTGCCTTCAATGCCTTCGTAACCGTTGCCGGTCTCGGTAAGATTTCCTGTATTGATAACTGAGGTCTGGTAAACAGGCTGCACACCGGTAGAGGTTCCTGCAATGCCCGTCTCTCCTGTGGTACCTTCAGAACCTTCCGTAAGTGCACCTGAAGGGGAACTTCCCTGAACTTCACTTTCCGAAGTGTTGCCTGTGCACCCCATTACACTTCCTGCAAGAACTGCCATACACAACAGAACGGAAACTGATTTCTTCATAGGTTATTCTTCCTCCAAAGTTACTTCATCAACCAGGTTCTTTACCCATTTATATTTCCTGTAGTGAATAAATACAACAGGAAGTTTGATCATCTCATCAAGATTGAGAAGGAAATACACAACAAGCACCGGAAGATTAAGCACGAATGCCGCACAGAAACCTACAGGCACAATGAATGCCCACATCGTTATGGTATCGCATATGAAACCGAACTTAGTGTCTCCTCCTGCTGCGAAGATTCCGCCTATAGTAGTGGAATTAATTGATCTTCCCAAAATGTAATAAGAGCACATGTAAAGCATGTACTTAAGGTAGTGTGTCGCATCGGGAGTCAGGTTAACGAACTTAAGAATGATCGGTGTTGAAGCTGCAACAAGAAGACCGAGGATCGCACCGCTTATGATCGTAAGCTTCGTAATCTTGTTTCCGTATTCCTTGCCCTGTTCAAGTCTTCCCGCACCAAGCTCATTTCCTACTACGATGGCGCCGCCGGAACCTAATGCGTAGCAGAAGCATGACACGAGATCTTTTGCTACTGCGACGATACCGTTAGCTGCTGTGGCATCTGCACCCATGTGACCGATAATTACGGATATCATGGTAAAGCCCACACCCCAGAGAAGCTGGTTTGCCATGAAGGGGGTGGAATACTTCGAAAAGGCATTGCGAATGTTCTCGTCGGCATGCTTTATGTTATCGATACGAAGTTTGACACTGCATTTACTTACAAGAACGAACACACATCCTAAGAATCCTTCAAGTCCTGAAATGGTAGTTGCAAGTGCCGCACCTGCTGCACCCATCTGCGGAACTCCGAACAGACCGAAAATGAATACTGCATTAAGTACGATGTTAATTACTACCATGGAAATGCTGATTGCAGTACTCTCACGAACAAATCCCGTATTCTTAAGTATCGCTTCGAATACCCATGCGAAGCTTGTAAGCACATAAGAGAAACTTACGATACGAAGGTAGCTTACGCCGTGAGCGATAATCTCGGGAACGTCGGTATAGATACGCATAAGTCCCGTGGGCAGAAGTATGCCCATGAAGAAGAAAGTGAGAGCTACGGGGAGAGTAAGTCTGATGGCATAACCCAAAAGTTTCTCGATGGCATTCTTATCGCCCTTGCCCCAATACTGCGCAGCAAACATATTCGTACCTGCTGCAATTCCGAAGAGGAATAAGTTAAGTACGAATGTTACCTGTGTCGCGAGTGAAACCGCTGACATCGCATCCTGATCCAAAGCCACCAACATAACCGCGTCCGAGATAGGCACGAGCGCGAACATGAAATTCTGTAATGTTATGGGAATGATCAATGATACGAGCTTCTTGGAAAATGTCTGCTCTTTCTCAATCATCGGTTAATAGTAGGACATTCGGTGCTATTACGTCAATATCCGAACTCCTGTACCCAGTAGTAAGTACTGCCTGCATCTCCGCCGTAGTAGAGGGCGAATCCGCATGTTGTGTAATTGCCGAGAATGTTGGCTCTATGTCCGGGTGAAGCCCACCATGAGTTGAATACTTCCTGTGCTGTTGACTGGCCGCTTGCGAGATTCTCTCCGTACATTCTGTCGGGATCTACCGTCCACCAGTCTGAACCATCGGGTCTTGTATGGCTGAAGTTTACGACAATCTCCTGAGCTCTTACTGCTGCGTCTGATGCAAGTGCGCTGTTCCAGGACAAAGGAGCAAGACCGTTCTCTGCTCTTGCCTGATTAACGAGATTGAAAAGCTCGAGCATCGTAGGATCAGAAGGAGCATTTACGGAAGGTGCCGCTGTTGGAGCGGGTGTTGCCGTAGGTGCCGAAGTAGGTGTGGGAGTAGGTGTAGGAGTAGCTTCAACAGAAGCCTCTTCTGCATCTTCCTCGGCAACCTCAACTTCTTCTACAAGTTCCGTTACTTCGGTTGCCGCTGCTTCGTCCTCATCAAGCTCTTCGGCAGGCTCATCAGATCTCGTGCCCTGGATGGACATGTCTGCGGGATCTTCCTCCTCAAGTTCGGGAAGCTCATCGAAAAGGCATGCACTATGAACATAAGCCTCTTCTCCGTAGAAATCGATGAGATACCAGTCGTTATCTTCGCATGTGGCGATGATGTGAACTTCACGTCCGTAGTACATACGTCCGATGCTCTGGTAGTAAACGCCGGGACCGGTTCTAATGGAGAATGCCGATGCAGCGAACATGTATCTGTTGTCTGCGTGGTAAAGGAAATCCGTCTCGTCATCCTCATCGAGTCTTGTGCCGAGATAGTTAGCCTGCTCATTGGGAAGGAGGTTTAGCTCGCTTGCGGAAACGGTATAGACCTTAGAGCCCCAGGGAAACTTTAGGGGGTTGTCCTGATAGTACTTATACGCCCACTGAGTTATGAGACAGCAGAATATCAACAACAGCGCATAGAGAGCTGTGTAATAGCCTTCTCGGCGGGTCTCTTTCTTATTGGTCTTAGCCTCTGTTTTATCCGACACGATGACGCTTCCTTTACTATCGTAATCAATCAGTTTGATTATATAAAGGACGGACGTGCACGGGATTAACCTCTATTAAACATGTAATAAATAAAGTGTAAATTTTGCCTTTTATGCTTTCGGGGTTATAATCGGGTTTATCAGCAAAGGAACAAGTGGGAGATTTAGAATGCCTGTTTTCAGAACACGACCGGCGGGACTTAAGATAATTATCGTCGGAGCCGGTAAAGTGGGAACGACTCTTGTGGCTCAGTTGAGCCGTGAAGGTCACGATATAACCATCGTTGATAAAGATGCTTCGAAGGTTAACGACATCACTTCAACTCATGACGTTATGGGGTGTGTCGGTAACGGCGCAAGCTACCTTACTCAGGTCGAAGCAGGCGTTAAAGATGCAGATCTCATAATCGCTGTAACGGAATCCGATGAGCTTAATCTTCTTTGCTGCACCATTGCGAAGCAGTTTTCCGACTGCGCTGCCATAAGCAGACTTCGTAATCCTGACTATTCAAGAGAAGCCAAGTACTTAAGAGACAAGCTTGGTCTTTCCATGATCATCAATCCTGATCTTGAGGCTGCCAAGGTTATGGCACGTGTTATATACCTTCCTGCAGCTCTTGAAGCAAGATCCTTTGCACATGGTCAGGCCCTCATCGTTAAGATTAAGATACCCGAGGGCAATATCCTCGATAAGATGACAATCGCCGATCTCGGCGCGAAGATCACGAATAATATCCTGATCTGCGGTGTTGAGCGTGATGGTAATGTCGTTATCCCCGGAGGTTCGTTCGAACTTTCCGCAGGAGATGTGATTACTGTTGTTGCCACGAGTAAGGAACAGCAGAACTTCCTTAAGAGCATCGGCCTTGTAACCAACCAGGTTAAGAATGCGATGATCATCGGAGGCGGTCGATCCGCATACTATCTTTCCGATATTCTTCTCAAGAAGGGAATAGGAGTTAAGATCATCGAGCAGGATCTCGACAGATGCGAGAAGCTTAACGATCTTCTTCCCAAGGCAGTCATTATCAACGGCGACGGTACAAACACCGAGCTTTTGCTTGATGAAGGAATCACAAGTACGGATGCTTTTATCCCTCTCACGGGTATCGACGAACAGAATGCAATGCTTGCGCTTCATGCTAAGAAGATATCTTCAGCGAAGCTTATCACCAAGATCAACAGAACCGGATTTATAGATATCATCAACAGCCTTGATCTTGGAAGCGTATTCTATCCGATGTACATAACAGCAGACATGATACTTGCTTATGTACGTGCAAGAACGGCAGCTCCCGGAAGTAATATCGAGACCGTATACCATCTTTTCGATGCGCGTGCAGAGGCAATTACTTTCAAGGTAACCGATGACTCCAAGGTAACAGGCAAGCCCTTAAAGGAGCTTAAGATAAAGGACAACACGCTCATATCCTACATAGGTCACGAGGGTGAAGCCATTATTCCTACAGGTAACGACGTGATCTCCAAGGGTGACACGGTAATGGTAGTTACACAGCACACGGGATTCGACGATATAGGAGATATACTGGAGTAAGATATGAATTATCGAATGATCATGTTCATTCTTTTCCAGGTAATGCGTATAGAGGGAGTACTGATGCTCCTTCCTTCCATCGTATCTTTAATCTATGGTGACAATGAGGGATTGTTCTACATAATCGTAGCTGCAGTCCTCATAATTACAGGTTTTATCGGATGCAGATTCCGTCCCAAGAATCAGACGATCAACGTTAAGGAAGGTTATGTATCGACAGGCCTTTCATGGATAATCATGAGTTTGTTCGGATGTCTTCCTTTCTGGCTTTCAGGCGAGATAAGTTCATTCACGGATGCTTTCTTCGAGACTGTATCCGGATTTACCACAACAGGTGCAAGCATACTTTCCGGAGTGGAGCAGATGAGCCACACCGCATTGTTCTGGAGAAGCTTCACGCACTGGATCGGAGGCATGGGAGTACTTGTATTCCTCCTGGCCCTTATCCCTATGAGCGGAGGCTCCAATATCAACCTCATGAAGGCTGAGTCTCCCGGTCCTTCAGTAGGAAAGCTCGTTCCGAAGATCCGTTATACAGCGATCATACTCTATGTCATCTACATGGTAATGACGGTTCTTGAGGTTATATTCCTGCTCTGTGGCGGACTTAATCTTTTTGATTCATTCTGTCTTGCTTTCGGTACAGCCGGAACAGGCGGATTTGCCGTAAAGAACGACAGCTTCGCAAGCTACAGTCTTTACATCCGCTGGGTAGTCGGAATCTTCATGTTCCTGTTTGGTGTTAACTTTAATGCTTACTACTTTATTCTGATGCGTCAGTTTAAGAAGGCATTCTGCTTCGAGGAAGTCCGTGTGTTCTTTACGATCGTTACGATTTCTACACTTATCGTCTTCGCGAAGATCCTTCCTATGTATGAAAGTTCGATAACTGCTTTGACCGATGCATTCTTCCAGGTGTCATCCGTAGTTTCTACTACAGGATATTGTTCCGCAGACTTCGATCTTTGGCCTGCTACTGCTAAATTTGTTATGTGTTTCCTGATGTTCATGGGAGCGTGTGCAGGTTCCACGGGAGGCGGTGTCAAAGTATCCCGTCTCGTAATACTTTGGAAGTCCGTAGTTAAGGAAGTTCAGTCTTATATCCACCCTAAGATCGTAAAGAAGGTAACGATGGATAAGAAGGCTCTTGATGAATCAGTGCTTAAGTCCACTCACGTATTCCTCGCAGCTTATGCCGGCATCTTCCTTGTATCGATGCTTATCGTATCTTTCGATAACTACGACATGACCACAACATTTACGTCAGTTCTAGCAACACTTAATAACATCGGACCCGGTCTGTCGATGGTAGGCGCGACATGTAACTATGGTTTCTTAAGTGGTCTTTCCAAGTGGACATTGACGTTCGACATGCTTGCGGGACGACTTGAGTTGTTCCCGATACTCGTTTTGTTCGCACCGAGTCTTTACAAGAAGTAATGGCTTGTCTTAACAACATATAGATACCCGTCAATATAAAATATTTTTTCTTTGACACTGCTCCTGTCCGCGTTTATGATTAAGGCGGTTAGAGGTGGTTAATTAAAGATGGAACTGTTTACTAGTATACTTGCTCTTATGTCGGGCCTTGCGATCTTCATGTATTCCATGAAGATGACGAGCGGCGGTCTTGAAGCTGTAGCAGGTAATAAGCTTAAGGGCGTTCTCCAGAAACTTACGGATAACAGATTTAAAGGAGTAGGAGTAGGTGCAGGTGTTACTGCGCTCATTCAGTCGTCCACTGCAGTTACCGTAATGGTAATCGGTTTTGTAAACGCAGGTCTTCTTGATCTTCACCAGGCTCTCTGGGTAATCATGGGTGCCAACATCGGTACTAACATAACCTCTCAGCTCATCGCTTTCGATATCGGAGAGTTTGCTCCGATACTTGCGGTTGTCGGTGTATTTGTAGTTATCTTCACGAAGAATAAGAAGTTCAAGAATGTAGGTGAGATCGTTACAGGCTTGGGCTTTATCTTTATATCGATGAATATCATGAAGGATGCCATGGAACCTTATGCGGCAGACCCGAGACTTACAGGTCTTCTTTCCCGTATGGATAATCCTATTCTCGGTATCCTCGTAGGTATCATCTTCGTTAACATCATCTCAAGTTCTGCAGCATCAGTCGGTGTCCTTCAGGCATTGGCAATGGCTGCGGCAGGTACAGCTGCAGGCGCAGGTGCAATCGATCTTGAGCATGCTATGTACATCATCATGGGATTTAATATCGGAACATGCGTAACTGCACTTTTGTCATCAATCGGTACAACCAAGATGGCAGTAAGAGCAGCTCTCATGCATCTGTTCTTTAACGTTATCGGAACACTTATCTTTACACTTGCATCTTTGGTTCTTCCTATCGCACATTGGGTAGAGCTTTTGTCACCCACGGATGTGGCAAGACAGCTTGCCAACTTCCATCTGGTATTTAACCTCGGCGGAACGCTTTTGCTCCTGCCTGCAGGTGAGCTTATCGTTAAGCTTGTTAATTTTGTTGTTCCCGGTGACGAGTCAGAGAAAGAAGGTCAGCAGTATCTTAAGTATCTGACACCTGCAATGCTTCGTCCTGATTTCCAGATGGCAGGTTCTTCCGTTTATACAACTGCAGTTACCAATGAGGTTAAGCGTATGCTCGAGAAGGCTGCAAAGAATGTATCCAGAAGCTTAAGCGCAGTTCTTGATAACAACGACAAGATTCAGGAAGAGATCAATGAGAATGAGGAGTATATCGACTACCTCAATAAAGAGATCTCATATTACATTTCCCACTGCCTTACCCAGGAACTTACGGAGGAAGATGCTCTCACTTATTCTGCGTTGTTTAAGATAACAGGCAACATCGAGAGAATGGGTGACCACGCTACCAATATCGCAGGCTATGCGAATATGCTTCAGGATAAGGGCCTTAAGTTATCCGACATCGCAAGAGGTGAGGTCGAGTCTATGATCGACATCATCGAGAAGACAGTTAAGATCCTGACTCATAATGATGGTGACGATATTCATGTAAGAGTGGCCAAGGCCGAACAGAAGATCGATGACATGACAGATCAGTACAGACTTAACCAGCTCGACAGAATGAAGACCGGAGTATGCAGCGGAGAAGCTTGCGTTATCTATTCCGAGATGCTTACTGACTTCGAGCGTCTTGGCGATCACATGCTTAATATCGCAGAGGCTCAGGAGAAGGTTCCGGAACCTGTAGTCGTACCTGCACGTAAGAAGGCAAAGAATGCAAAACAGGCTTAATGTAGTTTTATTCGAACCGGAGATACCGCAGAATACAGGTAATATCATGAGAACCTGTGTAGCGGCTGGTTTTGAACTGCATCTTATTAAGCCTTTGGGATTTGATATCGATAACCCGAAGTTCAGAAGATCCACGACTAACCACATCACCTGGGCAGACTATATCCTCTACGAAGACTATGAGGATTTTAAAGTGAAGAATGACGGCGAGTATTTCTTTATGACAAGATATGGAAAGGTGCCGCCTTCGGATATCGACTTTAAGTCGGTTCCTGCCGATAAGAATATCTATCTTATCTTCGGCAAGGAGAGCACGGGAATTCCCAAGGAGATATTGAAGGACAATCTCGACAGATGCTTCAGGATCCCTATGGCAGAAGAGTGCAGAAGCCTCAATCTCTCCAATGCGGCAGCTATCGCAATCTATGAATGCTTAAGACAGTTAGGATATCCGGGACTGTCATTTACCGAGGTTCAGAAGGGCGAAGATTACCTAGAATCTTACGACGCTACACTCGGAAGATAAACCACTTTGTAACAATGTTAAAAAATATCGTCTCAGGGCATGAAATCATGTCCGTTTTCGGATGATATTATAATTTCGTTGTGTTATATTCATATAGGGAAATTTGATTGTTTAACGGAGGTTCGTTATGGGGGAACAAAAGAACGGCATTTATGACGCCAGGACCCTGGGAATGCCCAGGATGATCGTACTCGGTATGCAGCACATGTTTGCTATGTTTGGAGCGACTGTACTGGTGCCCGCACTTACAGGTTTGTCTGTATCTGCCACTCTTCTTTTCGCCGGATTAGGAACGCTTTTGTTCCACATTCTTACTAAGGGTAAGGTGCCCGCATTCCTGGGTTCATCTTTCGCCTTTATCGGAGGCTATGCCGCCATCGCTCCTAACGGTGAGCGCGAACTTCTCCCTTATGCATGTTTGGGCGTCGCAGCAGCAGGTCTTCTGTACCTCGTACTCGCAGCTCTCATTAAGGCTTTTGGACAGAAGAAGGTAATGAGATTCTTCCCGCCTATCGTAACCGGACCTATCATCATCGCAATTGGTCTTACGCTTTCCAAGTCAGCTCTTGATAACTGTAAGACGAACTGGGGTGTCGCATTGATCGCTATCCTTATTGTTATCCTTTGTAACATCTACGGTAAGGGCATGGTTAAGATTATCCCTATCATCCTCGGTGTAATCGCTTCTTTCTCGCTCGCAGCAATCATCGGTGAAGTTGACTTCACTGCAGTTAAAGAAGCTCCCTGGGTAGGCCTTCCTTTCGATATGCAGGATACGGCATTCGCACTTATTAAGAACCACGATACATCGCTTATCGTTACAGCAATCATCACTATCATGCCTATCGCTTTGGCAACAATGGTAGAGCACATCGGAGATATCTCCGCTATCTCTTCTACAACAGGCAAGGACTTCATCGAGGATCCCGGTCTTCACAGAACATTGATGGGTGACGGTCTTGCTACAGTTCTCGCTTCACTGTTCGGCGCTCCTGCCAACACAACATACGGTGAGAACACAGGCGTTCTTTCACTTACTAAGGTTTACGATCCTGCTGTTATCAGAATCGCAGCAATGTTCGCAGCTATCATCTCATTCAGCCCTAAGTTCGCAGCATTGATCTCGTCAATGCCTGCAGCTACTATCGGCGGTGTTTCCATCGTTCTTTACGGTATGATCTCATCCGTTGGTGTAAGAAACCTCGTTGAGAATCAGGTTGACTTGAGCAAGAGCCGCAATCTTATCATCGCTGCTTTGATCCTCGGTTTGTCCATCGGTATCAATTACTCCGGTTCTATCGAGTTCCCTGTCAGAGGTATCACGATCTCACTTTCCGGTCTTGCAGTAGGTGCTTTGGTAGGTATCGTGCTTAACGCATTGCTCCCTCTTGATGAGAGAGAGTACAAGGGTATTAACAAGGTCCTTAAGAATGAAGAAGATATGCTCGATGAGAAGAAGGCAAAGGCTGAAGCTTAATCGGGTTAAGGTTTTTTATGAAGAAAGTATTGATAATAGGTTGTAACGGCGTAACGGATTTCCTTGTGCCGAGAATAATGAAACTTGGAACTGTGGACGAGATCATCATCGCTTCACGTAATAAGGCAGCGTGTGACAAACTTCGTACCAAGTACTCGGGTACAGGACCGAGAATAACAACAGCAAGAGTAGACCTCGATAACGAGCAGGGCACGAAGATGATGTTATCCATCACGAATCCTGATCTTATCGTTAACCTTTCGCCGGCTGAAAGAAGCCTCGCAGTTATGAGACTCGCTTTAGACACGGGTGCCGATTATATAGATGGAGCTCTATATAACTGCGGCGCCGGAGATCTCTTGTCAGAGCAGTTCAGCATGTTTGGTGATTTCAGAAATGCGGCAAAAATGGCTCTTACGGGCTGTTCCATGAATCCTGCCATTCTTGCAGGATTGGTAAAGATCGCCATGAGAGATGATTTTGATTCTGTCTTATCAGCGAAGATCTTGGAAGTTAATCTTACAACTGAAGATATGAGTGATAAGGATGCTATCAAGCTTGAGAACGGTGAACTTGTAACGTGCAGGGCTTCGTCCGATAAGATCGAACTTGATTCTTCCTATGGCGAATTCGAAGGCAAGAAACTCTTTGTAGCAAACAGCCCCATAACGCACAGCTTTATTAAGGAGATTCCCGGAATTAACAACGTAAGCTGTTATATATCAAGTGAAGTCGAGGAGGAGCCTGATTATACAGAAGAGCTTTCTAAGCTCGGAATGCTCTCCGAAGACGAACTCGAGATATTCCCGGGAGTAAAGATCAGCCCGAAGCAGTTCTGGGAGAAGTACCAGGCTTCGAAGAAGAAGGAGATTACTTTGGGCGGCAAGTGTGGAGCAGGCGTTATCGTAGAGGGCCGCTTCAGAGGCGAAGACAGGAAAGAATTCTTCTACTTCACCGCGGATAACGATGAGTGTACCGAGAAGTACAACATGCCCGGTAAGAGGCTTTTCGATGCGTACGCATTGATAAGTGCCATTACCCTCGTGTGCAACGGACGCTGGCTCAGAAGCGGAGTGTTTACCCCTTCTGCTTTCGAGTCAGATCTTTTTATAAACGGAATCAAGAGCGCAGGACTTAACATCGTAACCAAAGAGCTGGATTAATCAGGGGCGGACTTATCATGAATGTAAATGCACCGAGAGTTCTGATCGTAGAAGATGACGAGAATATCAACAATCTGCTCAGAGAGGCGCTTACGAAACACGGCCTTAACTGCACGCAGGCATTCTCCGGAACGGAGGGACTTATCGTCTTTAAGAACGACAAGTTTGATCTTGTTCTTCTCGATCTCATGATGCCCGGAATGGACGGACAGACGCTTACCCAGAGAATCAGGGAAGTATCTTCCGTACCGATCATCATCGTCTCTGCAAAAAGCAGCGTAGACTCGAAGGTAGATCTTCTTACGTCAGGTGCCGATGATTTTGTCGGCAAGCCTTTCGAATTGAAGGAGCTTATAGCGCGTGTTGACGTGCAGCTTCGCCGTAACGAGTCCGATGAGAATAAAGATGAGATCGAACATGCGAAGGTCATGCAGTTTAAAGACCTCGAGCTTGACGGTGATAAGTATTCTGTAACGGTCAAGGGCAACGATATAGGTCTTACAAGGCAGGAGTTCAAGATCTTAGAGCTTTTCCTTAAGTATCCCGGAAAGGTATTCTCCAAGAGGGAAATCTACGAGTACGCTTGGAATGACGTATATATCGGAGAGGATAAGACGATCAACGTCCATATCAGTAATATCAGAACAAAGATCAAGAAGTATTCCGAGGACGAATATATCGATACAATTTGGGGCGTAGGGTTCCGTCTTGCCAAGGCGCAGTAAATAATTCTTTACCATTTCTTAATCAAAATATCCCCCACAGCTTTGGTTAACGTAGGATAATTAATTATCAAAACCTGTAGGGAGTCATCATGGAAGACTATTTACTCGTAACCAAGGAGCTTACCAAGATTTATAAGGAGACCCTGGCTGTCTCCGGTGTCAATATCCATATCAAGAGAGGGTCCATATACGGCCTTATCGGTAAGAACGGTGCAGGAAAGACCACCATCATGAAGATGATCTCAGGTCTTGCGAAGCCCACATCCGGAACATATGAATATACCGGCTTTAACTGCAGCGAGAAGGAGGCCTATGCAAGGATAGGAGCCCTGATCGAGTCACCTGCCATCGAGCCCAATCTTACCGCATACGACAATTTGAAGATAAAGTGCCTTGCATACGGAATCGGAGATAAGAAGTACATTCTTGATCTTCTTAATCTTGTAGGTCTTTCAAGCTCAGGCAAGAAGAAGGCGGGTAAGTTCTCATTAGGTCAGAAACAAAGACTCGGTATTGCTCTCGCACTTGTAGGAGATCCGGATTTCCTCATCCTTGACGAGCCCATTAACGGTCTTGATCCCCAGGGTATCGCTGAGGTCCGTGAGATGCTATCCAAGCTTAATGAGGAGCGCGGGATTACCATTCTTATCTCAAGCCACATCCTTGAGGAGTTAAGTAAGCTTGCGACCGACTATGCGATCATAGACAACGGAAAGATCATCGAAGAGTCCACGAATAAGGAGCTCAAGGAGAAGTGCCGCGATAAGATTGCCATCAGGACCGAAGAGGTCTCTAAGGCAATCCCCGTTATCGACAGTTTGGGATTTAAGGATTACAGCGTTGTCAACGACAAGACCATTCACGTCTTTGACAGGTTGTCAGAAATAACAGTCCTCAACATGGAACTTGCTAAGGCCCAGATACCGATAGAGTCTATCGGTATAGAGTCCTCGGATCTTGAAGAGTACTTCCTCAAGATTACGGGGACCGTTCCGGGCGAGCGAAGGAAAGGTTAAGGGGGTGCTGTGATGCTGATTAAGGCGTTAAAGGCAGAGATCTACAGGATCAGCAGGATGAGATGTACTTATGTCCTGCCCATAGTTCTTGTTGTACTGGTGCTCATGATCAACTTTATATACATGGGCGTAGATCTTTACGGACTGATGGGGTACTCCAAGGAGGATATCGAGACACTTCAGGAGATGGGAACCTCAGCTGAAGGTTACGAAGACAGTTTTATGACGGGATTTCAGGCCGGTCTTCATTCTTCCGAAAGCATAGAGGAAGGAGCTCCCGTAAAGATCCTCGGCGAGGGACCTTTCTACAATGAAAGTGTAGCCACTATCTACAGTCTGGATGTTGGATCTCTTTATGAGCTTCTGCTCATCGCGATATTTGTCGGACTTTATATCGGCAGCATCTACAGTACAGGACTTGATAAGAACCTCAATACGTTCGCAGGAAGCAGGACGCTTTTATTCGGAGCAAGGATATTCCTTATATTGATATATTCTCTTGTCCTTCACATATTTACATGGTTCATTTCAATTTTGTCAGCTGCCATTATGGGCGCTTCTGTGAATCTGGAGTTTGATAAGGCCTTTATATTGTATTTCCTTATCTCATGGCTTCTTACGATCTCATTCGGGTGTATCGTTGCTTCCGTGACACATTTTACAAGGTCGAAGGCGGCAGGAATAACTCTCGGCATCATTCTTTCCGCAGGTTTTTTGTCCACTATTATGTCGGTGGCATCTTTGATGCTTCAAAGAAAGCTCGGGCTTGAGGGGACATTTAATCTCGGAAACTACACGGTAACCATGAACCTTGCTTCGCTGACGCTTTTCTCAGACGGACACTATGTGCTTCGTGCAATAATCTGTGCAGTCATTTACTTCCTTTGTGCGTACATAACGGGAGTAATGGTAGTAAGCAGACGTGATATTTCCTGATGTTTGGTAATCTTGTCAGAATTGAGCTTATAAGACTGTTCAGAAGCCGTATTCTTAAATACAGCCTTTCTGCCGGTTTATTTCTTATGCTGGCAGATTACATGATCATTGAATATGCCATAAGCCTTGGCGGACTGACATTTCTGGATGATCCCGAATATGGCACTACACTGGCATTCAAGGTTTTTACGTATCTGTTCATAGCGGGGTTCATGATAGGCGTGGTATCACCGTTTACCGTTATCGTTACTACCTGCGGCTACTATAAGCACCGGCTTGCCATAAACATTGAGGGAGCTAACAGGAACAGACTGAAGCTGTGGGCTTCCGAGCTTGCCGGTATAGCGGTATTTGTTGTGGCTTTGTGCATTACGATTTTCCCGGGACTTATTCTGTGCGTGTTTCTGGAAAAACCTTCGGATATTGTGGCGCTGTTTACTGACAAGGATATCGCGTTCTGGGAATTATCTCTTGTAGTGGTTCTTTCCACTATAGCCCTGTCTTATATGGCCTACATGATGGCAAAGCTGCTTCTTAATGCTTCGATGGCAGTGGCACTGTCGGTGATATTTGAAGTTGTCATGACTATGGTTATGACGTTCGGGATCGGTATTATATCGAAATACAGAAATACAGGTCATGTAATCCCGCAGTTTGTCGAGACCGGACTGATCGTGACTTCTTTTGTCCTTCCTATAGTGGTGCTTATCATCCTGATACTGGTAAAATACAGGAAGTTGGACCGCATATGAATGAATCATCGCTCGTAGTTCTTGTAGTTTTACTTACAGTATTGTCACTTACGCTGACATTGATCCTGATATCTTTGCTTTCTCAGATCGAAAGCATCAGAAATCAGGTTCACTTCATCTCGAGAAATGATACCAACAAGAGAATTACTTTCTATGGCAAATCAAGAAGTTTCAGAAAGCTTGCGGCCGATATCAATGAGATCATCGACTCATATGATGAAAGACACGAGAAGATCATCCGCGAGGATAAGGAGATCAAAGAGACTCTTACTAACATGAGTCACGACATAAGAACTCCGCTGACTTCTCTTAAAGGCTACTTCGAGTTATTGGATCAGACTGAAGATCCAAATGAGCGTAAGAAATATACGGACATAATATACGGAAGGATCGAATCCCTGTCTGAGATTCTGGAGACTATGTTCCTTTATACCAAGGTCTCCAACGTAAACTTTAAGATCAGCATTGATCCCATTGACGTATCCAAGGTTATCCTCGAGACCTTGTTCGAGTATTACGACGATTTCCAGGACAAGGGATACGAGGTCGACGTGGATATTGATGAGGACATAAGAATCTTAGGCAATGAACAGTCTATTAAGAGAATTATGCAGAACCTCATAAGAAACAGCCTTGTCCACGGTTCAGGAGATGTCAGACTGGCCGTAAAGGCTAATCCTTCCGATAAGAACGTCAAGATTTCCCTTGAGAATCTCATGGCTGAAGGGGAAGATCCGAATCCTTCCAAGGTGTTCGACAGATACTATAAGGGAGACATATCAAGACATACCGGCTCAAGCGGAGTAGGACTTTCCGTCGTAAAGAAGCTTGTTGAGTCCATGAAC
>JAEEGL013682023.1_pt1 | contig 50895 bp, 50 predicted proteins | sample 9134231 | NCBI WGS metagenome assembly JAEEGL01 (sample SAMN16246548, study PRJNA631951) | gut metagenome | biome: gut microbiome; feature: rumen; material: fiber-attached | host: Bos | place: Iran: Karaj | collected 2018-10 | reverse complement strand
GGTGGAGCCGGTCTCCTCGGGATCGGTCGACACTCCGGCCTGCTCGAAGGACAGAATGTCGTAATCCGACAAGATCTGCCTGAGTTCCCTGAGCTTGCCCGCGTTGTTAGTAGCAAGTAAATATATCATGTGAACAGATGGCCCACGGCCTGCTTCTGGGCCTTGACGAGCTCGTCTATGCCCTTTTTAGCGAGTATATACATGTCGTCGAGCTCCTGCTTGCTGAAGGGCCGCTTTTCGCCGGTGCCCTGAAGCTCGATGATCTTCCCCTCGTCGTCCATGATAAAGTTGAAATCGACTTCCCCGCCCGAATCTTCCTCATACGCAAGATCGGCTACGGGGACGTTTTTGTAAAGGCCGACGCTGATGGCGGCGACGTAGGAATAAAGCGGCATGGATTTGAGCGCTCCGCAGGCCACCAGCTTTGAAAGAGCTATGACCAGCGCGCAGAAGCCGCCGGTTATCGACGCGCATCTGGTGCCGGCGTCGGCCTGTATCACGTCACAGTCGATGGTTATCGTGCGCTCACCAAGCGCGTCAAGATCGGTCACCGAACGCAGGGATCTGCCGATCAGCCTTTGTATCTCGGCGCTTCTGGGAGAGAGCTTAAGGCGCGACACATCTCGGGGCCTCCGCTCAGCCGTGGCGCGCGGAAGCATGCTGTATTCGGCGGTGACCCATCCGCGCCCTTGCCCCTTCATGAAAGCAGGCACGGTGTTTTCCACCGTAGCGTTGCATATCACCTTGGTGTTTCCGCATTCGATAAGGACCGATCCCTCGGGATATTTGATGAAATCAGTGGTTATTTTGATCGGTCTGAGCTCATCCGGTCTTCTTCCGTCTGGACGGATCATGTTATTCCTCCTCAAAAAACGCCTCGACGTACTGTCTGCCGTCGAAGGGCAAAAGATCATCGGCCTTTTCCCCCACTCCTATGAGCTTTACGGGAACGCCGAGCCTTGACGAAACGTTCGCGGCAATACCGCCCTTGGCCGTACCATCGAGCTTGGTCACGATAAGGCCGGTGATATCGGTCACGGCGGCAAAGCTTTCGGCCTGAGCTATGGCGTTCTGCCCGGTGGTCGCGTCGAGGACCAGAAGGGTCTCCTTGCTCGCATCGGGAAGCTCTCTGTCGATGACTCTGTTCATCTTCTCAAGCTCGTGCATGAGATTGCTCTTGTTATGGAGCCTGCCTGCGGTATCGCAAATGACGACGTCGGCGCCTCTGGCCTTCGCGGCGCTTATGGCGTCGAAGATCACGGCGGATGGATCGGCACCCTCGGTATGCTTGACGATATCCGCGCCGCATCTTGCTGCCCATATGGAAAGCTGCTCCGAGGCCGCGGCGCGGAAGGTATCGGCCGCGGCGAACAAAACCTTTTTGCCCTGAGCCGTGAGCATGGAGCCGATCTTCCCTATGCTGGTCGTTTTGCCCACGCCGTTGACCCCTATCACGAAAATGACCGAGGGTCTGGTCTCAAGGATAAGGCCGGGATTTTCCGGCATTGTCTCTATTATGGTGTCGCAAAGCACCTGTTTGAGCGTTTGCCTGTCGTTTATCTTTTGCTTTTTCGCCGCGTCCTCGAGCCGCTCTACGACGTCTGCCGCCGTCTGAGGCCCGAAGTCGGCGAGGATGAGCATCTCCTCGAGCTCGTCCAGAGCGTCCCGGTCAACTTTGCGGAAATTGGCAAGGAAATTGTTTATGCCGGACGCCGTATTGCTGCGGCTCTTTTGAAGACCGGTCTTGATCTTGTTGAATATCGACATGGAAACCTCCTATTTGAGTTCCATTTTAAGCTTTTTCTCGGCCTCGTTGACGTTGAGCGTCAACAGCGACGTGACCCCCTGCTCCTGCATGGTCGCCCCGTAAAGGACGTCGGCCGATTCCATCGTGCCGCGTCTGTGAGTTATGGCGATGAACTGGGTCTTGTCGTTCAGCTTGTGGAGATAGGCCGCGTATTTGCCCACGTTGACTTCGTCGAGCGCGGCTTCGATCTCGTCCATCACGCAGAAAGGAGTGGGATGGGCCTTGATGATCGAAAAGTACAAGGCGATGGCGACGAAGGCCTTTTCTCCGCCCGAAAGCAGTGAGAGCACCTTCATGGTCTTTCCGGGTATCTCCGCTCTGATCTCTATGCCGCAATTGAGTATGTCGTTCTCATCCTCAAGGATCAGCCGCCCGTGCCCTCCTCCGAACAGGTCTATAAAAGTCCGATCGAAATGCTCGGCGATCTTTGCAAACTCGGCGGCGAAGGTCTCCTTCATGGTTTTTTCAAGTTCGAGGATGATGGCCTCTATCTTTTCCTTGGACTCGAGGATATCTTTGCGCTGGGCGGTCAAAAATTCGTATCTCGCGCCGACCTGCTCGTATTCCTCGATGGCGCCGACGTTGACGTCGCCCAGCCCTCTTATGCCGGAACGCAGCTCGGAGATCCGGCGGTTGGCCTTTGTGACGCTCTCAAGAGGGACCCTCACGTTCTCCGCCGTGGTGCGGGTGAGCTCGTAATTGGTCCACATCTTGTCGAGGATCTGGTTTTCTTCCATTTCGGCCTGGGTCTTTTTGTTTTCAAGCCTTGAGACCTCGTACTGCATCTTCATGAGCTCTTCGTTGCGGTACTGGTTCTCCTTTTCCTCTTTGCCGCGCTCGCCCTCGAGACGGAGCTTTTTGTCCATTCCGGAGGAAATGCTCGCCCGGATATTTTCCGAGACCTGAGCGCACAGTCTGAGGTTCTCACCGCGCTGATCTATACTGCGGCGCAGTCTTTCCGACTCGTCCGCGAGAGCTTCGGTCTCAAGGTCGGTCTGTCTCCATTCCGAGGTCAAAGCCGATATGCGCTCGTCTATGCCGCGCTCGGCGTCGTTTGCCGCGTTCAGCTGCGCCTCCAACGAGGAGATCCCCTCGCGTATCAGGGCGCGTTTTTCAAGAAGCCCGGTGATCCGCATGCCCTCGTCTTCCAGCGCGGACGCGAGCTTTTTATATTCGTTTTCAGACTCCTCAAGAGCGGTCTCGAGCTCTTTTACCTCTGCGTCCGTCTTTTCGATCTCGGCAAAAGCCGCGGCGTTTCCGTCGAGCGCGGCCTTCTTTTCGCCGTCGATCGCCTCGATCCTTGCGCGGATGGATTCAAGAAGGGCGTCGTGCTGGCCCATTTCGGCCTGGGCGCGGATCATTTCCTCCCTTGCCTCGGTGATCTTGCCGGCGGCCACCGACGCGTCGTACTCGGACCGCTCGAGCTCCTGCTCTGCCTTTTCGAACGCGCTTTTCGCCTCGGAAAGCGAGGCGGAGACGGTTTTGAGTTCTTCTCTCAGGGCGTCGGCTTCGTTCGCGCGCGCCAGGATGCTGATCTTGCGGCTTTGAGTGCTGCCGCCTGTTATCGAGCCGGACGGATCGATGAGCTGCCCGTCGAGCGTGACGATACGAAAAGCGTAAGAGTGCTTTTTCGCCATGTCCACCGCTCTGTCGAGGTTGGTCAGGACCGCGGTGTTGTCGGAAAAGCTGCGGCAGAGCCGGTCGAACTTTTCGTCGGTTTTTATAAAATCAGAAGCCCAGCCCAAAAAGCCGTTCTCATTTTTGAGCTCCGGTTTTGCGCGTTTGTAAGTTTTGACGGCGGTCAGCGGCAGGAACGTGGCTCTTCCCAACTCCCCGCGCTGCAGGTATCTTACGGCGCGCTTCGCGCTTTCTTCGTTGTCGGTGACCACGTTCTGCATACGGCTGCCGAGCGCGGTCTCTATGGCCGTAACGTATTCGTCATCCACCCGGATAAGGGTAGAAAGAGGACCGTATATGCCCGAAAGCGTCTTTTTGTCAGCGGCCTGCATCACGGCTTTTACCGAATTCTGGAAACCCTGATATTCTTTTTCCATGGACTCGAGCATGGACAGCCTGTCGCTCTTGGATTCGTTTTCACGGCGAAGGGCAACGAACCTCTGCTCCGCCTCTTCTTTTCTTCTGCGGCGGGAATCGGCCTTCATCCTGAAACCGGCAAGGGCGTTCTCGGCGCTCTGCTTTTCGGATCTGCTTTCTTCAAAAGCGCGACGCAGCTCTTCCGCCTTTTGCTCTTCTGCGGAAAGTCGGTCGAAGGAGGCGGCCTTCTCGCCGTCCAGACTTTCGAGGCGCGCCTCGCGCTGGGCGATTTCTGCGTTGAACGCGGCTTTTTTCTCGGCCGCGGCCGATATCTTATCTTTGATCAGCTGGGCGGAAAGCGCTGCTTTTTCGGCCATGGCCGCGGTGTCAGTGCGATCCTGCACGGCCTTTTGAGAGCTTTCGTCCAGCCTTCTGAGCTCTTTCCTGCCCGAATCGAGCTCGTCTGAAATCCTGGCTTTTTCGGCCTGCTTCGCGCTCTTTTCGTTTTCGAGGAGCTTTAGCTGTTCCTCCCTCTTGGCGCCCGATTCTTTTCTTGCGGCGATATTGTTCTCATTGTTTTTGAGGTTGGTCTCGTCTATGGCGATGTCCGAGCTGATCTGCGCCTCGGCCGCCTCGTTTTTCGAAAGTTCCGCCCTCAGCTGTTCAAGGCGGGCTTCGTTTTCTCTTATCTCCTCGGTCAGACCGTCGATCTTGAGATATGAGTTCTGTATCGCTTCCTTTTTGGCCGAGCTCAGGCGCTCGGCGTTCTCATAATCGGTCTGCGCCTTTTTTATGTTGCCCTTAAGCTTTTCGAGAGTGTCCAGCCATACGGATACCTCGAGGGCGCGCATCTCGTCTCTGTAGACCAAAAACGCCCTGGCCTTTTCGGCCTGCTGGCGAAGGGGCTCGATACGGCCTTCAAGCTCCGCGATTATATCCTGGGCGCGCACGAGGTTCTCTTCGCACGCGGCAAGCTTTCTCTCCGATTCTTCCTTGCGGTAGCGGAAACGGCTTATGCCGGCCGCCTCTTCGAACAGCTCGCGGCGGTCGGTGCTGCGGGCGGAAAGGATCTTGTCAATCCCGCCCTGCTCTATTATCGAATATCCGTCGCGCCCAAGTCCGGTGTCCATGAACAGCTCGTTGACGTCCTTGAGCCGTACGGCCTTTCGATTGAGGTAATACTCGCTCTCGCCCGAGCGGTAGTATCTCCTGCCGACCACTACCTCGTTGTGATCGTCCGCAAGAGTGCGGTCGGAATTGTCGATGGTGATGGTGACCTCGCAAAAGCCCAGCGCGTTGCGTCTGGGCGTGCCGCCGAAAATTACGTCTTCCATCTTTCCGCCGCGCAGGCTTTTGGTGGACTGCTCGCCGAGCACCCAGCGGATAGCGTCAACGATATTCGATTTTCCGCTTCCGTTAGGGCCCACTATGCCGGTTATGCCGCGGTCAAAGGTTATCTCCGTCCGCTCCGGAAAGGATTTGAAGCCCTGCAGCGTGATCGATTTTAAAAACAAAGGCGCACCGTCCTATCTTTATTCCGCATGAAATCTGACGTCTTCGGCCTGTTCGGCCTCTTCGAAAGAGATATCGGTATCGGGAAAAAGCTCCCCGAGCTTTTTAACGTTTGTGTTTTTCTGTCCGCGCAGATATGAAAGGCAGCCCTTCCTGCATGTAAGCGTTCCGCTTTTTGCGTTCGCGCCCTCTATGAGCCGCGCGGCTTTTCTCAAATATTTGAGCGAGCGCGCTATCTGGCCGAGAGCAGGATGATAAGCTCCGGCGACCACTCCGCCCGAGGAAAGCTCTTCTGTGGGGTTAAGTCCCACCCTTATAACGTTGACTCCGGCGTTTTCAAGCGTCTCCAGCATGAAAGAAGCCCTCTCAGCGCCCTCGTCGACGCTCAGCGGTTCGTATCTTCCATCGAGCATCATATCGTAAAGCTCGGTGCCCGTCACGACGCAGACGGGATATATCCTCGCTCCCCACGGGCTTATCGAAGCCGTCTTTTCGGCGGAGAGCACGTCCTGCTTAAAAGAGCTTCCTGGAAGCCCGGCCATGAGCTGCACGACCAGTCTGAAGCCACTTTTCATTATGAGCTCCGAAGCGTCGTATATATCCTTTTCGGTGTGTCCCCTTTTGGAAAGCCGGAGCACCTCGTCGGAAAACGACTGAGCGCCGATCTCGACCGTTCTGACTCCGCTTTGCTCGAGTCTCGACAGTATATCGTCCGAGATCGCGTCCGGCCTCGTGGAAACGCGGACCGAGGATATTAGCCTCTTTTCCCAAAAGGAGCGCGCGACGCAGAGATATTCTTCCATAAGGCGGCGGTCGATAGCCGTGAAGCTCCCCCCGTAAAAGGCGAGTTCGGGCTTTTCGGCTATGCCGAGCGCGCTTTCAATCTGCTCCCTGACACTGTCCGGCGACGGGGCCGTCGTCCCGGCGATCTTGACCTGATCGCAGAAAACGCACTTGTGAGGACAACCGAGGTGAGGGATGAATACCGGGATTATGGCGCTCATTCGCCCATAAGCAGCAGTGCGCTTCTTGCGGCGTCCTGCTCCGCGGCCTTTTTGCTCTGCCCTTCTCCGCGCGCTATCGGATTGGAGTTGATATATACCTCGACCACGAAATGACGGTTGTGGCCCGGACCGCTCTCCTCCACCAGCTCGTAATGCAAAGTCTCCTGATGGTTTTTCTGGACTATCTCCTGCAAAGTGGTCTTATAATCGCCGAGGCGGTTGTTGTTTATGACCTCGACAGTCTTTTTCTTTATGAACGGAAGCACGAATTCTCTCGCAGGCTCCATACCGCCGTCGAGATAAATGGCGGCGACGACCGCCTCAAAAGCGTCCGAGAGCACGGACGGACGGTGCTGTCCTCCGCCGAATTTTTCGCCCTTCCCCAAAAGCAGCATCTCGCCGAGGCCTATCTGCTCGGCGTACTCGTAAAGCGCCGACTCGCACACCGCGGCGGCCCTCATTTTGGTCATCTGCCCCTCGGGAAGATCGACGTAATTCTCAAAAATATAATCCGCAGTTATAAAGCCGAGCACCGAATCGCCCAAAAACTCAAGTCTTTCGTTGTCCTTGACGTTCTTGTCCCTGTTTTCGTTGGAATAAGAGCTGTGAGTGAGAGCGTTGGTGAGCAGCTGCGGATCCGAAAAGCTGTATCGAATACCCATTGATTGCTCCTGAATAATAAAGTCAAAGGAGGCCGCGCGCGCAACCTCCCGAATTTCTTTTATTTCGTTCAGCTTATGTGAGCGCTGATATAATTGACGACGTCGCCTACGGTGCCGATCGTTTCAAGCGCATTTTCTTCTATTTCACCTATGTCGAACTCCTCTTCGACCGACATCATAAGCTCAACGATATCTATAGAATCCGCACTGAGGTCGTCAAAAAACGAGGTGTCGGCATTTATATCTTCGGGATCTACTCCGAATTGATCCGCTATCAGTCCAGTCAGTTTTTCGAGAATCATAAAACATACCTCCAAAGAAATAGGTCGCTCGGATACTAAATTATAGCAAAGCTTAAAACGCTTGTAAATAGTTTTTTACTCTCCCGCAAGCTCGGAAAGGCTGCTCTCGATCTCGGAGATATATCCGGATTCGACGCATTTCATCGCCTGCGCTATCGCGTTGTAAAATGCCCTTTCGTCCGAAGATCCGTGAGCCTTGATCACGACGCCTCGGGTGCCCAGGAACGGCACTCCGCCGACTTCTCTGTAGTCGAGCGATTTTTTCAGCCCGGAAACGCCGGACTTCACGCCCAGGGCGCACAGCTTGGTGAGCGCGTTTTTATAAAACGCCTTTTTGAGATTGTTCATGATATAATATGCGGTCCCCTCGATGGTTTTGAGGGCTATGTTGCCGGAAAAGCCGTCGCACACCACAACGTCGGCCTGACCCGCGAAAAGATCACGGCCTTCAACGTTGCCGATAAAGTCTATGACTCCTTTTTGAGAATAATCCTTGAGCAGCGTATATGCCTCTTTAATAGTCGCGGTTCCCTTGCCCTCTTCGGTCCCGTTGTTCAATAGTCCTATCCGGGGAGCACGGTCAAGGCCGAACTGGGCCTTCGCATAGCAGTGCCCCATCAGGGCAAACTGAACGAGCATCTCGGCTGTGCATTCGGCGTTTGCTCCGCTGTCCAGCAGCAGGCCGTATCCTCCCTCGCGGGGATATACGGTCGCGAGCGCCGCACGCTTGATTCCCTTGATGCGTCTGACGATGAGAGTGGCGCCGGTAAGAAGGGCCCCGGTGCTTCCCGCCGATATGACGGCGTCCGCCTCTCCGTCCTTGAGCATGTTGAGCGCCTTCATCATTGACGAGTCTTTTTTGGAAACGACGCTCATTGCGTACGCGTCCTCCATCGACACCACTTCGGGCGCGTGGACGAGCCCGACGTTCGCGTTATCGCCCAAAAGCGGCTTTATGATCTCTTCCCTGCCGACGAGCGTTATATCGCACTTGAGCTCCCCCGCCGCTTTAACGGCCGCTTTGACGACCGCCTCCGGGGCGTTGTCGCCTCCCATAGCGTCAATGATTATCCTCATTTTTATACTCCTTTATCGCTTTCATGATCCCGTCGAGCGAAGCGAGCGCCCTGCGCGAAAGTGCTTCGTTCTTCTCTCGTTTATTTTTTATCCGCACGTCCAACGGCGGCAGCAGCCCGAAGTTGACGTTCATCGGCGCAAAGTCCGCGCGGCTTTCGTCGGAGATATATCGTGCAAGAGCTCCCATGGCGGTAAGCTCGGGAAAATCTATGAGTTCCGCGTTTTTTACGGCCCTTGCAGCGTTTATGCCGGCGCACAGGCCGGAAGACGCAGACTCTATATACCCTTCTACTCCGGTTATCTGGCCCGCGAACATGATTTCGGGCCTGCTCAGCGACCGGTAAAACCTGTCGAGCTTTCCGGGAGATTGGATATAACTGTTTCTGTGCATGACCCCGTAGCGCAGAAAAACCGCGTCAGCAAGCGCCGGGATCATCGAAAAAACTCTTTTCTGCTCGGGAAATGTGAGATGGGTCTGGCAGCCCACGAGGTTGAACATAGTGCCGCTCGTATTTTCCTTTCTGAGCTGGAGCACGGCGTAATGATCTCTGCCCGTCTGCGGGTCTCTCAATCCAACCGGTTTGAACGGGCCGAATCGGAGAGTGTCCTCTCCGCGCCTTGCCATGACCTCCACCGGCATGCAGCCTTCAAAAACGCGGGCGTCCTCGAAGCCGTGGACCGGAGCCTCTTTAGCGGCGCAAAGCTCCCTGTGGAACGCAAGGTACTCTTCTCTGGTCAGGGGGCAGTTGAGATAGTCGGTCGCCTCTCCTTTTCCATAGCGCGAAGCATAATAGGCGTGGGACATATCCACGCTGTCCGCACTCACTATCGGAGCCGCGGCATCGTAAAAGTGGAGCGCGCCGAAGTTCTTCTCCAGCTTTTCGTAAAGCGCTCCGTCGGTAAGAGGGCCGGTCGCGATTATACATCTGCCCTCGGGTATGTCTTCGGCCTCTTTTGATTCTATCGTAATATTGGGATGATTCTTTACGGCGTCGGTGACCGCTTGGGAAAACTCGTTCCTGTCGACCGCAAGAGCTCCTCCCGCGGGGACAGACGTTTTGTCGGCGCAGGCAATGATCAGCGATCCCGCCCGCCTCATTTCCTCCTTCAAAAGCCCGGGAGCGGTCGAAAGGCCCGCTCCCCTCAAGGAATTGGAACAGACAAGCTCGGAAAAAAGATCGCTGTGGTGGGCGGGCGAACGCCTTTGCGGCTTCATTTCCCAAAGGGTGACTTTTACCCCTCTTTCGGCGCACTGCCACGCGGCCTCACAGCCGGCAAGACCGGCGCCCACGACGATGACGTCACTCATCGGTCTTGCTTTTCCTTCCGCGGCGCCCTATCGGCTCCTCATATTTGCAATTCGGATTGTAGCAAATCATCTTGCGCTCGTCCTTGGTGACGTGTCTGTACAGCACGCCGCCGCATTTGGGGCAGTTCTTCTGCGAGGGCTTATCCCAGGTCATGAACGTGCATTCGGGATATTTTTCGCATCCGAAATAGGAAAAGCCCTTCTTGGATTTTTTCTTCAAAAGCTTCGCTCCGCAGACAGGGCACACGGCGCCGGTCTCCTCGGTGATGGCCTTGGTGTTTTTGCACTCGGGATATCCGGGGCAGGCCAGGAATTTGCCGAACCTTCCGATCTTGATCACCATTTCACGGCCGCATTTTTCGCAGATGACTCCACTTTTTTCATCGGGGACTTTGATGCGTTTTTTGTCAAGATCGGTCTCGGCCTTTTTCAGTTTTTCATCAAAATCTCCGTAAAAGTCCTCAAGGATCTTTTCGTAATCCGCCTGCCCGTTCTCAACGAGGTCGAGCTGATCCTCCATCTTTGCGGTGAAAGCGATGTCTATTATATTGTCGAACTTGTCGGTCATAAGATCGGTCACGGCCTCGCCGAGGGCGGTGGGCTTGAGCGAACGGTCTTCCTTCACGACGTATTCTCTGTCGAGAACGGTGGTTATGATCGGAGCGTAGGTGCTGGGGCGTCCGATGCCCTTTTCTTCCATGGTCTTGATTAGCGAGGCCTCGGTATATCTCGCCGGGGGCTGGGTGAAATGCTGCTTCGCCTCCTGCTTTTTAAGCTCCGGCCTGTCTCCGTTTTCAAGCGGCGGCAGCGAGGTGAACTCCTCCTGCTCCTCGTCGCGGCTCTCTTCGTAGATCGCGCGGTAACCGTCAAACACCAGCGACTGACCGGTGGTGCGGAAAACGTATCCCTCGCAAAGGATGTCCGCAACGGTGGTGTCGTAAAGGGCTTCCTTCATCTGGCTCGCGATGAATCTCGACCAGATGAGCTTGTAAAGCCTGTATTGCTGCATGGAAAGAGATTTGCGCACGGCCTCGGGAGTGAGGGCGGGATCTGCCGGCCTTATGGCCTCGTGAGCGTCCTGCGCGGTCTTTTTTGACTTGAATACTCTGGCCTTGGACGGCAGATAATCCTTGCCGTACTCAGCGGAAATATATCCTCTCGCCTTGTCCAGCGCCTCGACCGAGATGCGCAGCGAGTCGGTCCTCATATAGGTTATAAGTCCGGTGGGGGTCCCGTTTATCTCAACGCCCTCGTAAAGCTCCTGAGCGCGCTGCATGGTGACCTTGGCCGTCATGTGGAGCTTCCTCGAAGCCTCCTGCTGAAGGGTAGACGTAGTGAATGGCGGCTGGGGCTGCTTGCGTTTCTGAGATCTCTGCACGTTGGAAACGACCAGCTCTTTGCCCGATATGGCCTCGAGCACGGCGTTTGCCTCTTCTCCGCTGCGGAGCTTGCCCTTTTCCTTGCCGGTGCCGTAATAGGTCGCGATGAAATCCTTTTGGCGGCAGTTGAGAAGCAGCTCTATCGTCCAGTATTCCTCGGGCTTGAAGCTCTCTATCTCCCTTTCGCGGTCAACGATCATCCTCGTGACGACCGACTGGACCCTGCCTGCGGACAGACCCTTTCTGACCTTTCTCCACAAAAACGGAGACAGCTTGTAGCCGACGATCCTGTCCAGTATCCTGCGCGCCTGCTGGGCGTTGACCAGATCCATATCTATCGAACGCGGAGCCTTCATGGCGTTCACGACGGCATTTTTGGTTATCTCGTTGAAGGTGACCCTTTTGGTTTTCTCGTCGGGAAGGGACAAAAGCTCCTTAAGATGCCAGGAGATGGCCTCTCCTTCGCGGTCGGGGTCGGTGGCAAGATATACTGTATTTGCCTTTTTGGACAGTTCTTCAAGTTCGTCAATGACCTTTTTCCTGCCCTCGATGGGTATATAATGCGGCGCAAAATGCTCTTCGATATCTACGCCCATCTCTTTTTTGGGCAGATCGCGCAAATGACCCATGGAGGCCTTTACGACGTACTTGTTGTCAAGATATTTAGAGATCGTTTTGGCCTTTGCGGGAGATTCAACAATAAGAAGATCGGACATGGTTCCTCCTGTATCAAATCAGCTTTTCTATGAAACCGCCCGGAAGGCGGCGAATCACCTTTTTTATTTCAAGCACGGTCAGCATGGACGCGACCCTGGACGCGTCGAGCCCCGAGCTCCTTACTATATCGTCGATATGAACGGTGCCTTCCCATTTGCCGAGAAGCTCGGCGCTCGGCCCGTCAAGCTTGACCTCTTCGGTCTTTTTCTCTTCGTAGACGTTTTCAAGAGTAAGAGGCTTTTCATAAAGCTCGTTGTCAGGCGCGGCGTCTTTTTCCTCGAGCGTCCATTCTCCGCCGAACCCGTTTATAACATCCAGCGGATCGGTCACGACAGTCGCCCCCGATTTTATGAGCTCGTTGCTTCCCTGCGACAGCGGATCGTCGATGTTCCCGGGTATGACGAACACTTCCCTGCCCTGGTTCGCCGCGTGATCGGCGGTGATCAGCGAGCCGCTCTTCTCGGTGGCTTCGACGACCAACGTCCCCATCGTGAGGCCGCTCATTATGCGGTTGCGGTACGGGAAGGACGAGGCATACGTCTTCTTTCCCGGAGGATATTCGCTTATCACCGCGCCGTTCGCGATAATATCGCGCATAAGGCCGACGTTGCTTCTCGGATAGCATCTGTCGATGGCAGTGCCGAACACCGCGACCGTCGGGCTTCCGCCCTCCAGCGCGCCGCGATGAGCCGCGGAATCTATGCCCTCGGCCATGCCCGACACTATTATAAATCCCTGTCTTGAAAGAGTTCCGGCGAATCTTCTGGCCTGCATGAGCCCGTACGCGCCGGCCTTTCTGTGTCCCACCACCGTAAGAGAAGGCATTTTTTCAAAGGACGGCAGCTTGCCGCGGACGTAAAGGACTATAGGAGGATCGGTTATGTTTTTGAGAAGGGCGGGATAGCCCTCGTCGAGTATGGACACTATGTCTATGTTCCGCCTGCGGCAGAGCGCGATTATCTTTTCCGGAAGATACAGACTCTTGCCCGCGAATTTCAGCGCTTCGCTTTGCGTGAGGCCGGCTGCCTGCGCGGCTTCCGTCGCGGAAAGCCTCCACACATGCTGCGCGTCGTTTCCGCAGTGCTCCAAAAGCATTATTATCTTTACCGGAGAAAGCTCGCAGCATTCGACCAGCCAAATAAGATGCTTCATCTCACGCTCTCCCACATCAGTATGGACGCGGCTACGGCGGCGTTCAGCGATTCTGCCCGGGAGATGGGTATGAACACCTCGGCGTCGCACAGATCGATCATTTTTTGAGAAAGTCCGGACGCTTCGTTGCCTATGACGAAAACGCAGTCCTTTCCGTTATATTTCAAAATCGTTTCGGATTTTCGGTCAACGACGGCTGCGACCAGCATTTTGCCCGACGATCTGACCGCGCTCAAAAGCGCTTTTTCGTCCGTTTCAACGGCGTTTACGCGAAACACGGCTCCCATGCTGGCTCTGACCGTCTTGGGTGAAAACGGGTCCGCGCAGCCGTTTAAAAGGGCGACGCAGGAAAAGCCGAAGGCGTCCGCGGTGCGAAGCACGGTGCCGACGTTTCCGGGGTCGGACACCCTTTCGAGGGCTATGGTCCTGCCCGATATCGTGCGTGCTTCGGGCTTTTTGACCGTAAATACCAGGCCTGACGGCGTGTCAAGCGAAGAAAGCTTTTTTATGACGGGCTCGGTCACGGTATAAACGGGGCAGGATATCTCATCCGGGATATCTGCCGTTTTATCCTCGAGGCAGAATATCTCCTGAGGCTGCGCCCCGCTTTTCAGCGCTTCGTTCAACATTACGCGCCCCTCGCAGACGAAAAGGCCGCTTTTTTCGCGTTCGGACGCAGAAAGAGCCAGTCGCGATACGAACTTTACCTTTGAGTTGTCCCTGCTGCTGATGTCCGCCATTTGAGCCCTCTTATACATTATTCTATAATTCATTTTAATTTAACATACAATTTCCTTTTGTTCAAGCCCCAAAAACACTTAAAGCCGCGCGGACAGCGCGGCTTTATCAGGGTCATTCTTCATCGGAGCATGAATACACGCTGCCGAGCTCGGTATATATCATCCCGTTTTTGCCTCTGATGGACAGCATGAGAGAAACGCAGTCGGCGATCATCTCCGCCTCGGGCACGGCGGGCGGCGTGAAGGGCAGCTTTTCAAAACGCGCCTCCCTCAAAAAGGTTATATGGGGACTGAAGGCCTTTTTATCGAACGGCACTCCCCCGTCGGAAAGCGCGCGGCGCAGTTTTTTGACCAGCCTGAAAAGCTCTGGACAGTCGTAAAGTCCCGCTTTCCACAGTTCTCCGAAGGCGCCGAGGCGGTCGAGCCTGAGCGTCATGGGAGCAAAGCTTATACTATTGAGTATCTGCATGACCTTGTCCGGATTTTGATATTCTCCGATGAAAGCCAGCGTAAGATGCAGGTTTTCGGCTTTTGAATAATTGCCGCGGACCATGGCCTTTCTGAACTGCTCCTGCACGGAAACGATCGCCGATCTCATTTTTACGTCAAGCTTTATCGCGATAAAAAGTCTCATTTATGTATCACCGTATAGTTGATGGTTCTTGTCAGTATTGTCATACAAATAAAATGGGAATTTGTCACTCTTTTTTGAGAATATCCAGCGTATGATGGGAAGCTCCGATAAGATCCTGTCTTTCACAGATCACAAAATGATACTCCATCCATTTATCAAACGTCTCATCATCCATAGCATCAATGAATTCCCGCTTGTAATTCGTGGCTCCGTCCGTAGCGACCAGCTTGATCCTTTTGACCGGAAATTCATTATCCAGAGCGGCGATATCTTCCGTACGCACGAGTTCAAACAGATCTTTCGGCTCACTGATACAGTGCCAGTCAGAGGTCAGCATATTAAGATCCATCACTTCATGCAAATTGTTCAGGCCAAATACATACTGTATGACGGTCGGCTCGTTCATGCAGTAGGCAACCAGAATATGACCGCCCGGTTTTGTGACGCGTACTGCTTCAGAAAGTGCTCTTAGCTTTTCTTCCTTCGTATAAAGGTGATACATCGGGCCGAGCAGCATCGTCAAGTCAAATGAATAATCAGCGAGCCGGGACAGCTCCAAAGCATTTCCCTGCATTGTTATTATCGGTTCCGTACCGTCTAATTTGGATCTCAGTATTTCCAGATTGTGCTCTATCAGCTCAACTGCGGTCACATGCAGACCTTGTTTTGCCAGAGTCACACTGTAACGGCCGGTTCCGGCGCCGACTTCAAGAATGTCCGGATCCGAAATGCCGTTCAGACATTCCTTTATATATTTCATTGTGGTTAAATATTCCACTTGACCGTGACGGGAAAGAAGGCGCCCTTCTTCGTCATAATTGTTGTAATACTCTTCGAGATAATTCATTTCTTTTTCTCCTCGTCAAAGCCCGATTTATCGAGATAGCTCTTGCACTACGAGCCCGCCGAATGTATCGGCGGGCTCGTATCCTTCAGTCGTCTTTATTCTCCACCATACAGTATCGCAAAGCAACAGTTTTACCCTTGGATCAGTACAGCTTGGCGCCTGCCGGAATGTGAGGATCGACCATCAGAAGATGGAGTTTTTCCTCTTCGCCTTCCTTGTGGACGGCGCTTATCAGCATGCCGCAGGAGTCGATGCCCATCATTTTGCGCGGAGGCAGATTGGTAATGGCGATGCAGGTCTTGCCGATCAGCTCTTCCGGCTCGTAATATGCGTGGATACCGCTCAAAATGACGCGGGGCTCGCCGGAGCCGTCGTCGAGGACGAACTTCAAAAGCTTCTTGGACTTGGGCACTGCCTCGCACTCGAGCACCTTGACCGCACGGAAATCGGACTTTGAGAATGTCTCAAAATCGACCTGATCTTCAAAAAGCGGCTCGATCACAACGTTGGAAAAGTCTATCTTTTCCTCGACGATCGGAGCCTCGGCAGGAGCCTCGACGCTCTTTATTTCGGCCTTCGGCATATCAAGCGGCTTCATTGTGGGGAAAAGCAGAACGTCGCGGATCGCCGAGCTGTTCGTAAGCAGCATGACGAAGCGGTCTACGCCCATGCCCATGCCGCCCGTGGGAGGCATTCCGAACTCGAGCGCGCGCAGGAAGTCCTCATCAAGGCTCTGCGCCTCCTCGTCTCCGAGGCTCTTCAGGCGCATCTGCTTCTCGAAGCGCTCGCGCTGGTCGATGGGATCGTTGAGCTCGGAAAATGCGTTGGCGAATTCCGTGCCGTTGATATAAAGTTCAAAGCGCTGAGTGACCTTGGGATCGTTAGGATCCTTCTTCGCAAGAGGAGATATCTCGATAGGATGGGAGGTTATGAAGGTGGGCTGCACGAACTTGTCTTCACAGTACTCGTCGAAAAGCATCGAAAGGACGTCGCCGCGGCCGTGACGCTCCTGCAGCTCGAGATGGAACTGATCCGCGACCTTCTTTGCCTCTTCCATGGTGGTTATCTTGTTGAAATCCACGCCGGTATACCTGAGCACGGCGTCGGTCATGCTCAGCTTTTCAAACGGCTTGTCGAGATCGATCACGTGATCGCCGTAAGGCACCTGTCCGGTCCCCAGGACCTTCCTTGCCACCGTGCGGATCATGTTTTCGGTTATTTCCATCATGCCGTTGATATCGGTATAAGCCTGATAAAGCTCAAGCAGTGTGAATTCGGGATTGTGGCGCACATCAAGGCCTTCGTTGCGGAAAACGCGGCCTATCTCATATACTCTGTCAAGTCCGCCGACGATAAGCCTCTTGAGATAGAGTTCGAGCGAGATCCTGAGATAAAGCTCGGTCCCGAGCGCGTTATGATGGGTGATGAACGGACGGGCGGAAGCGCCTCCGGCCAGCGTCTGAAGGACCGGGGTCTCAACCTCGAGGAAATCTCTTCCGTCAAGAAAGCTCCTTATCTCAGAAATGATGCGCGTGCGCTTGACGAAGGTGTCGCGCACCTCGGAATTCACGATAAGATCGACGTAGCGCTGACGGTATCTGGTGTCGGTGTCCTTGAGACCGTGCCACTTCTCCGGCAGCGGTCTGAGGGACTTTGAGAGAAGGACGTACGAGGTGACATGGATGGAGACCTCTCCCCTCTTGGTCTTGAAGACGAAACCCTCGACGCCTATGATGTCGCCTATATCGAGCTTTTTGAAATCTTCATATCCCTTTTCGCCGAGCTCGTCGACGCGGGCGTATATCTGGATCAGGCCCTTGTGGTCCTGGATATGGCTGAAGGAAGCCTTGCCCATATCTCTCTTCGACATGATGCGGCCGGCGATGCGCACGGTCTGATTTTCCATCTGCTCGAAAGAGGAGATCACGGTCTCGCTGTCGGATGTACGCTCAAAAACGGTCTGAGCGAACGGATCGCGTCCTTCCTCGACCAGTTTTGACAGCTTTTCTCTGCGTACCCTTAAAACCTCGGACAGCTCCTGCTGGGTCAAGGGATTGTTTTCTTCGTTCACTTGATTTACTCCTTAATGGCTGATGCCTATTACTCTGTATTTGATCGGACCGATGGCGGCGTTGACCGTGATCTCATCGCCCACGGTGGTGCCGATAAGGGCCTTGCCGAGGGGGGATTCGTCCGATATGTTGCCGATGCGCGGATCGGCTTCCTGGGTGCCGACTATCTGGTACTCCTCTTCCTCGTTGTCTTCAAGGCAAAGGATCTTGACGCGGCAGCCGGAATAGACCTCGTTTGAGATTATTTCCGCTTCTTCGATTATTACGGCGTTCGTGATTATGTTTTCGAGCTCGGCTATGCGGGAATACAGTTTGCCCTGCTCGTTTTTCGCCTCGTCATATTCGCTGTTCTCTGACAGATCGCCGAAGGAGCGGGCTTCTTTTATCTGCTCCGCGACCTCGCGTTCACGGACTGTCTTGAGATACTCGAGCTCCTCTTTGAGCTGATCGAGAGCGGTTTTGGTAAGTTTGAACTGTTTCTGCTGCATGATAGCGACTCCTTTAACCTTACTGAATTCAGTAATTATTTATTCTATTCGTATGAAACGGTCATGTCAAGCTAATTAAGCTCGTTTTTGATGACTTCCACCGCTTTCTGCAGCTGGACGTCCTCGTCTATGGTGAGCGAATAAAATTTCTTCACGAGCTCGTCATCGAGCGTTACCTCATAATCGGGGACTATCCCTATGCCTGCGAGGTTGATCCCGTTGGGGGTATAATATTTCGCGATCGAAAGGTTGATCGCCGAGCCGTCGCTGAGCTCGAAAAGCACCTGGGCGTATCCCTTGCCCATGGTGGTCTCGCCGACTATCTTCGCGCATCCGTACTGCTGAAGGGCGGCCGGGAAAAACTCCGCGGCGCTTATGGAGTAATAGTTGCATATCACGACCATGGGAAGATCGATGCATTTGGCGTTGGAAACGTATTTTTCAAGTATGTTCCCCTGGTTGTCTATAAGGGTTATTATATCTCCTTTGGGAAGAAGGATATCCAGCATATTCGCCAGCACGCTGACGTACCCGCCTCCGTTGAAGCGCACGTCGAAGATCAAGCCCTTCGCGCCCTGATCGATAAGGTCATTGACCTTCTGCTTGAACTCCACGTCCACATTCGCGAGAAAGTTATCGATATAAAGATATCCGATATCGTCGTCGAGCATTTCCGCGGTGACAGTCTCGTAATGGAATGGCGCTCTTTTCATCGTGAACTCGAGATATTCGCCGTCGCGGTCCACTCCTACGGTGACAGACGTCCCTTCGTCTCCCCTGACGTGCTCGGCTACCGACTCCAGCGAGCCCATCTCCGAGACCGGCTCGCCGTTCACCGTGGTGATATAGTCGCCCGGCAGTATGCCGGCCTTCGCGGCGGGAGCGTTCTCATAGACCTTGACGACGCGATAGCCGTTATCGTCGGTCTGAATGGTGACCCCTATGCCCACGTAGGAGTTGGAGTTGTTGTCAGTGACCTGCTTGTATTCTTCCGCGGTATAGTAGCCGCTCCATCTGTCGCCCAGAGAATCGATCAAAGCCGAGCTCAGCGCATCCATCGTGGCCTCTTCGTCCTGCTCTCCGACAAAATACTTGTCGATATAAGCCTGGATCTCGGAAAGCTTGGAATAATCGCCCGGCTCTGCTATAATGACCGGCTGCTCAGTCTGGCCGCGGTCCTTGATCTCAAAAACGTAGAACGATATGCCCAGCACCAAAAGGGCGGTGATCACTATCGAAACGATAACGGTAAGCAAAGAATATCTTTTCATTTTTCCCTCTGTCACTGAAGTGTGAAATAATTCATGGGATTCTGGTAGGCCCCGTTTATCCTGATCTCAAAATGCAGGTGCGCGGCCGTCGCGTAGCCCGTGCTTCCGACGTACCCTATCGTCTGTCCTACGGTCACCTTGTCGCCCGCGGATACGGCGCGCTTGTACATATGGGCATAAAGCGTGGTGTACCCGCCGCCGTGATCTATGACCACATAGTTTCCGTACGCGGTATTGTAAGCGGAGACGATGACGGTGCCGCTGTTTGCGGCGTATATCTTTGTGCCCTGAGGCGCCCTTATATCGGTGCCGCTGTGCAGCTTGTAAATGCCGGTAACCGGATGCACGCGCATGCCGAAGGGGCTGGTTATATAGGTGTAATTCGCGGGAAGAGGCCATTTGAACTTGCCGCCGACGTACGTTTTCGGGGTCATCTGCTGCTCTTTGTACTTCTTTTTGGCAGCGGTTATCTCCTCGTTCAGCTTTTCCTCCTGCTGTTCAAGATCGGAAAAGCTGGCTTTGACTGCAGCTTCCGCGTTTTTGAGCTCCTGCATCCGGGCAAGCTTCTGATCTATCTGGGTCTGGAGCTGCTTTTTGTTTTCGGAAAGCTCCTGCAAAAGCTCCTGCTGATCCTGCTTCTGCCGCTGAAGATCTTCCTTCTGAGCGCGTATGTTGTTTGCTATCGAGGTGAGCTTTTGATAGACCTCGCGGTCGTATCTCGCTATCTGCGAAACTATCTCGTACTGAGAAAGGAAATCCGAAAAGCTGTCGGCGGATAAAAGAATGGACAGGTAGCTGTAATTGCCGTTTTCGACCATGAAGCGTATGCGCTCCTTGAGAGAGTCGTACTGCTCCTTCTGCTGCTGCTCGCTGAGTCTCAGCTCTTCGGTCGTTCTGGTTATCTGCTCGTTTATCTTCTGCATGAGATCTTCCTGTATGGAGATCTCTTCGAGCATCGCGTCCATGGCGCTGTCGAGCGCTTCGATCTGCGCGGCCACGGCGGCCTTATCCGCCGATATCTGAGATATCTGCTGCTGGAGCTCCTTGCGTTTGGCGGTGGCGCTGGCCAATTTATCCTTAAGGGCGTTTATTTCGCTCTGAGTCACCGCCGATGCTTTGAATATGCCGAGAAAGACCGATGTCAGCATAAGGACTGCCAGCAGTCCCGCCACAATGCCGACGACTATTCTCGCTGCTTTGCTGCGTTTCATCATATCACTCCTCAGACGCGAAGGAATTTGCGTATACTGACGCCCGAACCGATGCTGCCGAGCACGAATCCCGCCGCGAGCATTATGATGAGCAGCGGTTTTGAAAACGTGCTGAACGGAACCAGCTCAATGACGCTTGAAAACGAAAGAAGCTGTTTTTGTATATAGGTGTATACTCCCCATTCGGCAAGATAGGACAGACCGCCCGCGGCAAGCCCGAGGACGGCGCCCTCGATCATGAACGGCGCTCTGATAAAGCGGTCGGTCGCTCCGATCATTTTCATTATGCCTATCTCTTCTTTTCTCGACATCATCGCAAGACGCACGGTGTTGTAAATGATGAATATCGAAACTCCGCCCAACAGCACTATGAGGACCGCGGATACGCTGCGGAGTATGGTGCGTATCTTGATAAGTCTGTCGGAAAGCTCTCTCTGGCTGTTTATCGTTGCTATGCCGCGTATCTGTCCGAGCCTTTCGATGGTGTTTTCATGAAGGGACAGATCCTTCATGGTTATACGGTAGCTGTCACGAAGAGGGTTGTCGTCCTTGAGGCCGTCGAAAACGTAAGCGTCGTCTCCCATCCGCTCAAGATATTCATCAAGCAGCTGTTCCTTGCTTATGAACTCAACGGAGCTGACGTTGTCTATATCTACTATTTCCTTTTCGATGCTGCGCGCCTCCGCCCTCGAAAGAGAGGAGTCGACGAACAGCATGACCACGTTCTGATCCGCAAGATCGGACACCAGCATGGTCACGTTCAACGCAATGAGCCCGAAAGTCGCGATTATCAGAAGGCAAGCGCACATAACGCTTATCGCCGCAAAGCTGTGAAAAAAGTGCCTGAACAGGCTGCGGAAGCCCTCGGCAAAGAAATACCGGATATTATACCATTTCATCGCTCGTTTATCCTCCGAAAGTGACGTAGCCGCCCTCTTTGTCGCTTATCACGTGGCCGTTGTCTATGGCGATAACGCGTTTTCCGAAGATGTCGACTATATTTTTGGCGTGGGTAACAACGATGATGGTCGTACCGAGCTTGTTTATCTTGTCAAAAAGGTTCATAAGCTCCATGGCCCTTGCGGGGTCGAGGTTTCCCGTAGGCTCGTCCGCGATTATGACCTTGGGATTGTTGACGAGGGCCCTGGCAATGGCTACGCGCTGCTGCTCGCCTCCGGAAAGCTCTCCGGGGAAGCTGTTCGCCTTGTCAAGCACGCCGACCAGATCGAGAACGTACGGCACGCGCTTTTTTATGGCCTTGGGAGGCGCGCCTACGGCCTGCATGACGAAGGCGACGTTCTCATATACGGTCTTGTCCTCGATGAGTCTGAAATCCTGGAACACGACTCCTATGGTGCGCCGCAGACGGGGGATGTTCCTCCGCTTTATGTCCTGGATGGAAAAGCCGTTAACCATGACCTTGCCCGCCGTCGGCTTGAGCTCGCCGGAGAGCATTTTGATTATGGACGATTTTCCCGACCCGGAAGGGCCGACTATGAAGACGAATTCCCCGTCGTATATCGTGAACGTCACACCGTCAAGAGCCTTGACGCTGCTCGGCTTATAAACCAAATATGCGTTCTGAACTCTAACCATTTCAGAAAGGCCTTTCTCTGGACTCAAGATACTCCTTGATCATCGGCTCCTTGGACACGATCGTCCGCTGCAGATCCCCTGTATCGAGCCCTGTGAGCCTTTGTATCTTGTCAAATCTGTAAACCGATGTGTTCCTGCGGACAATAGGTCGTCTTGCGGTCCCGGACAGGTTGCGATCAATGATCCGGAAGCCTTCCGGAGCGCGGTTTTGGTTTACATAATAATTTATTTTATCACATATTATATGTATTTTCAACAATTACGATATATATTCATTTGTCTGTTTTGCCGTTTTCCACATATTTTTTCAAAGCGTCTGCCTCTTCCCTGCTCAACGCTCTGTATTCTCCCGGTCCGAGGGCCTCGTCCAGCTTCAGCGGACCGATGGCGACGCGCTTCAAAGAAAGCGTTTTTCTTCCCACGTGCTCGAGCATGCGCCTTATCTGCCTGTATTTTCCCTCGGTTATCCTTATCCGGCAGACGGTCGCGTCCTGCCCGCAAGGAGTCAGCACGGCCGGCCTGCAGTCGTGATCCTTGAGCTTTATCCCGTTTTTGAAGGCCTCCGTCTGCTCTTTGCCGCACGGAAGATCGGTCACAGCGATATATACTTTTTCACATTCGGACAAGGGCGAAGTCAGACGGTGATTGAGCTCGCCGTCGTTCGTTATGAGCAAAAGCCCCTCCGAATCCTTGTCCAGCCTTCCCGCAATGCCCAGCTTGAGTCTCGCATAGCTTTGAGGCAGAAGATCCATGGCTGTTTTGTCCCTTTTGTCCTCGGTGGCGCTGAGAACGCCGAGGGGCTTGTTCATCATGATATAGACCGTCCCGATCCGAAGCGCGCGCCCGTCGAACTCGACCGACGCGCCGTCCCCGATATGAGCGTCCGGCTGCTTGCAGATCCTGCCGTCCACCGTTATCCGCCCGGCCTTTATATGATCTCTCGATACCGCTCTGCTTACGGCAAGCGCGTCCGAGACCGCTTTGTCCAGTCTCAATTTCCCACCTCGATCACAGTTATCTCGGGCACCGATAAAAACCTCGCTCTGACGTTGGACATGCCCAGTCCGCGATTGACGTAAAGGGTCCTTTCGCCGTCCTTGAACACACCGCTTATATAATTGCCGCTGCCGCGCGGAAGACGGCTTTTCGTGATAAACGGAAGGTTTATCTGCCCGCCGTGGGTATGACCCGAAAGCTGGAGCTCATACGGATATCCCGCGTCGAAGAGCACGGGCTCGTGAGCCAGCAGGACGTCAAAGCCTTCGGTGTAAAGATCGCCGACCTGCGGGGTCGTATAAATATAGTCGGACGCGCCGACAAAGTTTATCTTGTCCGAATAACGGAAGCTTTGATTTTCAAGAACGATAAAGCCCGCCTCGGTCATAAAGGCCTCGTAGACCTTAAAAGCGCCGCCGCCCATATCGTGGTTGCCCCAAACGGCGAGCTTGGTGCCCTCTATCAAGGAAAGCTCATTCACTATTTCCGCGGGATCGCCCTCGTAAATACTGTAATCGTCAAAAAGGTCTCCGAGAAAGACCACGACGTCGCAGTGAAGAGAGTTTATTTTTTTAACGTACTGCCTGACCTGCTCCGCCTCCACGCCGTTTCCCACGTGAAGATCGGCAAAAACGGCTATGCGGCAGACCGCGCCTTCGACGGCGCTTTCGACTTTCACGACGTTCACAACCGTCATTTTGGGTTCGACGAAAAAAGCGTACGCCGCGGCGACGCCCAACAGAAGGAGCAGTATGAGAAGGGCCGAAACGTATTTTTTCATTCTTCCTCCTCCAGCGCCGCCGTTATCATGCTCCAGACGCAGGCCAGCCTCTGTTCGTCCTCGGTGAGATAAAGATAACCCAAAAGGGACTCGAGCGCGGTGGCAAGGCCGTATTCTCCGGGGCTCGAATGATGTGGGACGTTGCCGGGCTTGGCGTTTCTTGCCCGTCTGAAAATGCCCTGTTCCTTTTCCGTCAGGCACGGAAAAACAGCTCTGGCCGCCCTGGCCTGAGACTCGGCCTGGACCAGACGCTGTTTATAGTGATCCACGTCCCCCACCCTTACGCTGGTTCCGCCGAGAGCGTAGACTCTGGCCAAAAGCTCGTAGACCGCGTCTCCTATATGAGCCAGCGTCAGCGCGGGAAGACGGTCGATATATTCTTCCGTGTATTCGTTAAAATGGATGTTCAACTATTCCTCCAAAAGGACCGCTTGTTTTTTTCGCGGAATATGTTATGATTAATCCGTAAACAATAAAACAAAGGAGTGATAACATGACTCTTGAAGTATGCAACAAAGCACGCTTTGAAGAACTGATCAACAGCGGCGATACCGTTCTGGTCGACTTTTTCGCCACCTGGTGCGGCCCCTGCAAGGCCATGGCTCCCATCCTTGAGGACGTAGCCGACGGACTTGAAGCCGGAAAAAAGATCGTTAAAGTCGATATCGATCAGGAAAGAGAGCTTGCCATCAAGAGCGGCGTCATGGCCGTTCCCACCCTCATAGTCTTCAAAGACGGAAAGATCGTAAAGCGCACCGTCGGACTTCAGGACAGAGACGCAGTCATCGAGCTGCTCAACTAACCGATTTTACCACGATCGGCGAAATAAGTAAAGAAAAGCCGGAAGAATGTATCTTCCGGCTTTTTCTTTATGTTTATTTGTTGTAGAGCTCGTTGAGTCTGACGAGGTGATCGTATCTTTCCTTGGCCGCCTGCTCCGATTTTTCGAACAGGTCTTTGGCGCGTTCGGGGAACGATCTCGTGAGCGCGGAGTAACGGGCCTCGTTCATAAGGAAGGCCTGATATCCCTCGGCGGGCACCTTGCTGTCGAGAGTGAAGGGCTTTTCGGCGGCGGGGTTGAACCTGAACAGGTTCCAGTATCCGCACTCGACGGCCTTCTTCATCTCTGACTGGCAGTTGGCCATGCCGCCCTTGATGGAGTGCATCTCGCAGGGAGCGTAACCGATTATCAGGGACGGGCCGTGATATGCTTCGGCCTCGGATATCGCCTTGATGGTCTGGTTCATGTTGGCGCCCATGGCCACCTGAGCCACGTAGACGTATCCGTAGGACATGGCTATCTCGGCGAGGCTCTTCTTCTTGATCTCCTTGCCGGCCGCGGCGAACTGCGCCACCTGGCCGATGTTGGAGGACTTGGAAGCCTGACCGCCGGTGTTGGAGTAGACCTCGGTGTCGAACACGAACACGTTGACGTCTTCACCGGAAGCGAGGACGTGGTCGAGACCGCCGAAGCCTATATCATAGGCCCAGCCGTCGCCGCCGAAGATCCATACAGACTTCTTGTTGAGATAATCCTTCTTGGGAAGGATCTTCTTTGCGTATTCGCAGCCGTTGGCCGCAGCCTTCTCGGCGCACTCGATGAGCGCCTTTGCAGCGGGCTGATTCTTGACGCCGTCATCCTTGGTGTCGAGGAACTCTTCGATCACAGCCTTGGTTTCGGCGGGAGTCCTTTCATCTTCTGCCCATGCTTTGAGGGTGTCGATCAGGCTCGCGCGGATGACCTTCTGGCCGAAGTAGATGCCGAGACCGTGCTCAGCGTTGTCCTCGAACAGGGAGTTCGCCCATGCGGGGCCCTTGCCCTGCTTGTTGACGGTGTACGGAGAAGTGGCCGCGGGGCCGCCCCAAATGGACGAGCAGCCGGTGGCGTTCGAAATATACATGCGGTCGCCGAAGAGCTGGGTCACGAGACGGGCGTAGGAAGTTTCGGCGCAGCCGGCGCAGGAGCCGGAGAACTCAAGAAGCGGCGTTCTGAACTGGCTGCCGATGACGGTATTGTCGATCATATCTTCCTTGACGGAGACGTTCTTGACCATGTAATCGAAGGCCTGCTGCTGGGCGAGCTCCTGTTCCTGCGGAACCATGGTAAGGCTCTTGGTGGGGCATACGCCGACGCAGACGCCGCAGCCCATGCAGTCGAGAGGACTGATGGCGATGGAGTATTTGTAAGCGTCCTTGCCCTTGCCGCGCTTGTCGACGATCTTGGCGGAAGCGGGAGCGTTCGCGGCCTCCTGCTCATTGAGACAGTAAGGACGGATGGTGGCGTGCGGGCAGACGAAAGCGCACTGGTTGCACTGAGCGCAGGTAGCAGCGTTCCATGTGGGGACGCTCACCGCGACGCCGCGCTTCTCATAGGCCGCGGCGCCCTGCTCGAACGTGCCGTCCACGTGATCGGAGAAGGCGGATACGGGCAACGAATCTCCGTCCATAAGGTCGATCGGCTTAAGGATGTTTTTGACCATCTTGGTAAGCTTTTCGGGTCCTTCGAGAACGGCGTCGTCCTTCTTGTCGGCGGCGTTGATCCAATCGGCGGGAATGTCGATCTTCTTATAGGCGCTGGCGCCGGCGTCGATGGCCTTGTGGTTCATATCCACTATATCCTGACCCTTCTTCAGGTAGGACTTGGTGGCGGCTTCCTTCATGTGGCGGATGGCCTCTTCCTGAGGCATGACGTTCGCCAGCGAGAAGAACGCGGACTGAAGAATGGTGTTGGTGCGCTTGCCCATGCCTATCTCGATCGCAAGATCGATGGCGTTGATGGTGTAAAGCTGGATGTTGTTCTTTGCGATATAGCGCTTGGCCTCAGGGCTCATATGCTCGTTGAGCTCGTCGAAGGACCACTGGCAGTTGATCAGGAATATGCCGCCGGGCTTGACGTCGTTTACCATCTTGTATCCCTTGATGACGTAAGAGGGATTGTGGCAGGCGACGAAATCGGCCTTGTTGATGTAATAAGGACTCTTTATGGGCTTGTCTCCGAAGCGGAGGTGACTTATCGTGATGCCGCCGGTCTTCTTGGAGTCATACTGGAAATAAGCCTGAACGTATTTCTGAGTGTAGTCGCCGATGATCTTGATGGAGTTCTTGTTGGCGCCGACCGTGCCGTCTCCGCCGAGACCCCAGAACTTGCACTCGATGGTGCCTTCTGCCGCGGTGTTGGGAGCTTCGGTCTCGGGCAGCGAAAGGTTGGTAACGTCGTCGGTGATGCCGATGGTGAACTGACGCTTCATATCGTCTTTCTTGAGCTCGTTGTATACGGCAAAGACAGAGGACGGAGGAGTATCCTTGGAGCCGAGTCCGTAACGGCCGCCGATGACCTCCTTATGGACGCCGGCGTTCGCAAGAGCAGTCACGACGTCCATATACAGAGGCTCGCCCTGGGAGCCGGGCTCCTTGGTGCGGTCGAGGACGGCGATCTTCTTGACGGATTCGGGGATGGCCGCGATGAACTTGTCGGCTGCGAAGGGTCTGTAAAGGCGGACCTTCAGAAGGCCGACCTTTTCGCCGTGAGCGTTGAGGTAATCTATGACCTCTTCACAAACGTCGCAGATGGAGCCCATGGCTATGATCATCCTGTCGGCGTCGGGAGCTCCGTAGTAGTTGAACAGCTTGTAGTCGGTGCCGAGCTTGGCGTTGACCTTGTTCATGTACTCCTCGACGATGCCGGGGACCGCTTCATAGTAAGCGTTGCAGGCCTCTCTGTGCTGGAAGAAGATATCTCCGTTTTCATGGGAGCCGCGCATGATGGGATGCTCGGGATTGAGAGCGCGGGCGCGGAAGGCTTCGACAGCGTCCATATCGACCATTTCTTTAAGATCTTCGTAATCCCAGATCTGGATCTTCTGGATCTCGTGGGAGGTGCGGAAACCGTCGAAGAAGTTGATGAACGGTACTCTGCCCTTGATGGCGGCAAGATGCGCGACGGCGCCGAGATCCATTACCTCCTGGGGATTGGTCTCTGCCAGCATCGCAAAGCCGGTCTGACGGCACGCGTATACGTCCGAATGATCTCCGAAGATGTTCAGAGCGTGGGACGCGACCGTACGGGCGGAAACGTGAAGCACGGCGGGAAGCAGCTCGCCGGCTATTTTATACATATTGGGGATCATGAGCAGCAGGCCCTGAGACGCCGTGTAAGTCGTCGTAAGAGCTCCGGCCGCCAGGGATCCGTGCACGGTTCCGGCTGCGCCGGCCTCGGACTGCATCTCGATCACTTTGACAGTATTGCCGAAAATGTTTTTCTGACCGTTAGCCGCCCACTGATCTACGTAGTCGGCCATCGGGCTGGACGGAGTGATGGGATAAATGCCTGCGACCTCGGTGAACGCATAGGACACGTACGCCGCAGCGTTGTTGCCGTCCATGGTTTTGAGTTTTCTGACCATAGTGGATCTTCCTCCTGTCTTGATATATAAAGCGCGAGCGTTTCTTTAATCCTTTTTATTTTAACAAGTATATCCCTTTTTGTAAATCTTTTTTTGCCTGTTTTAATTGCCAATGCAACATTTTTATGGCAAAATAATATCACAGACTGGAGGTGCGGTCATGGTTTCAAAAATCAGCTCGTGCGGCATATCGGGCATACGGGGTCTCGAAGTGATCTGCGAGTGCGATCTTTCGCGAGGTCTGCCGCGGTTCGACGTCGTGGGACTGCCCGACACCGCGGTCATGGAATCGCGTGAAAGGGTGCAGTCGGCTGTAAAAAACTGCGGTTTTTCCTTCCCCATGAAGCACATAACCGTAAACCTCGCTCCCGCGGAGGTAAAAAAGGTCGGCACCGTATACGATCTGCCCATACTTGTCGGCATTCTGTGCAGCTCGGGAATATTCGAGGCGCCGCCGGGAGATTGGTTTTTCATAGGCGAGCTCTCCCTTGAGGGCAAGCTCAGACCGGTCAGCGGCGTGCTGCCCATGGTGACGGCCGCAAAGCAGGCCGGAGCCACAAAGTTTTTCCTTCCCGCGGACAACGTCGAAGAGGCGTCTCTCGTGCCAGGGATAGATATAATGCCCGTGTCCGACGTTCGTGATCTCATCGCATTTCTCAAGGGAGAAGCCGAGCTCAAGGCGGCAGAGCACACCGAGTTCACTGCAAAAACGTCCTCAGGCATGGACTTTGCCGACATTGTCGGCCAGGAAACGGTAAAACGCGCCCTCACGGTCGCGGCCGCGGGCGGTCACAATATACTGCTGATAGGCCCTCCGGGCTCCGGAAAAAGCATGATGGCAAGAAGGCTTCCCACCATCCTTCCCGACCTTACCGAGGAAGAGGCGCTCGAATCCACGATGATCTATTCGGTCGCCGGCATGCTCGATAAAAACATGCCCATGGTGTCGGCAAGGCCTTTCCGCTCGCCTCATCATACGATTTCCACCATCGGGCTTTCCGGCGGAGGGACCTACCCCCGTCCGGGCGAGATATCGCTGGCACACAACGGAGTTCTGTTTCTGGACGAGCTTCCCGAATTCCGCGCCGACGCTCTCGAGATCCTCCGTCAGCCGATGGAGGACGGAAGGATAGTCATTTCGAGAGCGGTGGGCTCCACGTCCTTCCCTGCAGACTTCATGCTGGTCTGCGCCATGAACCCCTGCAAATGCGGTTACTACGGCGATCCCTCCAACAGATGCACCTGCACCGATCAGAGCATAAGAAACTACCGCAAAAAAATATCCGGCCCTCTGCTGGACAGGATAGATATACAGATAAGCGTTCCCTCCGTGGAATACGAAAAGCTCAAGGACAGAGCACCGACCGAAAGCTCCGAATCGATAAGAAAACGAGTGAACGACGCACGGACGATCCAACTCGAGCGGTATAAAGGCGACGGCATAACCCACAACGCCGCGCTTACTCCCGCCATGATGTCAAAATACTGCACCCCCTCGGAAGACGGCGCCGAGCTTCTGAAGCAGGCCTTCGACGCTTTGGGTATGAGCGCCCGTGCATACGACCGTATACTGAAGGTCGCGCGCACCATTGCAGACCTTTCGGGGCTCGAAACCATTGACGCTCAATGCATTGCGGAAGCCATCCAATACCGCGACCTCGACAGGAGCGTCATAGTGTGATATCGCCCGGTGAATGACGGACGGTTTACATAAAACTTGTTGATAACTCTGTGGAAAATGTGGAAAACTTTGCAATATCTATGTTTCCGGGCCGTTCGAATGCCAAAAAAACTCTAAAAGCCCTGCATTTAACGATAGTTTTTTATTCATAGCCGCGCGTATCGTCTGTTTGTAGACAAATTCAAAGCGCAGTTATATACTTATTCCATCAGACCGTATAGAGGTGCTTTCCCGTGCGCAGATTCTTGTCCATCATACTCGTAATCATAATAGCGGCAGGCTCGGTTTTTGCCGTGTTGGCGGCGGGCGGCTCATCCGATGATCCGCTCGTGTCCGTTTCTGCCCTTTCCAATATACTTTTCAATCCCGTATACGATTATCTCAGAGAGAAGACCGATCAGCTCAAAGAAGACGCTCTGTCCGACCTCGAAGAACAGATAAAAGAATACTATTCCTCAAGACTGAGTGACGAGGCCGTGAAAAAGCTCATTTCCGACGCCGCGGCAAAGCTCGCCGCCCAAAAGGTGACCGACGCGCTGAAGGGCGATCCTTCCCGCATTTCCGGTTATACCGAGACCGTCGCTCTCAAAAAGGGTGAGCACATAGCGGGCGCTCCCGGCTCGGGCTTCGTTCTGATCTCGGGCACGGGCAACATTTCCTGCCCCTCCGGAGGCTCGGTCATAAACATCACCACCGGTTCTCTGAGATATGACGGCTTCACCATCCGAGACGGAATATACTATATGATAACAGAAGCAGACGGAAGCGGTCTCGTGATAACCAGCGACACGGCGTCGGTGATGCTTTTTGACGGCGCCTACGCGGTAGAAAACGTGGCCTCGGCCGTATCGTTGTCCTATGCCGACGCCCTTTACAGCCTGGGCCTGTTTTACGGCACCGGGAAAGGATACGAGCTCGAAAGAGTGCCTACCCGCGCCGAGGCGCTGGTGATGCTGGTAAGGCTTCTGGGAGAGGTATCCGAAGCCAGGGCCCACGCGGACGACTCCCCGTTCATCGATCTTGTCGGCTGGGAAAATCTTTACGTTTCCTACTCGTATGAGAAAAAATACACGGCGGGCACCTCCGCCACCACCTTCTCCCCCACTCAGCCCTCGTCCCTTGACATGTATCTGTCTTTCGTGCTGAGAGCGCTGGGCTATCAAGGCGATTTCGTCTGGAACCAGACCTCGCGCTCCTTCGCCCTTTCCATCGGGCTCATTTCCCAAAAGCAGCTCGACAGCATCGCCATTTACGGCTTCACCCGCGGAGACATGGTGATCATCTCGTATAACGCTCTTTACGTTCAGATAAAAGGCTCGTCCATGAAGCTTTCCGACAAGCTCATCTCCAAGGGCGCTATCTCCGCCGAGGGTCTTGAAGCCGCGGCGCGATATATCAAATAATTTTTCACACCGTGCCCCGTCTCCTAATAATATGGATTGAGAAATCTTTTTAGGAGGTAATCAATGGGTATGTGTTCCAATGACGGTTGCTGCGATAACAGGCGCGGATTTTGGGATCAGGCTTTCTGGATCGTTGTGATCATCACCATAATCGTTTTCTGGGTGAATTATTTCTCGGGCGGGAACTATTTCAGCTTCAATAACGGCTGATCTACCGACGGGATACGCTCAACCTGACCTGTCACCGGGGTTTTCCCCGGTGATTTTTTATTTACCCCTTGCATTGGGGGGTTAAACGTGCTATTATCTTCATGGCTAATAATAACGCTAAGGAGAACACGATGCAGATATACGCAGACAACGCTTCGACAACCAAAATGAGTCCGGCCGCAATAGAGGCCATGCTCCCGTTTTTCGGCGAGCTTTACGGCAATCCCTCCAGTCTTTATTCTTTCGGCCAGATCGCCAAAGAGCATCTTGAAGACGCGCGCGACAAAATAGCGTCCTGTCTCGGATGCGAGCCGAGAGAGATAACCTTCACCTCCGGCGGCAGCGAGTCGGACAACCAGGCCATCATCACCGCGGCAAGGATCGGCGAGCGCCAGAACAAAAAGCACATCATAACCACGGCCTTTGAGCATCACGCGGTGCTGCACACCGTTCAGAAGCTGGAAAAGGAAGGCTTCGAGGTAGAATATCTCGACGTTCACGAAAACGGCCTCGTAATCGCGGAGCAGGTCAGAAACGCCATCAGGGACGACACCTGCCTGGTTACCGTTATGTACGCGAACAACGAGATCGGGACCGTGCAGCCGATAAAGGAAATCGGCGCTGTCTGCCGTGAAAAGAAGGTCCTTTTCCACACCGACGCCGTCCAGGCCGCAGGCCACGTCAGGATAGACGTCAAGGATCAGAATATAGACATGCTCTCCATATCCGCCCACAAGTTCCACGGGCCCAAGGGCATAGGAGCACTGTACGTCAGAAAAGGCGTCAGGCTAGAGACCCTCATCAGCGGCGGCGCGCAGGAGCGCGGAAAGCGCGGAGGCACCGAAAATGTTCCGGAGATAGTCGGTATGGCGGCGGCCTTGTGCGAGGCGTGCGCTCATATAGACGAGAGGGCCGCAAAAACGCTGGCTTTGAGAGAAAGACTCATAGACGGTCTCAAAAAGATACCCCACTCGGTGCTCAACGGCGACAGGGATCAAAGACTTCCCGGAAACGTTAACTTCTGCTTCGAAGGCATAGAGGGCGAATCCCTTCTTCTCCTGCTCGACGACAAAGGCATCTGCGCATCCTCCGGCTCCGCCTGCACGTCGGGCTCTCTCGATCCGAGCCACGTGCTGCTCGCCATAGGCAGGCCCCACGAGATCGCCCACGGATCCTTGAGGCTCACCATCGACGAAAACTTTACGGAAGAAGAAATAGATTATTTGACAGACGCCGTCAAAGACGTCGTGACCTACCTCAGGAGCATTTCTCCCGTGTGGCGCGATCTTGAAAGCGGCAAAACCAATTTTGTTATCAAGTGAGGTAAAAACATGGCTCTTTACAGCGAAAAGGTAATGGATCACTTCCGTCATCCCCGCAACATCGGCATCATCGAGGACGCAGACGGCGTAGGCGAGGTCGGCAATGCCAAATGCGGCGACATAATGAAGATCTATCTCAAGATAAAAGACGATATAATCGAAGACGTCAAATTTGAGACCTTCGGATGCGGCAGCGCGATCGCGTCCAGCTCGATGGCCACCGAGCTCATCAAGGGAAAATCCGTATCCGAGGCGCTGGAGCTTACCAACAAGGCCGTCGCCGAAGCGCTGGACGGGCTGCCCGCCCACAAGCTCCACTGCTCGGTTTTGGCCGAGGACGCCATCAAGGCCGCGCTCCAGGACTATTATGAAAAAAACGGTATAGAATACGACCGTTCCAAGTTTGCACAGCATCCCCACGACGAGCACTGATAATGAAGGCATTAATCGCCATGAGCGGCGGCGTTGACAGCAGCGTTGCCGCTCTTCTCATAAAACAGTCGGGCATGGAGTGCGCCGGATGCACCATGAAGCTCTACGACAACGACACCGCCGCCGTGTGCGACGATCGTTCGTGCTGTTCTCTTGAAGACATCGAATGCGCAAGGAGCGTCGCGCGCAGACTGGGCATGCCCTATTGGGTCTTCAATTTCAAGGACGAATTCAACGAAAAGGTCATAAAGAAATTCGTCGATTGCTACGAGGCCGGCTGCACCCCCAATCCCTGCATCGATTGCAACAGATATCTGAAGTTTTCAAAGCTCCACGAAAGAGCGGAAATACTCGGATACGATTACGTCGTGACCGGTCACTACGCCCGCATCGAGAAAAAGGACGGAGAGTACGTGCTCAAAAAAGCCGTTGATCTTTCAAAGGATCAAAGCTACGTGCTTTATTCCATGGATCAGCGCCAGCTTTCCCGCACCCTGTTCCCTCTCGGCGGCCTTACCAAGTCCCGGGCGCGAGCCATCGCCGAGGAAAACGGCTTCATCAACGCGCACAAGCCCGACAGCCAGGATATCTGCTTCGTGCCCGACGGCGACTATGCGGCGGTGATCTCGCATTATACCGGAAAGGAATATCCCCCGGGCGATTTCATCGACCTCGACGGAAATAAGATCGGGACCCATCGGGGCGTCATCCACTACACCATCGGCCAAAGAAGAGGGCTCGGCGTCTCGGCGAGCGAGCCGTATTACGTCCGTGAGATCGACCCTGTGAAAAACACCGTGACTCTCGCCTTTGAACGCGATCTTTATTCAGACGAGGTCTTCGCCGAAAACGTCAACTGGATAAGCGGCCGCGCGCCCGAGGGCGAGATCGCATGCAAAGTGAAGATTAGATATCGCCATCAGGAGCAGCCGGCGACGGTCACGCCGCTCGGAAACGACGATGTAAAAATAGTTTTCAACACTCCACAACGCGCCGTGACCCCCGGCCAGGCAGCCGTTTTTTACGACGGAGACGTCGTTTTGGGCGGCGGCACCATAATCAGGCATTAAAAGAGGTAGAACCATGATAATGATCTCAACCAAAGGAAGATACGCCCTTCGCGTGATGATAGATCTCGCGGAGCATATCCAAGATCCTTATACCCCGATGAAAGACGTCGCAAAACGGCAGGAGGTATCTCCGAAATATCTTGAAAAAATACTGCCCGGACTGGTCAAAGGCAATCTCGTCGAGGGCGTCCACGGAAAGGGCGGCGGATACAAGCTCACCCGCAAGCCCGAGGAATACTCCATCGGCGAGATCCTGCGCTGCGCCGAAGGAGACATAATCCCCGTGGCCTGCATGACCGCGACCGAGCACTGCGACAGAAGCGACGTGTGCAAGACCAAGCCCATGTGGGACAAGCTAAACTCGCTTATCAACGGTTTTCTTGACGGAGTCAATCTCTCTGAGCTGATGTAAAGCGAAACATAAAAACGTCAAAGGGAGGAACTTCTTTCGAAGTTCCTCCCTTCGGGCATTCGGCGAGCGACGGGCTCATATCGCAGCCCGGCGGGGCCGAGTTCAGCAAAAAAACTGTTTTTTGAAAAAACATAAATCCCCTTGCGTAAGGTATTGCTCGTTACGCAGCGTCATACAGTAAGATCAATGACGTAAGGAGGTGAACGCTATGTCAAAATACACGACGGGAGAGCTTGCCAAGCTCTGCGGCGTCACGGTACGGACGGTCCAGTATTACGATACCAGAGGCATCCTGATCCCAAGCGAACTTTCCGAAGGCGGAAGACGCCTCTATTCGGAAGAGGATCTCAAGCGTATGAAGATCATCTGCTTTCTTCGGGAGCTGGATTTTCCCATCGACGCCATCTCGCAGCTTCTGAAGGAAGAGCATCCAGAGAAGGTGATCTCTCTGCTTATCGAGCAGCAGGAAAAAGCTATTTCGGATGAGATCTCCGATAAACTGGAAAAGCTGGACAAGCTCAAGGAGCTGAAAAGCGGGCTGAAGAACCGTGCCCCATTCTCCCTCGAATCCATCGGTGACATAGCCGTTGTCATGCAAGGCAAGAGCAAACTGAAGAAAATGCGTTTTACGATGCTCCTGACCGGGATCCCGATCACGCTGCTGCAATGGTTCTCGATCATTTTCTGGATCGTAAAAGGTATCTGGTGGCCGTTCGTCCTCTGGGCTGCGGCGGCCGCCGTCTGGGGAACGATCGTCAGCAGATATTACTTCAGACATGTGAAATACGTCTGCCCGGAATGCCATGAGGTATTCAAACCGACTTTGAAGGAGGCCTTTTGGGCAAGACATACGCCGACTGCCCGCAAGCTGACCTGCACCGCATGCGGTCACAAGGGCTTTTGCGTCGAGGTCTGGGGAGGCGACGGAGAATGACCGGGTTCGATAACGTCGTCATCGGGAAAAGCAGCGTCCCGTCTCTGATCATCACGGTCGTTCTGATGACCGCGATCCCAGTCGTCTTCTTTATCTATTGGCGAACAAAGCATAAGCCGCAGACAAATATCGGCTATCTTATCGCAGGCGCCGTCGGGTTCATCGTTTCCGCGCGCGTACTGGAGCTCGGAGTGCACTATTTCTGCATCCTCGCGAACAATTCCGTTTCCGGGTTCATCAACGGCAGCACGGCAGCTTTCGTGCTTTACGGAGCGGTCACGGCAGGCGTTTTCGAAGAGTGCGGTCGGCACATAGTGCTTAAATACTTTATGAAAAAGAACCGCACCCGTGAAAACGCGGTCATGTACGGCATCGGACACGGCGGGATCGAGATACTGGCGGTCATTCTGCCTGCCATGATCACCTATCTTGTGCTTGCGGCAGCGTTCTCCGGGGGATCTGCCGAAGAAACATTGAGCGCACTCAGGATCACGGAAAAAAACGCCGCCGCGGCGCTGCCGTCCGTTCAGACCGCGGCCCGCTTCGATTACGGTATGGCGGCGATGAACGCGGTCGAGCGGCTTCTTGCCATGTTACTTCATATCGGGCTCACCGTGATCGTATTTTACGGAGTAAAAAAAGCGAAGAAGGGCTTTCTGCCGCTTGCCATCCTTCTGCATATGCTGGCGGACACCTTCCCCGCTTTGTATCAGAGAGGCGCGGTACGGTTATGGGCCGTCGAGGTCTGGGGCGCTTTGTGGGCCGCAGTGATCGTTTTCATCGCAGTCGGGCTCTACAAAAAAATGGGACGTCAAACGAACGGTTAAGCCCTCGTTTTCGTACGATGATCTTATACCCGCTATCACGACGCATCCCGAAAAATTAAAACCGGCGCGGCCGTAACGGCCACGCCGGTAAATTATTTCTGCGATATGATCAGTCTGCTTTTACACCGTTTCATTTTCCTGCCTCGGGCAATGCTTCGCTCTCTGGCAGCCAAGATCGGAAAACTTGACCACGACGTCGGTGCCGTCGTCAAGATGCACCCTGCACTGCTCCTTGAGCAGCTCGATGTCGGTAACGACGCCGCGCCCCATCGGCGTTTCAACCACCGAATCCACCTTGGGCGCCTGCTTTGAAAGGGCGTGATAGCAGTTGTTTTCATAAGTAAGGCAGCACATCAGCCTGCCGCACGCGCCGGATATCTTGGTGGGGTTGAGAGAAAGGCCCTGCTCCTTCGCCATGTTGATGGAAACGGGCTGGAAGTCCTCCAAAAACGTGCTGCAGCAAAGAGGATAACCGCAAATGCCCAGTCCCCCGGTCATCATCGCCTCATCGCGAACACCTATCTGTCTGAGCTCGATCCTGGTGCGGAACACCGACGCGAGATCTTTTACAAGATCTCTGAAATCCACCCGTCCGTCGGCGCTGAAATAAAACAGCAGCTTGCTGTGATCGAACGTGTATTCGGCTTTGACGAGCTTCATGTCAAGGCCGTATTTGGCCACCTTTTCTTCGCATATCTTGAGAGCCTTTTCCTCAAACTCGCGGTTTTCGCGGTCGATCTCGTCGTCCTTCTCGTTCGCCGCGCGGACAACCTTTTTCAGCGGCTTGACTATGGCGGCGTCGTCCACCGTCTTGTTGGCCATGGCCACCGTGCCGTATTCCACGCCCCGCGAGGTCTCCACGAGGACGGCTCTTCCCTTTTCAAGTTTGAGTCCGCACGGATCAAAGTAATATACCTTGCCTGCGAGACTGAATTTTACTCCTACTACTTCGGGCATGTTATGACCTCACTTACTGTTGATAAGCTGTCCGCACACGGCGGAAAGCTCGCATGACAAAAGCACCGGGGAAGCGTTTATCCTTTCGATGCTGTCGAGCTGTTTGTTGAGTGTTTCGCAAATGGTTATCTTTTCGTTATCGCCCATGCCGCTTTTGACCGTCTCATCGGTCAAAACAAGGCAAAACTCCTTGTAGTCGTCCTTCGACATGGCGTTGAGCCTGCTGAGGCAAAACGCCGCAAGTGCCTGCTCTGACTCGGCATACGCGTCCAAAAAGTCGTGCGCGAGTCTGAAGCTCTCGTCGGTCTCCCCCTCGCAAAGCTCTATCGCTCTGCCGAGGTATCCGCCGCAGTTTTTGACTGCCTCGGAAAAATCGGTTTTCCCGGAAGATACCCTTCTTCTGAGTTCTGACTCGATGAGCGCTTCAGACAGCGGCTCCATGCGAAAAACCGTGCATCTCGAACGTACCGTGAGCAGGAGTTTCTGACTGTTTTCGCACAAAAGGATGAAAACCGACGATCTGGGCTCTTCAAGGGTCTTGAGAAGTATATTCTGCGCCGCCTCGTTCATGAGCTCGGCGTGATCGATGACGAACACCTTGCTGTCGGCCTCACTGGGGGCGAGGAAGGACCTGGTGCGCAGTTCTCTTGCCTCGCTCGCCTTCATTCCGCCGACCGCGCTTATGAATTCATAATCGGGATGACTTCCGGCCTGCATCCTGACGCATGGGCCGCAGCGGCCGCACGGCGCGTTCTCTTCACGGCACATAAGGGCCGCGGCCACCAGGAAGGCCGCCGTTTTTTTGCCCGAACCCCTCGGGCCCTCAAACAGGAACGTGCCCCCTATTTTGCTATTTGAGCGCACAAGCTCGTTGATATGGGCGTTTCCGAGAAGCCTTTCCATTATTTGTATTCTCTCGCGACGGACGCCGGCACCATCATGGGCTGGACGTCGAACAAAGCAGTGTCGCCTATGGAGCAGCCGATATCCGTGATGTCCGCCACCGTGTGATTGAGACCGACGTGACCGAGTATGCGGCATTTTTTGCCGTTGATATAAACGTAGAACCTGCGTTTTCTGAGCGACGACAGCATATCGGACGCCGCATACCTCAACCCGTCGCGGAAGCGGAAGCTGTCCCTGCTTTTTTCGACCATGAATCCGTCGGCGGTGCCGACGGGGATCACGGCGATCCTCGTGGGCTTACGGGTAACGAACGCCGAGCCGTATCCGACTCCGTGTTTTTTGCCTAGCCAGCGGATCTCAATGACCTCGCTCTGAAGTTTGCCGGTCTTTTTCAGGCCGTAATCGCCCTTCAGAGTCATGCGGCCGCTGAAGGCAGAGCCTATCCTTACGGCGTCGAGAGTGGGGATGTCGGAGCCGAAAAGCGCAGCGGAATTGTCCGCGTGCAGCATTCCGGGGTCGAAGCCCGCCGCGCGGATCTTTGTGGCGGTATCCATGAAAAGCTCATACTGCTCTCTCGTCTTTTTGGCGCTCTTGAAGGCGTTGGCAAAATGTGTATACATGCCGGTCACGTTCAGGTTCGGCATAAAGCGAAATACCGAAATGATCTTCTCGGTCTCTCCCGGGGCGAAGCCGTATCTGCCCATGCCTGTATCCACCTCGATATGGACGTCGCATATTGTGGCCTCTTTTTCGGCAAGGCCGTTCAGAGCGACGGCGGCGTCGTACGAGCCGATGGTGGCGGTCGCGCCGGAGGAGATTATTTTTTCGATGTCCTCATCGCAGGCGGTGGACCTGAGGATAAGGATCTCTTCATCCGCAAAGCCCAGCTCGCGCAGCTTAACCGCGTCGTCCGGCTCTGTGACCGCAAAACGGCGTATGCCGTTCTCGCGCAGGATAGACGCCATCTCGTAAAGGCCCATCCCGTACGCGTTTGCCTTGAGCACGGCGATGATCGAACAGCCGGCCTTTTCCTTTATGATATCGATATTGTTCAGTATTTTTTCCTTTTCGGCAACGAGTTTTTTCATCTGTCGACCTCCTTAACAGCCGGTCATTTGTGAAGAAGCTTGTTTTTTACTATCGCCAGCTTGTGTCTGGCACTTCTGGCAAAGGCCATGGCCTTGCGGACGGTCTTTTCGGTAAAGGGCTTGTAGATCATTTCAAGCTGACCGCAGAACTCGACCAGATCTCCCGAAAAGCCCTTTTTGAAAAGATACAGACCGTAAAGCGGGTTTTCGGGCCTGAGATCGCCCGTGACTCCACGGAAATCGTATATGTCGCACTTTTCTTCGAGCGCCCAGCGGATCATTTCCCACTGGACCTGATAATTGGGCATAACGTTGCGATGCTCGTTGGAAGACGCGCCGTAAAGATACCACACCTTGTTGCCGTAATGGATGGCTATGGCTCCGGAAATGGGCTTGTCCTCCCAGAACGCCATATAAAGTCTCGCGTGATCTCCGAACGACTCGAGAAGGGTGCGGAAATAACTCTCGGGCCTGGTTATGAAGCCGTCGCGCACTCCGGTCTGCGACATAAGGACGGCGAAATCGTGCAGCATCTCTTCGCCGCAGATCTTCACCGTGACTCCCTTACGGTAGGACAGTCTGAGGTTGTAGCGGGTCTTTTGATGGAAGGCCGCCATAAGCTCGTCCTCGGTTTTGTCCTTGACGTTGAGACGGAAGACGAAATTGGGCTGCACTCCGTCGAAGTTCTTGTCGCCCGGCTTGTGAGTATATCCAAGGCTCTTCATTATCTCTATGAACCGCTCGTCCTGCGAGGAAATGTCGGGATCGAGCTGGAGGGTGTACGCCTTGTATTTTTTGGCAAGCGCCGCGGCGCCCTGGGTGAGCTCTCTGAGCGCCGTCTCATCGTGCGGATCGCATACCGGGCCCCTGCCGGCATACATCATATTGGAAACGCCTATTTTGCGAATGAGAACGCCGAGAGCGCCGATCACTTTTCCCTGCCCGTCGCGGGCGATGATACCCTCCCATTTCCAGCTGGACTTGACGGCCGCCCACATATGGGACTGGATAAAATGGCCCTTGGGATGGCTCTGCACGAACTGCTCGTATTCAAGAAGGTTTTTTTCGGTTACAAACTCAAACATTGTTCCCTCCGTCGGAAAAATCGTAAAATGACGGCTCAAAGCCGCATTCATGAACGTAATCCAAAAGTCCGTCCCATCCGATCACCACGGTCTTTGAAACGTCACCCGGATGCAGGCAGATTCGCTCGCGGCCCGTCAGTCCGGAATCCACGACCAGCTCCACGTCCTTCGAACGCGGATCGGTAAGACCGGATACGCCTATGGATCCCGACCGCAGGCCGAGATAGTTTTCCACGTCTTCGTCGGACGCGAAGGTAAGTCTGCTGCTATTGTAATGCCGCGCCAGAGCTCGAAGATCGGCGTGATTGCTTTCGAGCATCAGAACCAGCATGTAATGGCTTTTGCTGCGCGTGGTAAGAAACAGGTTCTTGCACACCGCACCGCCGAAATCCAGCCCCATGGGGACACGGTCGGACGAGCGGAGCACGGGCGCGTGGGAGTAAAGCTCAAATTCAACCGACGCTTTTTTCAAAACGTCAAGCATTCTGCTCTCTACCGTGTTCATATTGCTCCGCCGGAATTTTCGAAAAGCACGAAAAGAAGCAAAGTGTAAAGGAAAAACATGATGATGGCCGCGGCGCCCGCGATGAGCAGCGGTATGCCTACGCATTTCCAAAGATCGCGCGCCGTCTTGATCGGCCAGTACTTTTGTTTTTTCTGAAAAAACGCTATTATCCCGGTGGCCAGCGGAACTATGATAAGTATGAGCACCGAAAAAGCGTTTACTGTTTCTTCATTCATTTTGATCCACCATAAGGTCATACTTTGACATAATATTATAATTTTAGTATAATCCATATATACTGAAGTGTCAAAAGGTTATTGATATGACGAAAACATTTTTTATGGCTCAAGCTCTCGATCAGGCGCGTCAGGCGGCCGAAAGAGGAGAGATCCCGGTGGGCTGCGTGATAGAAAAAAACGGACAGATCATAGCGCGGGCGGGAAACCGCCGGGAGGAACTCAATTCGGCTCTGGGGCACGCGGAGATCGCGGCGATATCCGAAGCGTGCAGCGCGCTCGGCGACTGGCGACTCGAGGATTGCTCGATATACGTAACTCTGGAGCCCTGTCCGATGTGCGCCGGAGCGATAATGAACGCCCGCATCCCTCGCGTCTATTACGGCGCGACCGACACGACCATGGGCGCGTGCGGAGGCGTTATGAACATATTTGAAGAGGCCTTCGGCTTCCATCCGCTGATCGAAAAGGGCATACTCGAAAAAGAGTGCTCCGAAGTTCTCAAGGACTTTTTCAGACAAATGCGCAGGTAGATTTTTCTGCCTGCTTTTTTTGTATTATTCTCCCTGCGCGGGCAAAATAACTGTGAACGATATACAGGGAGAAAAGAATGAAAATAGGTGTGTTTCAGGACGAAGAAAGCGATTTCATGACTCGTCTGGAGTCGCAGATAAACGCAGGCGGCGCGCATGAGTTCTCGCTCAATCCGAAGGAAAACGATTTCGACGTTTTGATATGGCAGAAGAGCGCGCCTGAAAAGATCGTTCATCCTCTTTTCGGACGCGTTTTGATCTGCGGCGGAGAAAAAGCCCAGCAGGCGCTCGGCTGCTGCAGATGCGAAAGTTTGATCACCGTCGGCACTTCGCCGTCAGACACGTTCACGCTGAGCTCTTCCCTGCTGCACAAGGGCGGTATCGCCGCGCTGCAGCACGAAATAAAAAGGCTGGACGGGAGCACTGTCCCGCCCCAGGATATGTATCTCGATTCGTTCACGGGCACCATGCAGGAAAAAATGACCATGAAGGCGTGCGAGGTTATTTCCAGCATTTGTCTTTGATAAAGCCCCCGCGCGGCGAAACAATATTATCGTAAATCTTTCACAAAGGAGAAAAAAGATGTCCAGTAACAGTAAGAGCGGCAAGAGCACTTCTTCCAAGAACGCTCTGCATAACTTTAAGATGGAAACCGCCCGCGAAGTCGGCGTAACTCTCAACGACGGCTATAACGGCGAGCTTACCTCCAAGCAGGCCGGCTCCATAGGCGGCCAGATGGTCAAAAAGCTGGTCGAGCAGGCTGAAAGCAATCTGAAGTAAGTCTGTATACCGACGCAAAAGATCGCGGAAAAATCCGCGATCTTTTGCGTTTTTTATTCAAAGCGTTTCAATGATATCGCCGTCCTCGTCGTCCGAGGGATCGCGATCGTACCTTTCGAGGAAGGAATGCTCCTTCCCTTTCGTCTTATATCCCGGGAAGGTGTCGAGGCTGACCGAGTGGATGCTCCTGAAGATGCTCTTTTCTATCGCGGGATTGTCCTTTTTCAGCGTGCGGATGAGCTCCTTTATTTCCTTGCGTTTGGATGAACCGTCGTCTGAAGTCTCGGATCTTTCGGTGAACCTGCACGCGCACTGAAGGAACTCAAGCTCGTTATATCTTTTCCACGCGAGGATGGCTTCCTCGTTCACGCAGTAAAGCGGGCGGATAAGCTCCATGCCCTCAAAGTTTTGACTGTGCAGCTTTGGTATCATCGCCTGGAGCTGGGCACCGTAAAACATCGCCATCACGGTGGTCTCGATAACGTCGCTGAAATGATGGCCGAGGGCGATCTTGTTGCAGCCGAGCTGTTTTGCCTTTGAATAAAGGTGTCCCCTTCTCATCTTGGCGCAAAGATAGCAGGGCGAATGCTCGGTGCCGTTCGCGACCTCGAATATATTGGTCTCAAAAATCGTGACCGGTATATGAAGGAGCTCCGCGTTCTGCTCGATCTTTTTGCGGTTGAGCTCGTTGTATCCGGGATCCATCACGAGATATACCAGCTCGAACGGCACCTCGCTGAAACGCTGGAGCATCTGCATCAGCTTTGCCATAAGCATGGAATCCTTGCCGCCCGAAATACACACGGCTATCCTGTCGCCCTCGGATATAAGCTCATAATTCTTTACCGCGGCGATGAACGGGTTCCATATCTGTTTGCGGAACTTTTTGGAAAGGCTCTGCTCGACGCGCTGATATTTTTCAAGTTCCTTGCTCATTTTACGTATTCCTCGATCGAGCTGCGCCGCTTTTGTATCCGATAAGGTCCTTTACGACCTCCGCCGCCATGATAAGTCCTGCCGCGGACGGGACGAAGGCGTTGCTGCCCGGAGTCTGCCGGCGCGCGTCGCCGTCATTCTCGCTTTCCGAAAAGCGTTCGGGATCCATGGCGGGCTCTTTTGAATATACGACCTTCAGCGTGCTCACGCCGCGTTTTCTGAGCTCCCTGCGCATTACTCTCGCAAGCGGGCACACATCCGTTTTATATATGTCCGCGACCGCAAAAGCGGTAGGGTCCATTTTGTTTCCCGCGCCCATGCAGCTTATGATCGGGGTGCCGCTCTGCTTTGCCTGCATGACCAGCTGGATCTTTCCGGTGACCGTATCTATCGCGTCCACAACGTAGTCGTATTTTGAAAAATCAAACTCGGACGCAGTCTCCGGCGTATAGAAGATCTTATATTTATTCACTCTGGCGTCGGGGTTTATATCGCGGATGCGCTCTTCGGCAACGTCCACCTTGTATCTGCCCAGGCTTTTATGGGTAGCTATTATCTGACGGTTTATGTTGGATAGGCATACGACGTCGCTGTCAATGAGATCGAGCGTTCCAACGCCGCTGCGCGCGAGCGCCTCGACCGTGTATCCTCCGACTCCGCCTATGCCGAAAACGGCGACGCGGGATGAAATAAGCTTTTTCATCCCCTCTTCGCCTATAAGAAGCTGCGTTCTCACAAACTGTTCAAGCATAAAACTCATCCGTTCTGAAAAAATGGCTATAGATTTTCGATCATTTCCCTGAGCCGCTCTTCGGTAAGAAGAGCGTTGAGGCACTGAAGGAAGGCGCCCGGCCCCATCTGTTCGGGAAGGCCAAGCTTCTTTTTGAGCTGCTGCCTTTTTTCACTGCTGCCTTTTTGACCGCTCAGTCCGAGCTCGTAAAGCAAAGCCTTTGTGATCGAGCCGGACGGTCTTTCGGCGCGCTGCGCCCCGCTGTCCATCACAGCCTTTACTATGACCTCGTCCGGAACGCCCTCAACACCGAGCTTCCCTTCTTTGGAGGGCGACGCTTTTCTTCGCTCTTTTCCGTATATATCTGGGATGTATGCGTGATAGACCTCGCCCGTCACGCTTCCCTTTATCTTGTTTCTTATCTGCATCCCGGCGCTGTCGGGATCGGTGAGGATGATGATGCCTCTCGTCTGAGCCAGCCTGCGGAAAAGCTCCATCGTCTTTTTGTCGTGGAAAACGGAAAAGCCGTTGGTCTCGAAAACGGGCGCGTCAAAAAGCGCCCTCACTCTGGCGATATCATATCTGCCCTCCACGATAATAGCCTGCTTGAGACTTATCATAACGCGCATATTCTCAGGATCAAAAGCTCGAGGCATCTCTCGGCAGAGGGATCGGAGCTTTTGATCTGCTTTTCCGTATCGGCGCACATTATGAGTATCCTTCTGAGCTTTTTGACCGAGTATCTGGACGAAAGCTCCATGAGCTTCTGCACGGGATAGGAGGAACGGTAGTCCAGCGTTTTCATGAGATAATCCATGCTTTTTCCTCGGGACAGCGTGCAGAAATACAACTTCTGGAACTGACGGGCTATGGAAAAAAGCGCCGAGACCGGAGGCATCTTCATTTCAAAAAGATCTCTCAGCGCCGTCATGGCGCCGTTCACGTCCTTTCTCGAAAGGCGATCGGTCATCTCGTATATCGGCACGTCCGGAGTGCGCGACGCCAAAAGGTCCACGTTCTGCGCCGTGACCGTGCCGCCGTCCGTTCCGAAAGATATCTTTTCTATCTCGTTTATAAGATTGGTCATGTCCGGCCCCGCGACATCGATGAGTCTTTGGCACACCGACGGAGAGGCTTTTTTGCCGAGATGGGAAAAGCGCCTTCCCACCCATTCGCAAAGCTCTGGCATGCCCGGAGTGTCGAACCTCACGGGGCAGGCGTATTTTTCCAACGTTTTCCAGAAAGACGTGCGCTTGTCCGGCTTGAAGTCCTTGTCCGAGTAATAAAACACGAGGCATACCTGCTCGTCAACGTCCTTTATGATGTCGCCTATAGCGTCCTTGAGCGTCTGATCCATGGAAGAAGGTTCCGGATCCCTGACCAGCACCACTCTTCTTTCCGCGCCCATGGGCACTCCGGAGACCGCGTCGTTCAGCCCGTCCGCGTCGAGCGAGGCGCCGTCAAGCACAAAAAGATTGAATGCGCTCATCGGACCGCTTCCGGCCAAAGAGATCACCCTGTTCTTATAGTGCTCTTTCAGGTAATTCTCCTGCCCGTAAAAAACGTAGACCTTCTCGGGCTCCGACTTGTCGAGCGCTTGTCTGAGCCTTTTTACGTTGTCGTCCGTTTCCGGTTTTTTATAAGCCATTCAGTCCACCTTTCCGAAAAGTGAAAAAGAATCCTCCGACAGTCTGACGACCTCTCTGCCGTCGGCGAAGGGAGTATAATCAGAGAATCCGTCGGTATCGGCGACGATGATCGTATCCGGGTCTGCAAGCTCCAGAATGAGCTCCCATGCCTTGGGGTATTTGACGCAGCCCGAATCGATTATGACCGCATCCGCCCCGGATATCTGATTGAGCGCTCCGACGCCGCGGATATAGGTCCCGCAAAGATCGAGGACCGACCCCGCGGCACAGGTTATATGCGCGCCGTAGTTTCCTCTTCCGTCGGGGAGCAGCTCCACCGTACAGTTGGAGAAGGCAATGCATCCCGCGCCTTCGTATACGGTCTGACGGTCGGGCCATACTATCCTGTCGAAAGGAGCGAAAACCTCGGATGGGGCCAGCTTGCCGCACAGGGCGGAAAGCGCGGCGGTCGAGGCCTTTCCATTCAACAGCACCAGCGATTCGCAGTTTTCGTCGTATATATCTTCAAACTCGTCGACGTAGATATATTTTTCACTGTCGCATCCAATAAACACCGAAGAGCCCGCGCCGCTTATCATCACTGCGCATCCGCCGTTCACCGACGATACGCTCACGGTCTGCACGACGCTTGACAGCGACCACGACGCAAGTGCGCACGTAAGCACCGCGGCCACGTACAAAAGGGCGCCCGACGCCCATTTTCTTTTGCCGAGGCCCAGGACGATAAAGCCCGCGGATGCCGCGGTGATCACCGCAAGGTATACGCCTCCCCTGCCCATGACCGACATGGGCAGGCCTGCGAACGCCTTCATCAAGGCAAGAAAGCCCGATGCCAAAAGGGACGCGGGCGCGGCTATCAGCCTTGCCGCCGGCATGAATACGACGGACACGAGCAGGGACGAAGCGCCGAGGATCATGAATATCCCGATCGCCCATACTCCCAGAACGTTGCTGAAGACAGACACGGCCGATACCTTCGAAAACATCAGCATGGATATGGGGAGCGAAAACACAAGAGCGCTCACCGACACTGCAAACGAAGCTGCGGCCGTTCTGACGAGTCTGACGTTTATCTTTTTTGGCAGACGTTTTACGATCTGCTCCTGTATTTTCGAAGCAAACAGGATTATGCCGAGAGTAGACGAGAACGAAAGGATAAGCCCGGGCGACAGTATGGACCACGGGTTCAGCGCGATTATGGCCGCAAGAGCCGCAAAAAGCGAGGTAAGGCTGTCGTAATCCCGCCCTGCAAGAAAGGCGGCGACGGCCGAAGCCGACATGATCACCGCTCTGATGACCGAGGGCGGCATGCCCACGAGAAAAGCATACACCGGAAGCGCGGCAAGAGACACGATGCTGCCTTTCTTTTTGCCGAGGGCGAACACGAAAAACATGGAGATTATCGAAACGTGAAGCCCGGAGACCGCCGTAACGTGATAGGTCCCGCTCTTTTTGAGCACCTGCTTGAGCTGAGGGTTCATAAGCTCCCTGTCGCCGCACAAAAGCGCAGTCAAAAGGGCGGCGGTATTATCGGGATAGAGTTCGGTTATGCGGTCTTTGATAGCAGACGAAACGCATGAAGCCAGGCTTCTGAGAGAATGAGAGCCCTCTTTGAGAGTGAAGACCCTGCCGTAAGAGGAAAAAGTGAGATATATCCCCTGCTGGGAAAGATAACCCGATTTGGGATTCAGGGAAGCGATGGCCCGGACGAGCACGAGATCTCCAGGCTTATACTCGGGAGAGCCGTCCTCAACGAAAAGGACGACCCTGCCGGAGGATTTTTTACCGTCGAAAAAGACCAGACTCCCCTGCACTTTTCCGTACTCCGAAAAGCCCTGCGCGCTTTCCTCACACCTTATTATCACGTCGTGATAAAGATTGTCGCACATCCTGCTTGTCGGCGCTTCCACCAAAAAATGATGAGCGAAAAACGTCAGGACGGCAGCCGCAAGTCCCAGTCCGACGGCGACTGCGATCCCGCGGTATTTAAGAAGAAAAAGAGCTGCGGATGCCGCGAAGACGGCGGCCGCTCCGATAAGCCAGTATTTAGAATACGTATAAGATAAAACGATAAACAGGACCGCGGCAGAAAAGCCGATGCAGAACCACATCAGCTTTCTGAACCGCGGTTTAAGATCTGTCATGCCATCGGGCCAAGCTTTTCTCCGGCCAGCATATGGAAATGAAGATGAAGAACCGTCTGCCCGGCGTCCTCTCCGACGTTTGTGACCAACCTGTATCCGTTTTCAAGACCAAGCTCGTCTGCGATCTTAGCCGCCGCTCTGAACACCGCCAGAAGCACCTGTCCGTCTTCGATCTCTTTGGCGCTCGAAGCCACGTGCTCTTTGGGGATTATCAGGATGTGATCCTTGGCCATGGGCGCTATGTCCCTGAATGCAAGGACGATATCGTCCTCATAGACTTTGGCTGCGGGCACGTCTCCCGCAACTATCCTGCAAAACAAACACTCGTTCATGGTTCTCCTCCTATTTAAGAATATCCGAAACGAAGGCTGCAACTGCGTCCAGCGCGTCCGCTATCTTCGATACTTCGGCGCCGCCGCCCATGGCGGAATCGGGTTTGCCGCCGCCGCGGCCTCCGACTATCGGGGCGATCGCCTTGATGATATCGCCCGCTTTTACGCCCTTTGTCACAGCGTCCTTACCGCATACCGCAAGAAGCGTCGCCTTTTCTCCGGCGAGACCCAGAACCGCTACTACCGAGGGATCCTTATCGCGAAGGGCGTCTCCCATCTGGCGCAGGCTGTTGACGTCGCCCGATCCTACGATCGAGGTGACGACGTTGACGCCGTTTATGAGTTTGGCGTTTTTAAGTATGTCGCCGGCGCTTCCGGCGCTTTCCTTGGCCTTATACTGCTCGATTATCCTCTTGCTATCCTTGAGCTCGTCCAGAACGGCTCCTATCCTCGCAAAAAGCATGTCGGGGGTGGTCTTGAGTTCTTCGGACGCGGCGCGCAGCTTTTCGCCGTCGTTTACCGCGCACGACCAGGCTTCTTTCCCCGTGACGGCCTCGATTCGTCTGACTCCCGAAGCCACGCTGCCCTCGCTGACTATGCGGAACGCGCCTGCCTTTGCGGTATTGTCGAGATGGGTGCCTCCGCAGAACTCCATGGACACTCCGCCCATCTCCACGACGCGCACTATGTCGCCGTATTTCTCGCCGAACATGGCGATGGCACCCTTTTTCTTTGCCTCCGCGATGGGCAAGACCTCGGTCACGACGTCGTATCCGTCAAGGATCCAATCGTTTACGAGCTTTTCTATTTCATTGAGGGTATTGCGGTCTATCGCCTCGAAATGCGAAAAGTCAAAGCGCAGCTTATCGGGCTCGACGAGAGAGCCCGCCTGATGGACGTGCTCGCCGAGGATCTTTTTGAGGGCGGCGTCGAGAAGATGAGTCGCGCTGTGGGCGCGCATGATCGACTTTCTGCGTTCAAGATCTATCTTTGCCGTAACCTCGTCGTTGACCTTCAGATCTCCTTTTATCAGTCTTCCGGTGTGAAGGAACTTTCCTCCCTTGTTCTTCTGGACGTCGGTGACCTCAAAGACGACGCCGTCTTTTTCAAGCACGCCGTGATCTGCGACCTGGCCGCCCATTTCGGCATAGAACGGCGTCTTGTCAAGTACTATCGCACATTCCGAGCCGGAGGCGATCTCGTCGCGCAGCTCTTCCTCGGCGATGATCGCAAGCACTTTTCCGCAGCACTCGGTCTTTTCATATCCCAAAAACTCGGTCGCCTGCATGTCTTTTCCGAGGTCTACGCCTGCCCAGCCCAGATCGCCCAGCGCCTTTCTCGCCTCGCGCGCTCTTTCCTTTTGCTCCTGCATGAGCCTGCGGAAGCCCTCCTCATCCACGGCAAAGCCCTCATCGGAGGCCATTTCCACCGTGAGATCTATCGGAAAGCCGTAGGTGTCGTAAAGCTTGAACGCGTCGGCGCCGGAGAAGGTCGTGCTGCCGCCGCGCTTGCACTCGGCGAGCATATCGCCAAAGATCTTCATCCCGCCGTCGATGGTCTTGGCAAAGTTCTCTTCCTCGGTGCGTATGACCTTGATTATGTAATCGCGCTTTTCTCTCAGATCGGGATAGGCGCATTCGTTCTCTTTAATGACGGTATCCACTATCCTGTAAAGGAAGGGTTCGTTCTCGCCCAAAAGCTTGCCGTGCCTTGCGGCCCTGCGGAGAAGGCGGCGAAGGACGTATCCGCGCCCCTCGTTGGAAGGCAGCACGCCGTCGCAGATCATGAAAACGGACGATCTTATATGGTCGGTTATGACTCTGAGCGAAACGTCCTTTTCATAGCTCTGCCCGTAGTGGGCCCCGGTTATCTCGGACACTTTGTTGGTTATGTTCATCACCGTATCTATCTCGAACAGAGAGTTGACGTCCTGGCAAACCACGGCCAGACGCTCGAGGCCCATTCCGGTGTCTATGTTCTTCTGCTTGAGTTCGGTATAGTTGCCGTGTCCGTCGTTGTCGAACTGGGAAAATACGTTGTTCCAGACCTCCATATAACGGTCGCAATCGCAGCCGACCGTGCAGGTCGGCTTGCCGCAGCCGTACTTTTCTCCGCGATCGTAATAGATCTCGGAGCAGGGGCCGCACGGACCCGAGCCATGTTCCCAGAAATTGTCCTCTTTTCCGAAGCGGAATATCCTGTCCTTGGGAATGCCTATCTCGCGGTGCCAGATGTCGTAGGCCTCGTCATCGTCGATATATACCGAGGGGTAAAGCCTGTCGGGATCTATGCCTACCCATTCGGGAGAAGTGAGGAACTCCCAGCTCCAGGCAATGGCCTCATGCTTGAAATAATCCCCGAAGGAGAAGTTTCCGAGCATCTCAAAATAGGTGCCGTGTCTTGCGGTCTTGCCCACGTTGTCCACGTCGCCGGTGCGTATACACTTCTTGCATGTGCAGACGCGCCTGCGCGGGGCCTCTTCTTCCCCCTTGAACCACGGCTTCATCGGGGTCATGCCCGCATTTATGAGCAATATGGATTTATCGTTTTGAGGTATCAATGAAAAGCTGGGCAGACGAAGATGGCCCTTGCTTTCAAAAAAGCTCAAAAACATTTCACGCAGTTGGTTCACTCCGAATTTTTCCATTTTTCCGTCTTCCTTAATTTAGTCTTGTTCAAGCGATTTCACGTATTCGATGGCCTTTTGATGCTCGGCTGCGGTCTTGCTG
>JAEEGL012401980.1_pt1 | contig 50895 bp, 35 predicted proteins | sample 9134231 | NCBI WGS metagenome assembly JAEEGL01 (sample SAMN16246548, study PRJNA631951) | gut metagenome | biome: gut microbiome; feature: rumen; material: fiber-attached | host: Bos | place: Iran: Karaj | collected 2018-10 | reverse complement strand
GTCCTGGCCCATGCCGACGTGGCACTCGTAGATGAGCAGCGGATTTATCTTGGGCTTGAAGCCTGCCTTATTCAACACGTAGGGCACGGCGGGGTTCCACACATGTGCTGAGAATATCTTCGTCTGGTCGACCTGCACCACGCGACGGCACCATGCGGGGATGCGCTCGCCCTCGCCGCCGTTCCACTTCACCTTCATCTTGTAGAGCTGTCCGTGCTTGAGGTCTTTCTCCTTCAGCTTCAGCTCCCAGTTGCCGGTGCCTTCTATGCGCTTGCAGCGGTATTTCTCATCTTCCTTCCAGTCGTTGAAGTCGCCGATGAGGTAGATGTCGGTGGCGTTGGGTGCCCACTCGCGGAACACCCATCCGCGTGTCAGCTTGTGGAGGCCGAAGTAGAGGTGTCCGGTGGCGAAGTCTGATAGCTTCTGTTTGCCGTTCTTCGTCAGCTGGTTGAGCTTCCACAGGGCGTGGTCGTGGCGTCCGCGGATGGCTTCTTCGAAGGGCTCCAGCCAGCTGTCATTCTGTACGAGGCCGATGTGCTTGGGGGCCTCGGTTATGGGTTGCTTTTTTGTTCTTGGCATAATGGTGATTTTTTTTGAGAGGAATTGAGAGGACTATAGAGGATTTTAGAGGACTGGAGAGGACTGAAGAGGACTGAAGAGGATTTTTGAGGACTGGAGAGGATTTTAGAGGATTTTAGAGGAGGCCTATGCCTTTACCTTGAAGATGGCTTTTTTGATTTCTGGGGCCATGGAGATGCAGGGGGCGTGGCCGTCCTGGGGGAAGAAGATGGCGAACATGCCGGGCTGACAGTCGACGAAGCTCTCTGCCATGAGGTCGGGATACTTCGTGATGTCCTTCTCGGCATTGTATTCAGCCTCGGGCAGGTCGCAGAGCGGCGTGTAGCCGTAGGTCTCAGGGGCATCGAGGGGAATCTGTATGTCTATCATCCTGCGATGAGTCTCGATGACGGCCTCATCGGGAGCCTTGCCTTTGGCCACGGCGATGTTGACAAAGAGGTCTTTGTCCTTGATGGGATACTTGCCAGGCTCGAGCTTGCTGAGATTGTTGTTCTCGATGAACTCCGCCACGTCTTTGAAGAGCGGGTTCACGGCCTCGTACTTTGCGAGGTTGTCTAAAGTGTCGATAATCATAGTTATTTTTTTAAGAGGTTTTTTGAGAGGACTGGAGAGGACTGGAGAGGATTTTAGAGGATTGGAGAGGATTTTAGAGGACTGGAGAGGACTATAGAGGATTTTTTGAGGACTTAATGCAGCTGGCGGCGGCCGTTGACGTAGGTGCCTTGGGCGGTGATGTTGCCGTTGCGGTCTTTCTCTACGAACTGGCCGTCACGGTGGCCGTTGACGTAATAGCCTTCGAAGCGCAGACCGTCCTTGTCTTCCTCGATGGCCTTGCCGTTGCGCACACCCTCCTTGAACTCTGCCTTGAACTTTGAGCCGTCGACACGGTGGCCGATGCACTCACCGTTGGGCAAGCCGTTCTTGAAGACGCCCTCCAGGATGTCACCCTGCCTGTTGGTCAGCTTTCCCTTGCCGTTGGGCACGTCAGCCTTCCACTGGCCCACATAGGTATTGCCATTGGCCCATACGACGGTGCCCTCGCCGCTTTTCTCGCCGTTGAGGAACTGCCCCGTGTACTTGTCGCCGTTGGCATAGGTGATGACGCCACTGCCTGTGCGCTCGCCTTTCTTGTAGTCGCCTTCGTAGATATCGCCGTTCTCACAGCGGTAGATGCCGCGACCGTCCTGCAGGTCGTCGGCCCATTGGCCCACGTAGACGTCGCCGCTGGCATATCTGTAAGTACCTTTGCCGTGTTTCTTGTTGTCCAGCCACTCACCGTCGTAGGAGGAGCCATCGCTCCATCTGAACAACCCATGACCGTTTTTCATGTCATCCTTCCACTCGCCTTCATAAAAGGAACCGCTGGCGAAGGTATAGCGGCCCTTGCCCTGGCGCTTGTCCTGATACCAAATGCCATCATAGACATCGCCGTTGTAGTAGTGCATCACGCCCTGGCCATGCTGGTAGTCGGTGTACCACAGGCCCTCGTAGCGGTTGTTATTGAGGAACCAGTAGGTGCCCTGCCCGTGCTGGTGGTCATCGAGCCACTGGCCCTCATAGCGCTCACCGTCGCTGAAGACGTAGGTGCCCTCACCCTGGCGCTTCCCTTTCACGTAGTCGCCCTCGTACCAGTTACCGTTTTTCCACACTGTCTTGCCCTTGCCGTTGGGCTTGCCCTGTGACATCTCACCGTTGTATTCTCCTCCGTCCTTCGTAGTGCACGACCCCAGTGTGATGCTCTGTGCAGAGGCCGCAAAAGGCAGCAGGACGAGGCTTATTGTAAGTATAATCTTATGCAGTTTCATGTTTGTTCGTGTTTTCAACCCACAAAAATAGGAAAAAAAACGCACGTGAACAAAGATTTTAAGATTTTCCGCAAAAGAATTAAGAATTATTTGTAGAACAAGGGGAAAACACAGGCTCTTCCGCTTTTTTCATTGGGTAGGTGTGCACGAATACGTGCACCACCCAACCGGTGGGCCTGGGGATTCGTTTTTCGGACAGCATGGCTGCCGTCAGCTGTTCTTCTTATAGCTATGAACGGCCCAGACGGCCATGAGCGTGCCGATGGCAAGCAAGGCAATGACCTGATGGGCCACGTGCTGCAGGCCTCCGCCTCGGATGAAGACGGTGCGGATGGCATCGATGAAGTAATGCATGGGGTTGATGTAGGTGGTCATGTAGGCCCAGTCGGGCATAGAGCGCGTGGGGGTGAAGAGCCCCGAGAGCAGCATGATGCTGACCACAAAGAACCACATGACGAACATGGCCTGCTGCATGGTGTCGGAGTAGTTGGACACGATGAGGCCGAAAGCCGAGAAGAACAGCGCCAAGAGCATGGCGAGCACGTAGATGAGCCACAGAGGGCCGGCAGGTGTGAGGCCATAGATGAGCCACGAGAGCAGGAGGCAGACGGTGATGACAAACAGGGCGATGAGCCAATAAGGGATGAGCTTGGCCAGGATGAACGACCACTTCGAGACGGGCGTGACGTTGATTTGCTCGATGGTGCCCGCCTCTTTCTCGCCCACGATGTTCAGCGTAGGCAGGAAGCCCGTCATCAGCATCATCACAATGGCAAAGAGGGCGGGAATCATGTAGAGCTTGTAGTTCTGGCCTTTGTTGTATAAGGTGAGGGTTGAGAGTTGAGAGTTTAGAGTTGAGAGATGAGAGTTGAGAGTGTAGGGTTGAGAGTTGAGAGATGTGGGTTGTGGGTTGTGGGTTGTCTGGCTTGCTGTGACTATCTGTGTCAAATAGGCGCTGCCTATGGAGCCCTTGGTGCCATTGACGGCATTGGCAGCAATGAGATACTTGCCCTCACGAATCTCGAGAATCACGTCGGCACGGCCCTTCTCCACATCCTTCATCGCCTCGGCGTAGGTGGCCTTCTGGCCGCCAAAGATAAAGTAGCGGGAGGCGGCTATCTGCTGCACCAGCCGCTGCGACGCTACTGTGTGGTCGATGTCTACCACCTCCACCACGATATTCTTCACCTCCATCTGCATCACCCACGGCATGACGCACATGATGACGACGGGAAACAGGAGGATGAGGCGGGGCAGGAACGCGTTGCGGCGTATCTGCAGAAACTCCTTTTGTATCAGATAACGTATCATATCACTCCAGTCTTACCTTAAACTTCTTCAGTGCGATGGCCAGCAGGACGGCCGTCATGCCAGCCAGCACAGCCACCTCCTGAGCCACATCGCCGATGCCCACGCCCATGATCATCAGCTTGCGCATGGCCTGGATGTAATAACGCGGTGGCACGACGGCCGAGAGCCACTGCAGCACCTGCGGCATCGACTCTACAGGAAACAGCATGCCTGAGAGCATCACCACGGGCATGAGCAGCACCATGGCCGAGAGCAGCAGCGCCACGAGCTGCGTCTGTGCGACGTTTGAGATGAGCAGCCCCAGCGAGAGCGCCAATAATATATATAATGTAGAGACGGCCACTATCCAGAACAGCGAGCCCTGTAGCGGCACCTCCAGCACGAAGCGCGCCATGAGGAGGATGGTGACGAGGATGACAAAGGCGAGGACGAGATAGGGCACAGCCTTGGCCACGATGACCATCAAAGGCCGCACAGGCGACACCAACAGCACCTCCATGGTGCCGCGCTCCTTCTCGCGCACAATGCTGATGGACGTCATCATGGCGCAGATGAGCATCAGCAGCATGCCCATGATGGCAGGCACGAAGTTGTAGGCCGACCTCATCTGAGGGTTGTAAAGGAGTGCCGTGTGAATGGGTGAGTCATGGCTCGCCGCTATGGTCTGCCGGGCGTAGGCTGTCCACTGCTGTGCCATATTAGGATCACTGCCGTCAACTATCAGCTGCACGCCCTGAGCCTTGTCGAACACCAGCGCCATGTCGGCCTTCTGGCTGCGGATGAGGCGCTCCGCCTCCTGCGGCGTGTTGACCGTTTGCGTGATGACGAAATACTCCGACGCCGCAAGGCGGTCGACGGCCTGCTGCGCCTGCGGCGGCATCTGCGACGTCACCACCACCGTCCGCACATTCTTCACGTCTGTCGTGATGGCAAAGCCGAAGAGCAACATCAGCACGACGGGCATGCCGAAGAGTATCAGCATGGTGCGCTTGTCGCGCAGGATGTGACGGAACTCCTTGATGACAAAAGAGAGAAACTGCCTGTTCATACGCTCTATCACTCTCCACGTTTGGCCTGGCGTGCCAGATAGGTAAACACATGATCCATATCGGGCTGATGGTACTCCCGCTTCAGTTCCTCGGGTGTGCCCATCGCCTTGATCTTGCCATCCACCATGATGGAGATGCGGTCGCAGTATTCGGCCTCATCCATGTAGTGGGTGGTCACGAAGACGGTGATGCCACGGCGTGCGGCATCGTAGATCAGCTCCCAAAACTGCCGTCGCGTGGCCGGGTCGACGCCGCCCGTCGGCTCATCGAGGAACACCACGCCCGGGTCGTGGAATATCGAGACGGAGAAAGCCAGCTTCTGCTTCCATCCGAGCGGCAGCGACCCCACCAAGTCGTCCTTGTGCTCCTCGAACTTCAGCTGATGCAGCACCTCGTCCATTTTCCTTCTCACCTCCTCCTTCTTCATGCCATAGATGCCGGCAAAGAGGCGGATGTTCTCAGCGACGGTCAGGTCCTCGTAGAGCGAGAACTTCTGCGACATATAGCCTATGTGCTTCTTTATCTGCTCATAGTCCGTGCGGATGTCGTAGCCGCAGACGCGCCCCGTGCCGCTCGTCGGCTGGTTCAGTCCTGTCAGCATGTGCATCGCCGTGGTCTTGCCCGCACCGTTGGCCCCGAGGAAACCGAAGATCTCGCCCTTCCTCACTGTGAACGAGATATCGTCGACAGCATGGAACGAGCCGAAGGCCTTCACCAGATGGGAGACCTCGATGACGGTTGCATCTGCATTTCCCGTGGAGGCATCTGCCGGCTCATCGTTTGACGAAGCGGCGGTTTTCAGTCCCGGTGGATTGAAGACAGCCTTAAACTCGTCGAGTATCACGTCCGGCGCACCGATGCCGCGGATGTGCCCCTGGTCGAGAAACGCCACGCGCTCGCAGCAGCGCACCTCGTCGAGGTAAGGCGTCGAGGCCACGATGGTGATGCCGCGCTCCTTCAGCATCAGCAGCATCGCCCACAGCTCCTTGCGGCTCACGGGGTCAACGCCGGTGGTGGGCTCGTCGAGCAGCAGCACACTCGGCTGGTGCACCAATGCGCAGCTCAGCGCCAGCTTCTGCTTCATGCCGCCGGAGAGTGCCCCGGCCCTGCGATCCTTAAACCGCTCAATCTGCTGATAGATGGCCTTGATGGAGTCGTAGCCCACCTCGACGGTGGTGCCGAAGAGGGTGGCGAAGAACTTCAGGTTCTCCTCTACGGTCAGGTCCTGATAGAGCGAGAACTTACCCGGCATATACCCCACACGGCAGCGCACCTGACGCATCTGCTTCACCACGTCGAAGCCGTCCACCGCCGCCGTGCCGGCATCAGGCAGCAGCAGCGAACAGAGGATGCGGTACACCGACGTCTTGCCAGCGCCGTCAGGGCCAATGAGGCCGAACACCTCGCCCCGGCCCACGCTGAACGACACATCGTGCAGCGCCTGCACCTGGCCGTAGCGCTTGCTGACGTTGTTCACTTCTATAGCATACATGGCGAAAGCTCTTTTCTACGTTCCAAACGCTTCACTCTACGCCGAAAGCCACTTCACCGTACATGCCGATCTTCACGAAACCGTCGTTTCTGACAGCCACCTTGACGGCATACACCAGGTCGGCACGCTCATCGTCGGTGAGGATGGTCTTAGGCGTGAACTCCGAGCGGCTCGAGATCCAGCTGACGGTGCCCTCGTACTCCTTGCGCTGACCGTCGCCGTAGTCGGCAAACGCCTTCACCTTCTGTCCGAGCTGGAGGTGCTGCAACTGAGCCGATGTGACGTATGCCCGCAGGTACATCGTCTCTGTATCGGCTATCTTGAACAGCGGTTTGCCGACAGACACGAACTCGCCACGCTCCACGTATTTCTCCAGCACGACGCCCTTGATGGGTGTCACAACATGGCATTTGCGCAGCATGTCCATCAGCTGGCTCACCTGCACGTCGGCCGCCGCCGTCTGCTTGTCCAGCGCGCGCGTGCTGACGCTGAGCGCCGATACCTGTGCGTCCAGCTGCTTCTGCAGCACCTTCACCTGGCTGGTGGCGTCGTCGAGCATCTTCGACGGGGCAGCGCCGTCGGCCACCAGTTCACGGTATCGCTGTTCTTCCTGCCGAGCCTTGTCCAGCTGCTGGTGTGTGACGGCAATCTGGCGCTCCATGTCGGGTTTCTGACTCTGGTACACCTCTTTCGTGGCCTGCAGCTGCTGTATCTGCAGCCATGTCTGCGTGGTGTCAATGACTCCCACCTCACGCCCTGCCTCGATGCTGTCGCCCTCGCTGACGCTGAACGCCAGCAGTGCGCCGCTCTGCTCAGCAAACACGGTGGTCTCGGTGGCTTCAAATGTGCCCGTGGCGTCGTAGTCCTTCCCGCTGTCGGCACAAGCCGCTATCAGCAGCGCCACGACGGCTGTGATGATGATTCTCTTCATTGCTGTATGGTTAGGTTTCTTTGTGACATTATTCTGTTTTCTCACTGCCAAGCGTGAAAGCCGCCTCGTGCATCTCCTTCAGCATCTCCACTTCGTGCATGGACTGCTGCACGCGGGCAGCGTTCTCGGCATTGATTTCCCGCACCAGGTCGTTGACGTCGATGATGCCGTGCGCGAGCTTCGACTCTGCCGCCTTGCGCACAGCCTGCCGCAGCGCGATGATCTCCTCGTCGCTGGCCATCAGCCGCTTGTACCGGGCGATGTTCTCGTTCTGCTGTATCTGCTCCAGACGGTTGTTGAAGAGGAACACCTCGCGTTGTACATCGACCATCGACCGCTGGGCATTGAGCTTCGCCTTGTCGTTCTTGCGTGTATAGAGCGCTCCGATGTTCCACGTCAGCCGTGCCCCCACGATGCCGTTCAGGCTCCACTCATGCCGCATCATGTCCTCGAACATGTTGAGGCCTGGATAGCCGTAGAAGCCCTGCGCAAACACGCCAAGCCTGGGCATCAACGCAGCATCGAGCGCCTTCTCCTGGGCATCGGCCAGCCGGAGCTGGGAGTCGAACAGGCGCAGCTCCGGCCTGTTGTTCACTCCGCCAAGCTGCAGCGTTGCCGGCTTCTGCACATGGTTCACCTCGATGCCGCAGAAGGTAGAGAGCATTGCCTGCAGCATCCGTTTCTGCGACTCCAAGGCCGTGGCCTGCTGCATGACATTCAGGCGCTCAGCCTTCACGCTCTGCCAATCGCTTTCGGCCGCAGTGCCGCCTCTCACCATCGACTCCAGTTTCCGCTCGTTGCCTGCCAGCAGCTCCTGCAAGTCCTTGTTCAGCAGCAACTGCTCGTCAAGCATCAGCAGCGCGAAATACATCTCATTCACGCGCTTGCGAACATTATATATATTGACCTCGTTCTGCGCCGCCTGCACCGTGCCCTGCTCACGGGCTATGGCCTTCGCGCTTCTGACGGCGAAACCGTCGAACACCGTTTGCTGCACATCGATGCCTACGCGGTACTGGTCTTTTGTCAGTCCCTTCATGTCAATGCCCATGTTGGTCATCATCGTTTTCATCTGGTCGGGCCACGCCGTGACGTCGCTCTGCCAGGTGGCCTGCGCCAGCGCCGACACCTGCGGCAGCCAGCCCTTCTGGATGTTGGCCACCGTCAGCTCGGTGGTCTTCTCAATGAGCCCGTACTGACTGATCAACGGAAAATTGCGCTGCGCCGCCTGCTGGCACTCCTCAAGACTTTGCGCTGCGCAGAATGAGAAATGGCAAATGACAAATGATAGGCTCCAAACTATTCGTCTCATGATGCTCTGTCCTTTTATGAATCATGCGGCAAAATTACGCTGTTTTTTCCAATCATCCGTTATCCTTCAGAATAGAATAATGTTCTTTTTGTTCGATTTATGCAAAAGAAGCGCTTTGTTTCCAATAAAATGATTATCTTTGCACGCAAAAAGGACAGATGACACACCAACCACTCAACGCCAAGGGTCGCGCGCCGAAGCAGGAGCCGCGACTGATGGACCGGTCGCAGATGCAGGACATCCTGGAGCCGAACATGCAGTCGGTTCTCCATCAGGTGTTCTTCAACAACGAGCTGGGCATCGTGCACGGCGACCCCACACTGTTTCGGCTCATCATGAAGCGAAAGCCGCCCTTCATCATCAACGACCATCGCATGGGCATCGTGGTGCGCGGCGAGGCCGACATCAACTTCAACCTGCAGGACCGCCACCTCAAGGCAGGCATGCTGGCCTACTTAGGGCCGGGCACCATCATCACGCCTCATCGCTTCACCAACGACTTTGAGATATACGGCGTCATACTGTTCAGCCAGTTTCCCATGCCTTTCGCCCCCGGACAGCTGCCGTCAGCCTTCAACGGGCAGGTGCGCGACTTCCAGCTGTCCGTCAGCGAGGACGACCAGCAGACCACGCGCAACATCATCGATACGCTGTGGCAGCTGGTGCGTCAGCCCGACTGCCACCAGCCTACTGTCAGTATGCTCATCTCAGCACTGATGCACCACTACGACGGATGCTATAGCAAGCTGGCCGACCAAGCCGTCAGGTCGCAGTCGCGCGAGCAGACCATCTTCGACCGCTTCATCACGCTGGTCAACCAGTATTGTTGCGAGCACCACCAGATAGGCTACTATGCCGAGCGGATGTGTCTCACCGAGCGCTACCTGAACACCGTCATACGCCAAACCAGCGGCACCACTGCCAAAGACTGGATTGACCGCGCCCTCATCACCCACATCAAGATTGCACTGCGCCACACCGATAAGCCTGCGGCGCAGATAGCCGAGGAGATGCACTTCGCCAACCCCTCGTTCTTCTCGAAATACTTCCGCCGCCTCACGGGCATGACGCCAGGGGCATTCAAGGCGCAGTCACAGAATCAGCCAACAGCCCTTGCGTCCACACCGCTTTGAGGCTTTTTCATGCTGTACGGATGGAGTGACATAGTTGCGGCACTAATTAGGTCAGTTTGTTTCCCGAGTTCTGTCGTCCCTTCAGGACTGTTCAACCCAATCCCTGCTAATAGGTCGGCGCAGCAAAAGTCCCGAAGGGATGACGGAAGACGATGGTGAGCACCAATCGTCCAGGCAGGGGCAACGCCCCTGTATCATGGCACCACCACCACACAAAAGTCCCGAAGGGACGACAGACCCTGCGCATCGGTTCCGTCGTCCCTACGGGACTTATTTTTGTGTCACCTATTGGCAGGGGCGATGCCCCTGCCTGTAATCCGTCGTCCCTTCGGGACTTTTTGCCGCTCCTTGCCCGCCGCGTAGCTCAATGCGCAGCCATTCCCCTCCTTTTCCAAAGGAGGGGTCAGGGGTGGTTTGTCAATACTGTCACATCCTATTTATCCACGGCATGGCACCTGTCGAGAAAAGCAAAGGACTGTTAAACCTTTGTACACACTGTACAGAGCCTTTGTACACTTCTTGCCGGCTTTCCCCGTGAATAACGCAGTGATGCCGTAAATACAGGAACACAAATAAGGCATGAATAATCCAAGTAAGGAAGGACGGGAATGGCTGCGCCGTTATGAGCCCGCCGCAGAGGTAACTTATTCCCCCCCTTGAAAAGGGGGGGGCAGGGGGGGATTGCTTCTGCGCAGATGAATCCCCCTCTAACTCCCCCTTTGCAAGGGGGAGAATAGGGTTACCTCAAGCCTTTGACTATTGAATATATTCAACTATCAACTTACCTAATTAGCGGCGCACCAATCCTTAATCCATCCGCACAGCACGGTTTTTATTTGTTTTCTCTCAGGCCGCGTCGCGGTATCAACTCACATAGATAGCGCAAGGTTTTGCATCCTTTCATCGTTTTTGTCTGAAGAAAATCCGCGGTGAGAATCCTGCAGTTTCAAGGCAGCATGGGTTTTAAAAGTTTCCTGCCGAGAAACCATCGGTTTCTCGGCAGGAAACCAAAGGTTTCTCGGCAGGAAACTTTTGCATATAAGCCCGAGATGGCAAAAAGACACATGCTGTACGGATGGAGTGACATAGTTATGGCGCGAAATAGGTCAGTTCGTTACCCGAGTTCCTTCGTCCCTTCGGGACTTTTGTGTGGTGGGGGTGCCGGTGCCATGCCATGTAAATTTGTTCTTCGGCCTCCCTCCTTTGCAACGAGAGAAAAAGACAGCTCTGCGGCGGCATTGCCTCATATCACATTTTTCAGCCAAGGCGACAAGAAAACTTCCGTTTTTCTTTGCACTTTGCTCACTTATTTGTACCTTTGTCGCCGCAAGAACCATTATTCTTTCAAATCAATGACAAAATGAAACTAGAATCTTGCAAATTCCGGACACTGGCAGTAGCGCTGGCAGTGTTTAGCGGTGTTGCCGCTATGGGGCAACAAGCATCCAACACATGGATGAACGACTTAACCAAACGCATCACGTTCAACGGCTACGCACAGGCCGGCTGGAGCTTTAACGACGCCCACGGGCAGAAAGCGAACAGCTACAACCTGAAGCGCACGCTGCTTTGGGCGAAGGCTAAGATTACCGACCGCTGGTCGTTCCTCTTCATGCACGACTTCAACAGCGTGGTGCAGGAGTTCTACACCGACTACCGTGTGACGAAGGACAATGCGTTGACCGTGCGCTTCGGACAGTTCAAACACTCGTACACGATGGAGAACCCGCTGTCGCCGACGGCGCTGGAACTCATCGACGTCTACTCGCAGGCCGTGCTCTACCTGGCAGGCGAGGGTCCCGACCCGCTGAACGGCGTGAACTACGGCCGCGACCAGGGTCTGATGGTCTTCGGCGACCTGGCCAACAACCTGCTGCACTATGAGCTGGCGCTGATGAGCGGACAAGGCATCAACCGCTCCGACCGCAACAACCAGAAGGACTTCCTGGCCAAACTGGAGGTGAAGCCCGTCGACGGTCTGCGCTTGGTGGCCTCCGGCTATTTAGGCACGGGCAACGCCATGGGCGTGGCTGCCTGGAATCCCGCCATCAAGGTGGGCGACAACTACAAGCGTCAGCGCTACAGCGCCGGTCTGGAATACAAGACGGTGCCCTACGCCGGCTCGCAGTATAAAGAGGCGCGTCCCGCCAGCATCCGCGCAGAGTGGCTGGGCGGCAAGGACGGCGACGTGGGCTCGCGTGGCGGCTATGTCACCTGCTGCTTCCCCGTGGTCGATGCCCTCGACATCGTGGCCAGCGGCGAGACCTTCGACCGCAACACTGACGTGGACGGTTGGGACCAGACCAACCTCACGCTCGGCGTGCAATATTGGTATTATAAGAAATGTAGATTGCAGCTGCAGTACACCCGCTGTCTCTGCGGCGACATGCTGGGCAAAGACTATAACTGGCTGCAGGCACAAGTGCAGGTAGCGTTTTAATAACAAGTCGTGATAACGTGATAACGTGATAACGTAATAACGTGATAACGTGATAACGTGATAACGTAACATCGTGATAACGTGATAACGTAATAACGTGATAACGACATAACGTAACAACGTCATAACGACATAACGTGATAACGACATAACGTCATAACGAAAAAATGGTAATCAAAGTTCTTTTAACGATAGTTTTCCTGGCCGTGATGATTGGCGTGGGTCTTTACACCCGCAAACAGGCCAGCAGTGTTGACGGATTTGTGCTGGGCGGTCGCGCCGTAGGCCCCTGGCTGACGGCTTTCGCCTTCGGCACCAGTTATTTCTCGGCGGTGGTCTTCGTGGGCTACGCCGGACAGTTCGGGTGGAAATACGGTCTTTCCTCAGCATGGATAGGCATTGGCAACGCCGTCATCGGCTCGCTCCTGGCCTGGATCATCTTAGGCCGGCGCACGAAGCTGATGACGCAGCACATCGAGAGCCGCACCATGCCCGACTTTTTCGGCACCCGCTTCCAGGACCAGGGCTTGCGTGTCACGGCCTCGGTCATCGCCTTCGTCTTCCTCATCCCCTACACCGCAGGCGTGTACAAAGGCATTTCCACCCTGTTTGAGATGGGCTTCGGCATTCCCTACGAGTATTGTGTCATCATCATGGCAGCCTTGACCGCCGTCTATGTCATCCTTGGCGGCTACAAGGCGACGGCCATGAACGACTTCATCCAGGGCATCATCATGCTCTTCGGCATCGTGGCCGTCATTGCTGCCGTCCTGGCTTCTCAGGGCGGCCTGACAGAGGCCGTGCACAAGCTGGCCGCTCTGCCCGCCGACAATCCCGAGCAGGGCACCGGCGTCTTCGCCTCGCTCTTCGGTCCCGACCCATGGGGACTCTTAGGCGTGGTCGTCCTGACATCGCTGGGCACGATGGGTCTGCCGCAGATGGTGGGTAAGTTCTACAGCATCACCGACGAGAGCGCCATCAAGCGCGGCACCATCATCTCTACCGTCTTCGCCTTCATCGTGGCTGGCGGCTGCTATTTCCTCGGCGGCTTCGGCCGTCTGTACGACCCTGTCGTGCTCGACAATGGCAAGATAGCCTTCGACAGCATCGTGCCCGCCATGCTGGTGCAGCTGTCGCCCGCCCTCATCGCCCTCGTGGTGCTGCTGGTGCTGTCGGCATCGATGTCGACGCTGGCCTCGCTGGTGCTCACCTCCAGCTCAACGATGACCCTCGACCTCATCTACCGCGACAAGAAGTCGCTGCCCGGCGAGGTGGAGGAAGGCACCATCGACGACATGGTGGCCGAGAAGATTGAGCGCCGCAAGGTGGTGGTGATGCGCGTGCTCATCATGTTCTTCATCGCCATCTCGCTGCTCATCGCCCTCAACCCGCCCACGTTCATCGCCCAGCTGATGGGCATCTCGTGGGGCGCCCTGGCCGGAGCCTTCCTCGCTCCGTTCATGCTGGGCCTCTACTGGCGCGGCGTGACGACGGCCAGCGTCTGGGCATGCTTCATCTGGGGCGTCGGCTTCACCGTGGTCAACATGGTGGCTGGCAATCCCATCAACCCGATTAACTGCGGCGCCATCGCCATGGTGGGAGGTTTCCCCGTGGTGTGGCTCGTCAGTATGCTCACGCCGAAGATGCCGCGCGACATCGTGTCCCGCATGTTCGAGTGCTATGCTCCGGCTAAAAAGTAATGTAATTCAAGAGCCACAAGTTTTGGAGTTAAAGGAGTTAATGGAGTTAAAGGAGTTAAAGACAATGGCTATGCTAAAGACAAAGACTTTTCATGGAGAGTCATTTGTCTTTAACTCCTTTAACTCCATTAACTCCTTTAACTCCTAAAAAAACTCCTTTAACTCCTTTAACTCCTTTAACTCCTTTAACTCCTTTAACTCCTTTAACTCCTTTAACTCCTTTAACTCCTTTAACTCCTTTAACTCCTTCGTTTAACCTTTACTAAGCCCATGAAAAGAATTACTATCGTCAGTGTGTTGCTGGTGCTTTTCTGCATCAGCAGCGCTTCGGCGCGCGCTCGGAAGAAGCGCCCCGAACCCACACCACCGTCAACAGTGGAAATCATCACCATGGTCAACGACTACTGGCAGTCAACCCACAGCCCGAAGGTGCGCTCCTTCTGGGACGAAGCCGCCTACCACACCGGCAACATGGAGGCCTACCGTCTCTTGGGCAATGCCCGCTGGCTGGCGTATAGCGACGAGTGGGCCCGCCACAACAAGTGGATGGGCGCAAAGGAGAAAGACCCGTCGAAATGGAAGTACAAGAACTATGGCGAAGGCCCTGACTACGTGCTCTTCGGCGACTGGCAGATATGCTTCCAGACCTATCTCGACATGTACGAGATGAATCCCGACCCCTACAAGATTGCCCGCGCCATCGAGGTGATGGACTACGAGGTGCGCCAGCCGCAGAACGACTTCTGGTGGTGGGCCGACGCGCTCTACATGGTCATGCCCGTCTTTACTAAGATGTACAAGACCACGGGCGAGGTGAAGTACCTCGACAAACTTTATGAGAACTTCAAGTGGGCCGACAACCTGATGTACGACAAGGACGAGCAGCTCTATTACCGCGACGCCAAGTACATCTGGCCCAAGGTGAAGACCGCCTGCAACGATGGCAAGAGTTTCTGGGCACGTGGCGACGGCTGGGTGCTGGCCGGACTGGCCAAGGTGCTGGCCGACATGCCGCAGGACTATAAGAACCGTCCCTTCTTTGAGCAGCGTTTCCGCGAGCTGGCCGAGGGCGTGGCCCGCGTGCAGCGTCCCGGCGGCTACTGGAGCCGCTCGATGCTCTGCGAAGAGGATGCCCCGGGACCTGAGACCAGCGGCACAGCCTTCTTCACTTACGGTATGCTGTGGGGCGTGAACCACGGTTTGCTCGACCGCGACAGGTTTGTGCCCGTCATCGACAAGGCATGGAAATACCTCACCACCGTTGCCCTGCAGCAGGACGGCAGCGTAGGCTTCGTGCAGCCCATCGGCGAGAAGCCCGACCCCACGAAGACCGTTGATGCCCATTCGCAGGCCAACTTCGGCGTGGGTGCCTTCCTCTTGGCCGCCTGCGAGCATCTGCGCTTCGAGGACGCCAGCGTGAACGGCAGCCCTTCCGCCATCACCGTCGCCATCACCAACGAGAGCGACGAGTTCCGCCAGCAGGTGGTAGAGCTTGACGCCAGCGAGATAGGCGCCCGTCTCGGCATACAGGGCGGCCGCCAGTTCATCGTCTACGACCCCGCAGGTCTGGAGTTGCCCTACCAGCTGACCCACGACGAGAAAGTGCTGATAGACGCCGGCGTCAGCCCGCACGCCACGCTGACGCTGACACTGAAGAAAGGCACTCCGCAGGTGTTCAAGACCGTGTGCTACGGCCGCATCTATCCTGAGCGCAAGGACGACTATGCGTGGGAGAACGACCGCGGCGCCTACCGCGTCTACGGCCCGGCCCTGCAGAAGACTGGCGAGCGCAGCTACGGCACCGATGTGTGGTCGAAGAACACGCCCGAGCTCGTCGTCGAGCAGCGCTACTGGACGGAGGATGTCGTGATGATGCCCACCGTTGAGAAGCTGCGCCGCGAGAACCGGCAGAAGGGCGACTCGCTCTACCGCACCATCTCCTACCACCACGACCACGGCCGCGGCATGGACCTCTACAAGGTGGGCGCCACGCTGGGCTGCGGCACACCAGCATTGATGGACGGCGACAACCTGGTCTATCCCTACTGTTTCAAGAGCTATGAAGTGCTCGACAACGGCCCGCTGCGCACTACCGTCCTGCTGAACTACGAGAAGAAAGCCTTCAACGGCGACAGCATCACCGAGCACCGCCTCATCAGCCTCGACAAAGGCAGCAACTTCAACCGCTGCACCGTGTGGTACACCAGCATGACGAAGCCGGCCCGCCTGGCTTCCGGCGTGGTCATCCACTCTGAGAACAAGGATGGCTATGTCCTTGGCAAAGACTACATCGCCTACGCTGACCCGACAGACAATCCGCGCGTCAACAACTGCCAGCTGTTTGTGGCCACGCTCTATCCCAAGAACGAGGTGCAGACCAAGCTGCTGCCCCTCGCCCAGCCCGCCAACGGCAACGAGGGCCACGCCTTAGGCATCATCGACGGCTACAAAGGTGAGCGCTACACCTATTATTTCGGCTCAGCCTGGTCGAAGTACGACATCCGCACCATGGATGAATGGCAGCAGCGCATCGCCTGGACGCTTCGCTCCATCCGTCAGCCGCTGAAAGTTGCGCTCCGCCAACAGTAACCCCTTAGCGGGTGAAAGACATGGAGCAAAACGGGGGGATTCGGGCGATTGTCACCCACCCGCCGTGCGGCTCCAAGGCAAGCATCTTTGTACTGCAACGCACAAAACGAACAACGTAATGGAACGATTCTTCAACATCGCAGGGCCTCAGACCCCCGACAGCTACACCATCCCGCCGCTCAGCCGGTTCGACCTCGACGATGTCCTGATGCTCATCCGGCAGAAGCGCTACTTCGTGCTCCACGCCCCGAGGCAGACAGGGAAGACATCCTGCATGCTCGCCCTCCGCGACTACCTGAACAAGGCGGGCGACTACATCGCCGTCTATGCCAACATCGAGGGCGGTCAGGCCAAGAGGAACGACGTGGACAGCGTCATCCGCGGCACATGCGACAAAATAGCAGAGGAATTCCGCAGAGTTCTCAAAAGCGACGTGCCCTTGCAATTGCGCGACGAAGCAAGGAAGACGGATGCCAGCTCTATGCTCTCCACGTTTCTGGCGCGTCTTTCCGAGGCCCTGCCCAAGCCCGTTGTCCTCATCATCGACGAGATTGACGCCCTCATAGGCGACTCTCTCGTCAGCATCCTCCGTCAGATTCGCTCTGGCTATGCCGACCGTCCCGACGCCTTCCCACAGACCGTCATCCTCTGCGGCGTCCGCGACGTGCGCGACTACCGCATCGTGCTCTCGAATCAGGACATCATCACCGGCGGTTCAGCGTTCAACATAAAAACCGAATCCCTGCGATTAGGCAATTTCTCGAAGGAGGAAATCCACGAGCTCTACATGCAGCACACCCGCGAGACGGGCCAGGAGTTTGACGAGGCCTGCTTCCCCTTGGTTTGGAACGCCACCGAGGGCCAGCCCTGGTTGGTCAATGCCCTGGCCTACGAGGCGACATGGAGGATGCGCGAGAACCGCGACCGCTCCGTCCGCATCATCCCAGACATGATTGAGCGCGCCATAGAGAACATCATCTACCGCCGCGACACCCACATAGACATCCTCATCGACAAGCTCCGCGAACCCCGTGTGAAGCGCGTCATCGAGCCCATCGTGGCCAACGAGGACATGCCCGACGAAAGCCGCATGAGCGACGAGGACATCCAATATGTCAAGGACATGGGACTTGTTGTCAAGGAGCGCGGCATGCCACTGCGCATCGCCAACAGCATCTACCGCGAGATCATCCCGCGCGAGCTGACTGCCAGCACACAGCAGCAGCTGGTGCAGAACCCTGTATGGTATCAGAACCCCGACGGCAGCATCAACGTCGAAAAACTTCTGCTCGACTTCCAGCAGTTCTTCCGCCAAAACGCCGACTCATGGATTCAGAAGTTTGACTACGCCGAAGCGGGTCCCCAACTGCTGCTTCAGGCCTTCCTTCAGCGCATCGTCAACGGCGGCGGCTACATCGACCGCGAATACGGCTTGGGGCGCCGGCGCACCGACCTGCTCATCCGCAAGCCACTGACCGACCACTACGGCGGCCCCGTGCAGCGTGTCGTCCTCGAGCTGAAGCTACGCCGCGGTGACCTCGACAAGGTCATCGAGCAGGGGCTCCAGCAGACTGCCGATTACATGGACCTCATGGGCAGCGTGGACGAGGGCCACCTCATCATCTTCGACCGCACGCAGGAGAAGACCTGGGACGAGCGCATCTGGCACCGTCACTACGAACACGCGGGGCGCTCCATCACCGTTTGGGGAATGTAACACTCCAGCAACTATAATTACTCGTGATGGTAAGGCTCGCCCTTGATGATGGTGCAGGCGCGGTAGAGCTGCTCGGTGAAGACCAGCCGCACCATCTGATGAGAGAACGTCAGCTTTGACAACGACAGCTTTTCGTCCGCACGGTCATAGACGGCAGACGAGAAACCGTAAGGCCCGCCGACGACAAAGACCAGTCGGCGGGCTGTTTGTTGTTTGCGTTCCAACCAGCGGGCCAGCTCTACAGAGCGCAGCTCCTGCCCATGCTCGTCGAGCAGCACCACCGTGTCCGACGGCTGCAGCTGCTTGAGAATCAGCTCTCCTTCAGCCTGTTTCTGCTGCTCTTCGGTCAGGTTCTTCGTGTTGCGCAGCTCAGGGATGACGTTGATGTTGAACGGCATGTAGTGACTGATGCGCGCCGCATAGTCATTGATGCCAGCCAGGAAGTGTTTGTCAGCTGTCTTGCCCACCAATATCAGTTCGGTCTTCATATTTCCGGGCAAAGGTACAAATAAGGAGGGAGTTTTTTCCCGCCAAAGGAATAAAAAATGTTAAGCCCGCAGAAATAACTTCTTACTTCATACTTCATACTCTTTTCTTTTTTAGTACCTTTGCACGCAATTATGACACAGGAACAGGATATCAAGCAGGCGGTGGAAGTGCTGCGCAAGGGTGGAGTCATCCTCTACCCCACTGACACCGTCTGGGGAATAGGCTGCGACGCCACCAATGCTGACGCCGTGGCCCGTGTATATAAAATCAAGCAGCGCGACGAGCGCAAGGCGCTGATATGCCTTGTCGACAGCGACGCTCGCCTGCAGCGCTATGTGCGCCAGGTGCCCGACGTGGCGTGGCAGCTCATCGACTGCATTGTCAAGCCCACCACCATCATCCTCGACGGCGCCGTCAACCTCGCCCCGAACCTCATCGGCGAGGACGGAACCATCGGCATACGCATCACGCAGGAGCCGTTCAGCCATGAGCTGTGCTACAGGTTTCAGAAGGCCATCGTCAGCACTTCCGTCAACATCAGCGGCGAGCCGCCCGCACAAAACTACCGTGACATCGACCCTCGCATCATCGAGCAGGTGGACTACGTGTGCTGGTCGCGCCGACAGGAGCACAAGCCGCATCAGCCGTCCAGCATCATCAAGCTGGGCATGGGCGGCGAAGTACAGATTATCCGGTAGTTGAGAGTTGAGAGTTTAGAGTTGGTATGCTGACTCATTTATATATTAGGAATTTTGCGCTTATCGACGAACTCGACATGGAGTTCCACAGCGGTTTCTCGGTCATCACGGGCGAGACGGGTGCCGGCAAGAGCATCATCCTCGGTGCCATCGGCTTGCTGCTGGGTCAGCGTGCCGACCTGAAGGCGCTGAAGCAGGGTGCTGACAAATGCGTGGTGGAGGCCCACTTCGACCTCTCGCATTATGAAGGCATGAAAGCGTTCTTCGACGAGAACGACGTGGAGGCCGACTTGCCCGACACGATTATACGCCGTGAGTTGACCGCCGCCGGCAAGAGCCGTGCCTTTGTCAACGATGAGCCTGTGGGACTGGCCCTGTTGAAAGAACTGGGCGAGCGCCTCATCGACGTTCACTCACAACATCAGAATCTGCTTCTTGGCAAACACGATTTCCAGCTGAGCGTGGTCGACACCCTTGCCGACAGCCGTGCTCAGCAGGAGGACTATGCCCATGCCTACAGCCAATGGAAGGAAGCTCAGAAGCGCTTGGAAGAGCTGAAGGAACAGATAGAGCAGAGCCGCCAGCAGCAAGACTTCATGCAGTATCAGTACGATGAGCTTTACGCTGCCCGTCTGGTTGACGGCGAGCAGGAGGAGCTGGAACAGCGCAGCGACACGATGACCCATGCCGAGGACATCAAGCAGGCGCTCTACGAGGCCGACAACGCCCTCACGGCCGAGAGCACCGGCATTGTCAGCCAGCTGCGCACCGCTGCCCAGTCGCTGCACCGCATCGAGCGCGTCCTCTCCGTTGCTCCCGAGCTGGCTGCGCGCTTGGACGAGAGCTATGTAGAGCTGAAAGACGTGGCACAGGAGGTGAGCGCCTGCATGGAGGACATAGAGTTTGACCCGGCCGAGCTGGACCGCATCAATGCCCGTCTGGACCGCATCTGCGATTTGCAGAAGAAATATCGCGTCGACAGCGTTGCAGGACTACTGGTCCTGCAAGAAGACCTGTCCCGCCGCCTGCAGACCATCGAAGGCGGCAGCGAGATGCTGGCCGACAAAGAGCGTGAGGTGCAGCGCCTCTACGCCGACTGCCAGCAGAAAGGCAGCACGCTGACCGAGCGGCGCCGCCAAGGTGCAAGCCTGATACAGCAGCAGATGGCCCAGCGCCTGGTGGCGCTCGGCATGCCGCACGCCCGCTTCGAAGTGGGCATGGAGACCTGTGAGCCGTCGCCGACGGGCATCGACCGCGTGGCGTTCCGTTTCTCGGCCAACACGTCGTCGCCCTTGCAGCCCGTGGCGCAGGTGGCCTCCGGCGGCGAGATAGCCCGCGTCATGCTGGCACTGAAGGCGATGGTCAGCGGCGTGGTGAAGCTGCCCACCATCATCTTCGACGAGATAGACACGGGCGTCAGCGGCAAGATTGCCGAGCAGATGGCGCAGATCATGGCCGAGATGGGCAAAGGCGGCCGTCAGGTGGTGAGCATCACGCACTTGCCGCAGATAGCAGCCCTGGGCACCACGCACTACAAGGTGTACAAGGAGGAGACGCCGCAGGGCACCACCAGCCACATGCAGCTGCTCACAGAGCAGGAGCGCGTCGCAGAGATTGCACAGATGCTATCGGGCAGCGACGTCAGCGAGGCCGCCATACAGAACGCGAAGCAACTGCTGCGATTCGCTAAATGACAACGAATTAACGAGTATCAACTATCAAGTTTGGGAGTTAAAGGAGTTAAAGACAATAGCTTTGCTATGGATTTCAACCCAGAGACAAAGGCTAATCATGAAAAGACAATGAAGGAAAAAGCGAGACATACATTTAAGTTCAACAGAAGATGGATGATGATCAGTTTATCATTGATCCTTCTTCATTTGTCATTCAGCCCCGCAGGGGCGCAGCCGTGGGTGAAGAAAGCCTCCAAGTCGGTATTCACGCTGAAGACCTTTGACGCTTCCGGCACGCTGTTAGGCAGCTCCGGCGGTGTGTTCGTGGGCGAGCAGGGCGAGGCGCTCAGCAGCTTCGAGCCTTTCCGCGGCGCTCACAGCGCTGTGGTCATCGATGCGGCCGGCAAGGAGTATCCTGTAGAGCTGATACTGGGCGCCAACAGCACATACGACGTGGCCAAGTTCCGCGTCGGCGTGAAGAAGTCGCAGCCCATAGTCTTAGCCACAGCCAATGCCGCCGAGAATGCCGCCGTGTGGCTCTTGCCCTTCCGTGCCACGAAAGAAGCCATCGGCGGAACGGTGAGCAAGGCCGAGACCTTCAGCGACAACTATGCCTATTACACCGTGCGGATGCAGATGCCCGCCGACGGCGTAGGCCTGCCGCTGTTCAGCGACGACGGTCTGCTTCTGGGCCTGATGCAACAGCCTGCCGCTCAGGGCGACACGCTCAGCTATGCCGTCAGCGCACTCTTCGCCGACAGCCTGAAGATGACCGGACTGAGCATCAACGACGCGGCCCTGCGCTCCACCAACATCAAGAAAGCGCTGCCCGACGATGTGAAGCAAGCCATGCTCACACTCTTCGTCGCACCCTCGTCGCTCGACTCCGCTGCCTGCGCCGAGCTGGTGGAGGACTTCATCCGCAAGTTCCCCACCGAGCAGGAAGGCTACATCACCCGTGCACGCATGGCCGCCGAGGCGCAGCGCTTCGCCGATGCCGATGCCGACATGCAGCAGGCGCTGAAGGTGGGAGACAGGAAGGACGAGGCACATTACAGCTACTCGCGGCTCATCTATCAGGTGCTGATGCAGCACAACGAGAACCCCTACGAGCCATGGTCATTAGACAAGGCTCTGAGCGAAGCCGAGGCTGCCTATGCTGACAGCCCGCTGGCCCTCTACCGCCAGCAGCAGGCCTACGTGCGCTACGGCCAGAAGAAATATGCCGAGGCCAGCAGCATCTATGAGACGCTTTACGACAGCGACTTGCGCTCGCCCGACCTCTTCATCGAGGCCGCCACCTGCAAGATGATGCAGGGCGACACGCTGGCCCGCCTGGCGCTGCTCGACTCAGCCGTCAGCCTCTTCTCGCAGCCTTATCTCAAAGAGGCCGCACCCTATATCCTCACGCGGGCACAGGCTCGCATCGAGGCCGGCAAGTATCGTGAAGCCGTCAATGACTTGAACGACTACGAGAAGCTGATGATTACCCAGGTGAACGACCAGTTCTATTACATGCGCTTTCAGGCCGAGGAGAAAGGGCGCATCTTCCAGCTGGCTCTCAACGACATTGCCAAGGCCATAGAGATGAATCCACAGCAGGAGCTGTACTATGCCGAGAAGGCGTCGCTGGAAGTGCGTGTAGGGCTCTACGACGATGCCATCGCCACGGCTCGCAGGTGCATCGAACTGGTGCCGAACTACAGCGACGGCCATCTCTTCCTCGGGCTGGCGCTCTGTCTGAAGGGCGACAAGGCCGAGGGTGTGAAGAGCCTGCAGCGCGCACAGGAGCTGGGTGACCCGCAAGCCGAGGGGCTCATAGAGAAATACGGAAAGTAAGCACCGCCCCTGTATCCGGCACGCTCACCGCACACAAAAGTCCCGAAGGGACGACAGAAGCAGGGTACGGCCTTTTCGTCCGAAGCCTTCGGACGGAAAGTCCGAAGCCTTCGGACAACGAGTCCGAAGCCTTCGGACAGAGTGTCCGAAGCCTTCGGACTTTTTTAGGGGGGCCAGACAGAGATGTGAAAAGCTGGCACGAACAAAAAAACAAGCTTAGTTACGAGGCTATCTATGTGAGTTGATAGTTGAATATGTTCGATAGTCAAAGGCTTGAGGTAGCCCTATTCTCCCCCTTGCAAAGGGGGAGTTAGAGGGGGATTTATCTGCACATAGGCGAATCCCCCCCAGCCCCCCCTTTGCAAGGGGGGGAATAAGTTACCTCTGCGGCGACTAAGTGATGGCTGCGCACAGTTTTTGTAGAAAGATATTAAACCATGAACTCACGTTATTAGCGACGTAACCATGCCTTATCCCAACCGCAGCACGGAATATTCCGTCGCCCCTTCGGGGCTTCATTTGTTGGTGGTCAACTGTTTACAGGGGCGTTGCCCCTGCCTGTATTCCGTCGCCTCTTCGGGGCTACTCTCCCCCCCCAAGATGTGGGAAAAAACTTGTTTTTCTTAGCGAATGGCCTTTCTGATGTGGCGAAGGGCCTGGTTTCTGATTTGCCGCACACGTTCACGCTTCAACCCCATGTCGGCCGCTATCTCTGCCATGGTGGCGTGCTCTTGCCCGATGCCGAAATAGGCTGTGATGACCCGTGCCTGGCGCTCGTTCAGGCTGCGCAGGGCTTTCTCGATGGTTTCCAGCTGCGCGTTGCTGTACAAGCGGCTGTCGGTGTCTGGCTGGCTGCTGTCGGCCAGCACTGCCAGCAGACTCAGGTTCGGCTTGATGCCGAGGGGAGCGTCGAGCGATGCGTTAAGATGAGGACGATGGTTGACGTTAGCTTTTGCTCTGTCGTTAGGGTTCACGCCGCCATGAGGATTGCCGCTGGCATCAGGGTTAGCAGCATTCAGCTTGTCAAGCACTTTCTCTATCTGTCGGCGAATGACCGGCACGGCATAGCCCGCGAAGCGCGTCGTGCGCCCTTCAGGATTGTATTTCGCTGCAGCTTTCATCAAGCCGATGTTACCCTCGCTGATGAGGTCGTCGATGTCCATCCCCTTGTCTTGGTATGTCCTTGCCGTTGCCACCACAAGTCGCAAGTTGGCCTCCACCAGCTTGTTGAGGGCACGCTCATCGCCTTTCTTGATGCGCTCTGCCAATTGCCGCTCCTGCTCTTCCGTAAGCAGCGGCGTGCGGCCTATCTCGTCCAGATAGATAGTAAGACTGTCTTCTTTCATAGTTCAGTTTTCGTCGCCCCCTACCCCACTCCAACAAGGAAGCAGAGCGCGGCGACGGTGCAAATATACTAAGAAGAAGTGGAATGTCAAAAGATTTTTACATTTTTCTTTGGTCAATCTACAGAAAATTCGTACTTTTGCACCCTCATTAATATTGTACCTACGCATGAATCCTATCCATAGACTTTTGAACTGGTACTTCTCCAAGGAGTCGCTACCCTATTGGTGTGTTCTGCTGGCCGATACGGTGGTGGTTTTCCTCTCGGCGCTGTTCACCTACTGGGTGTTCCACAAGACACAGTTTCTTTTCACCCACCGCTTTGAGGTTCTCTATACCGCCATCTTCTATTCGTTCCTCAGTTGGTTCGGCGCCAAGCTGTTCTCCACCTATTCAGGAGTGGTGCGCTATAGCTCATTCGTAGACTTGATGCGCGTAGCCTACGCCAATGTGCTGACCATGGTGTTGGCACTTGTGCTGTTGAATATCTTTGAAAGCATCGGCTTCAGGGCTTTGTCTGCACTGACAGAAACGGAGACCTTCTTAACCTTTGTCATCGCTACGCTGCTGATGTGGGGTGTGAGAGTGATTATCAAGACCCTGCACGACTTGTCGCAGCAGAGTTCGCAGGCCATGCGTGTGCTCATCTACGGTGCTTTGAGTGGCGGCATCGGCCTGGCTAAGAACATCCGCAGCCAGAATCCGTTGCGTTTCCGCCTCTGCGGGTTCATCTCGCACGACAAGCGGGCCAAGCACATGCTGCTGATGGGCGAGAAGGTGTACAACCTGGAGGAAGACGACATTGCCGGCGTTATCGAGCGTCAGAAGATTCAGGGCGTGCTGGTGTCACCGCTGCGCTTGGAAGACTTCCGCAACAACCAGCAGATACAGGACCTGCTCATCAATGCCGGTGTGAAGATTTACATGACCCGTCAGGTTGAAGAAGCCAATTTCAAGGATGGTGAACTCAGCGAGAAATTTTTCGAAAACGTGCAGCTGCGCGAGGTGTCGGTAGAGGACTTGCTTCCCCGCTCGGAAATCAAGATCGACCTCCAGTCGGTGTGCGACGAGCTGAAGGGCAAGCGTGTACTCATCACCGGTTCCGCCGGCAGCATCGGCAGTGAGATAGTGCGCCAGATTGCCTCGTTCGGCCCAGAGAAGATGATGCTCATCGACCAGGCTGAGACGCCCGAGCACGACATCCGCCTGATGATGCAGAAGCGTTTCCCCCATGTTGCGTCCGAAACCATCGTCACCTCCATCTGCAAGCCTGAGCGCATGGAAGAATTGTTCAGCCGTTTCCGTCCCGACTATGTCTTCCATGCCGCTGCCTACAAGCACGTGCCCATGATGGAAGACAACCCCTCAGAGGCTGTGCAGAACAACATCTACGGCACAAAGGTCATAGCCGACCTCTCGGTGAAATACGGTGTGAAGAAATTCGTCATGGTTTCTACCGACAAGGCCGTCAATCCCACCAACGTGATGGGCTGCTCGAAGCGCATCTGCGAGATTTATGTGCAGTCGCTCGACAAGGCCGTGAGGGAGAAGAAAGTGCCATCATCGCTCCTGTTGCCCACCTCTCAACCCTCGGCCCTCGACACACAGTTTGTCACCACACGCTTCGGCAATGTGCTGGGTTCCAACGGCTCTGTCATTCCCCTTTTCAGAGAGCAGATCAAGAACGGCGGCCCTGTCACCGTCACCGATCCTAACATTGTGCGCTTCTTCATGCTTATTCCCGAGGCTTGCAAGCTGGTTTTAGAGGCCGGCACCAAGGGCAACGGCGGCGAGATATTGGTCTTCGACATGGGACAGCCCGTCAAGATAGCCGACCTGGCCCGCCGCATGATCATGCTCTCAGGCGCCACCAATGTGGAGGTGAAGTTCACAGGACTGAGAGCCGGCGAGAAGCTTTACGAAGAAGTGCTCAACGAGCTGGAAGGCACCAAGCCCTCGTTCCACGAGAAAATCCGCATTGCCGAAGTGCGCCAGTATGATTATGACGCGGTGTGCAAGGACATCAACGATCTCATCGAGATTTCCCGCCATTATGACAACATGGCCACGGTGAAGAAGATGAAGGAGATTGTGCCGGAATACAAGAGTAACAATTCTGTCTACGAGCAATTGGACAAGAAGTGAATCTATTCAACTTTCGCAAGTTTTGGAGAACTCCTGAAAGTTGAGCGAATGCGATACCTGAATAAACCTATCAGATGATTTCTGTTGAAGGACTGACAGTGGAGTTCAGCGTGAAACCATTGTTTCGCGATGCAACCTTCGTCATCAACGAGCGCGACCGCATTGCCCTTGTGGGCAAGAACGGCGCAGGCAAATCCACCCTGCTGAAGATTCTCTGCGGCATGGAGCATCCGTCGGCCGGCACCGTCAGCGTGCAGACCGACATCACCATCGGCTATCTGCCACAGGTGATGATTCTGCAGGATGACACCACGGTGCGCGAGGAGGCCCAGAAAGCCTTTGCCGACATCCAGAAGGTGAAGGAGCGCATCGACCGCATGGAGCACCAGATGAACGAGCGCAGCGACTACGACAGCGACGACTACATGCGGCTGGTGGAGCGCTACACCGCCGAGCACGAGCGTTACCTGATGCTGGGCGCTGAGGGACAGGAGGCAGCCATCGAGCGCACACTCGTAGGCTTGGGCTTCGAGCGCACCGATTTCGATCGCCCCACCAGCGAGTTCTCAGGCGGTTGGCGCATGCGCATCGAGCTGGCAAAGATCCTGTTGCGTCATCCCGACGTGCTGCTGCTCGACGAGCCTACCAACCACCTCGACATCGAGTCCATCCAGTGGCTGGAGCAACTGCTGGCGCAGTGGAGCGGCGCTGTGGTGCTGGTCTCGCACGACCGCGCGTTTATTAATAATGTGTCAAACCGCACCATTGAGATCAGTTGCGGCCGCATCGTGGACTATCGCGTCAAGTACAATGAGTACGTGGTGTTGCGCAAAGAGCGCCGCGAACAGCAGCTGCGTGCCTACGAGAATCAGCAGAAGGAGATGCAGGACATGCGCGAGTTCATAGAGCGCTTCCGCTATAAAGCCACGAAGGCCGTGCAGGTGCAGCAGAAGATACGCCAGCTGGAAAAGATGGTGCCCATCGAGGTGGACGAGGTCGACAACTCCGCCCTGCACCTGAAGTTCCCGCCCTGCCTGCGCTCAGGCGACTATCCCGTCATCTGCGACGAGGTGGCTAAGAGCTATGGCGAACACACTGTGTTCGCAAAGGTGAACATGACCATCAAAAGAGGTGAGAAGGTGGCCTTCGTGGGTAAGAACGGCGAAGGCAAGACGACGCTGGTGAAGTGCATCATGGGCGAGATACCCTTCGACGGCCACCTGAAGATTGGGCACAACGTGCAGATAGGCTACTTTGCCCAAAACCAGGCGCAGCTGCTGGACGAGAATCTCACCGTCTTTCAGACCATCGACTACGTGGCGAAGGGCGACATCCGCCTGCGCATCAACGATATTCTCGGCGCCTTCATGTTTGGCGGCGAGAACTCCGACAAGAAGGTGAAAGTGCTCAGCGGCGGCGAGCGCAGCCGTCTGGCCATGATCCGCCTGCTGTTAGAGCCTGTCAACCTGCTCATCCTTGACGAGCCCACCAACCACCTCGACATGCCCTCGAAAGACGTGCTGAAGGAAGCCATCAAGGCTTTCGACGGCACTGCCATCATTGTCAGCCACGACCGTGAGTTCCTTGACGGACTCGTCACCAAGGTCTATGAGTTCGGCGGCGGCAAGGCCAGGGAACATCTGGGAGGCATCTATGACTGGATCAGGGACAGAGGCGAGAAAATAGAGATGAGAGGCGAGAGAATAGATTTTACCTCAAAGCCTGAGAACAAGACGAGTCTCCCACCTGTCACTCCCCCGCCCTCACCTGCCAAAAACGACTATGCCCAGCGCAAGGAGCAACAGAAACAGCTGCGCAAGGCTGAGCGTGCAGTGGAGGAAAGCGAGAAGAAGATTGCCCGCATGGAGCAGCGCCTGAAGGAACTCGACCAGTTGCTCTGCGACCCGGCGAAAGCCTCAGACATGACCCTCGTCACCGAATACACCGACACCAAGCGCGCCCTCGACGAGGAGGTGGAGCGCTGGGAGCAACTGTCAGAAGAGCTCGAGGCTATGAATGATTAAGGAGTTTTATGGAGTTAAAGGAGTAAAGGAGTAAAGGATTTTATGGAGTTAAAGGAGTTAAAGGAGTTAAAGGAGTTAAAGACATTACCATTGCTATGGATCTCAACCCAGAGGCAAAGGCTTTTCCATGGAGAGTCATTTGTCTTTAACTCCTTTAACTCCTTTTCCCCACTTAACTCCTTTAACTCCTTTAAAGGCTTTTCCATGGAGAGTCATTTGTCTTTAACTCCTTTAACTCCTTTAACTCCTTTAACTCCCAAAATGGAGCGAATACAAAGTAATCATTAACGTTGAAATGTACAATATGAATAAAAAAACAGGAAAATGGATGCTGGCCGCCGCCTTGGCCATTTGCAGCCTTGGAAGTGCTCAGGCACAGCAGGCCGACTCAGATTATAAGAACGAAATAGGCATCAGCTACGGCTTTATGTCTAATTTCAGCTGGCTCGGCCCCTACACCGACCGTGGCGACGCTTTCAAGGATGTTGACTTCGACAACAAGACATTCATCGGCCCCTTGGCCGTGGAGTATTTCCATCGTGTGAAACCGACCGTTGCCATCGGCGGCATCTTCTCAGCCGGTATGAAAAAGGAGGATGTCTACCTCATCGGCAAGGAGGCAGGCAAGAACGGCAAGAGCACCAACAACTACCTGACGCTGATGCCTGCCGTGAAGTTTGAATGGATGCAAAAGAAGCATTTCAACCTCTATACCAAGCTGGCCGCCGGTGCCTCCTTTGGCATGGAGAAATTCACGTATGACGACTCACGCTACCGTGAGCACAGCAGCCATACGTTCTACTTCAACTTTCAGGCCTCGCTCCTCGGCATCGAGACCAAAGGCGAGAAGACACGCGCCTTCCTCGAGTTAGGCATGGGCGAGCAAGGCATGGCGCTCGCCGGCGTGAGGTTCAGGTTGAAATAACGCTATCAAGTGAACAATTAACAACAAAGCAACAATATGAAAATCAAAACAATGATCACGACGATGGTGGTATCTGCCATGTCGCTGGCTGCTACAGCACAGCAGTTGGGCTCAGGCATTGACTTGAGCAACCTTGACAAGTCGGCACGCGCTGCTGACGATTTCTATCAGTACGCCTGCGGCGGATGGATGCAGAAGAATCCACTGCCTGCCGCCTATTCACGCTACGGCTCCTTCGACGTCTTGGGCGAGGAGAACAACAAGCGCATCAACGGCATCCTTGACGAACTGCTGCACGGCACCTACGCCAAGGGCACCATTGAGCAGAAGCTCTCCGACCTCTACAAGCTGGCTATGGACAGCGTGAAGCGCGACGCCGACGGCATCGCTCCCGCCATGGCCATCATCCAACAGATGGAAAAGGCCAAGACGAAGGAACAGCTCTTCCAGATACAGCTGCAGCTGGCTCCCGAGGGCGACAGCGAGTTCTTTGGCGCCGGCATCGCTGCCGACGAGAAGAACGCCTCGCAGAACATCCTGCAGGTAGGACAGGGCGGACTGACACTGGGCATGAAGGACTATTATTTAGACACCGACCCCGAGACAACGAAGATTCGCGAGGAGTACAAGAAGCACATCGTACGCATGTTCCAGCTCTTCGGCTTCAGCAAGGGCGTGGCCACAAAAAAGATGAAGAACATCATGCGTCTCGAGACCGAGCTGGCCAAGGTGAGCCGCTCGCGCACTGAGCTACGCGACCCGCAGCGCAACTACAACAAGACCACTCTGGCAGAGTTTGCATCCAACTATCCCAACCTGAAGCTGGAGCAGCAGATGAACGCACAGGGTGTGGACTCGAAGTACATACAGGAGCTGATTGTCGGACAGCCGGAGTTCTTTGCCGGTGCCGACAAGCTCGTCGCCACGATGACCGCCGCTGAATATCGCGACTACATGGAGTGGGGACAGATCATGTCAGCCGCCGGCTATCTGAGTGAAGCCGTCGAGCAGGCCAACTTCGAGTTCTTCGGCAAGGTGATGTCGGGCCGCAAGGAGAATCATCCCCTCTGGCGCCGCGCCACTCGTCAGTTGGAGAGCCAGATGGGCCAGGCACTGGGCAAAATCTACACGCAGAAGTATTTCCCCGAGGCTTCCAAGAAGCGCATGACCGAGCTGATTAAGAACCTGCAGATAGCCCTCGCCGAGCGCATCGCTGCTCAGGACTGGATGACCGACTCCACCAAGGTGAACGCGCTGCTGAAGCTCTCGACGTTCTACGTCAAGGTGGGCTATCCCGACAAGTGGATTGACCTCTCGAAGCTGAACATCGACCCGCAGAAGTCTTACTACGACAACATCCGCGAGTGCCAAAAGTTCTGGAACGCCTGGCATATTGACCACACCGCCGGCAAGCCCGTGGACCGCGACGACTGGCACATGTACCCGCAGACCGTCAATGCCTACTATAACCCCACGACCAACGAGATTTGCTTCCCCGCAGGCATCCTGCAGCGCCCGTTCTTCGACATGGAGGCCGACGATGCCTTCAACTACGGTGCCATCGGCGTGGTCATAGGCCACGAGATGACCCACGGCTTCGACGACCAGGGCCGACAGTTCGACAAGGACGGCAACATGCACGACTGGTGGGCTGCCAGCGACGGCGAGCAGTTCAAGGAGCGCACCGACAAGTACGCCGACTTCTTCTCGGCCATCAACGTGCTGCCCGACCTGAAAGCCAACGGACGCCTGACGCTGGGCGAGAACCTGGCCGACCACGGCGGCCTGCAGGTGGCCTATGCCGCCTTCAAGAACGCCACGAAGAACAAGCCGCTGCCCGTCATCAACGGTTTGACGCCCGACCAGCGCTTCTTCCTGGCATACGCCGGAGTGTGGGCTGGCAACATCACCGACGAGGAGATTCGCAACCGCACCAAGAGCGACCCGCACGCGCTGGGCCGATGGCGCGTCAACGGCGCTCTGCCCCACATCGATGCGTGGTATGAGGCCTTCGGCGTGAAGCCCGGCGACAAGATGTACATACCCAAGGAGCAGCGCCTGCCCCTGTGGTAAAGTATGAAGTAAGAAGTTGTTTGCAGACATGAAAAAGACAACCATACTCCTCGCGGCCATGCTCTTTGCAGCAACGACCGTTGAGACCATAGCACAAGACGACGTGAACATCGGCAGACAGAACATCAAGCTCGCCAGCAACCTCATGACGCCCGAGGCCTTGTGGGCCATGGGGCGCATCGGCAGCTGTGCCGCCTCGCCCGACGGCAGCAAGATTGTCTATCAGGTGGGCTACTACAGTGTGAAGCACAACAAGAGTCACCAGGTGCTCTACGTGATGAACGCCGACGGCACCAGCCAGACAAAGCTGACCGTCAGCTCGAAGAGCGAGACCGACCCCGCCTGGCTGCCCGACGGACGCATCGCCTTCGTCACAGGCGGAGAGATATGGGCCATGAACGCCGACGGCACTGCCCGGCAGCAGCTGTCGAAGACTGACGGCGAGGTAGAGGGATTCAAGTTCTCGCCCGACGGCACAAAGGTCATCATCCTCAAGAGCATTCCCTTCCACGAAGTCATCAAGAAGAATCCCGACGACCTGCCCAAGGCCACTGGCCGCCTGGTCACCGACCTGATGTACCGCCACTGGGATCACTACGTAGAGTCCATCCAGCATCCCTTCGTCTACACTACGGGTGAGGGCTTTGCCATCGCCGCCACCGGCAAGGACATCCTCCAGGGCGAGCCTTTCGAGTGCCCCATGGAGCCCTTCGGCGGCATTGAGCAACTGGACTGGAGCCCCGACTCGAAGACCATCGCCTACACCTGCCGCAAGAAGACCGGACTGGAGTACAGCATCAGCACCGACTCCGACATATATATATATCATGTAGAGACGGGCACAACGAAGAACCTCTGCAAGCCTGCCGACTATGTGGCTCCCAAGAACGACCCCACCACCACCTTGCGCGTGCAGGCCGTCAATGCTCCTGACAACCTGAAGAACAACGTGGGCTACGACCAGAACCCGCAGTTCTCGCCCGACGGCAAGCAGATAGCCTGGCTCTCGATGGAACGCGACGGCTACGAGGCCGACCTCAACCGTCTCTGCGTCTGCGACATAGAGACGGGAGCCAAGTGGTATCTGAACTGGAAGAGCGACATCGACGCCTTCTGCTGGGCACCACAGCCCACCCAAGGCAGGAAGCCGGCCAAGGTGAAGGCCACCGACCCGCAGTTCTATTTCCTCAGCGTGTGGCACGGATGCTGCAACCTCTACATGGCTACGCAGAAGCGGGAGGTCAGCCAGCTCACAGCGTCATGGGACGACTGGACGTCGCTGCAGATGGCCAACAACGGACAGCAGCTGCTGGCCACACGGCAGAGCCTCAGCACTCCCACCGACATCTACCGCGTGACGCCTCCCGTGAAGAAGCAGCCCACAGCCGTACAGCAGCTCACCTTCGAGAACAAGCACATCCTCGACCAGCTGAAGCTGGGCAAGATGGAGCAATACTGGGTGCCCACCACCGACGGCAAGAAGGAGCTGGTGTGGGTCATGCTGCCCGCCAATTATGAAGAGGGCAAGCGATACCCCACCCTGCTCTTCTGCGAAGGAGGCCCGCAGAGCCCCGTCTCGCAATTCTGGAGCTACCGATGGAACTTCCAGATCATGGCTGCCAACGGCTACGTCGTCGTGGCCCCCAACCGCCACGGCCTGCCCGGCTTCGGACAGGAGTGGAAGGAGCAGATCAGCGGCGACTGGACAGGACAGTGCATGGACGACTACCTGTCGGCCATCGACTTTGCCGCCGACTCGCTGCCCTACGTCGACCGCAACCGCCTCGCTGCCGTGGGAGCCAGCTTCGGCGGCTTCAGCGTCTATTACCTTGCCGGCATCCACGAGAAGCGCTTCAAAGCCTTCATCGCACACGACGGAGCCTTCAACCTCGCTGCCATGTACACCGAGACCGAGGAGAACTGGTTCTCCAACTGGGAGTATGACGAGGCCTACTGGCACCGCCCGCAGATGGCCAATGCCAAGAAGACCTACCACGACTCACCGCACAAGATGGTGGAGAAATGGGACACACCCATCCTCTGCATCCACGGCGAGAAGGACTACCGCATCAACTACACACAGGGCATGAGCGCCTTCAATGCTGCACGCATGAAGGGCATCGAGGCACAGCTGCTCATCTTCCCCGACGAGAACCACTGGGTGCTCAAGCCACAGAACGGCATACTCTGGCAGCGCTCCTTCTTCAACTGGCTCGACCGATGGCTGAAGCCATAAAGCAACAGGAAGCGTAAGCACACAAGCGCACGAGGTTTTTTGTAACCCGTGCGCTTGGCTTTTGTCCTGGCCTGTATGATTCACGGCGCAGCCATTCCCCTCCTTTTTTTTATTAGGTTGGGACATCTCTGACAAACCACCCCTTACCTCTCCTTTGGAAAAGGAAGGGAATGGCTGCGCCTGTTTGTGTAGAAAGAAATTGTTTCTGTTTTTTTTCCTTCTTTTTCTTTTTTTTACTTTTTTTCCTTTCCCACTTTGCTTGTGTCAGTTTTTATTTGTACCTTTGCACCTCAAAAGCAGTAAGCATTAAGAATTAAGCATTAAGAATTAAGCATTAAATAGATGTTTGAGAATTTATCTGAGAGACTGGAACGCTCGTTCAAGATACTGAAGGGCGAAGGAAAGATAACCGAGATCAACGTTGCTGAGACGCTGAAGGACGTGCGCCGTGCATTGCTGGATGCCGACGTCAACTATAAGGTGGCCAAGAACTTCACCGACACTGTGAAGCAGAAGGCCCTGGGCATGAATGTGCTGACAGCCATCAAGCCCAGCCAGCTGATGGTGAAGATAGTGCACGACGAGCTGACAGAGCTGATGGGCGGCAAGAGCGTTGGCCTGAACCTTGAGAGCCGTCCCGCCATCATCCTCATGTCAGGACTGCAAGGCTCAGGTAAGACTACGTTCACCGGCAAGCTGGCCAAGATGCTCAAGGACCGCCAGCACAAGAAGCCGCTGCTGGTGGCTTGCGACGTCTACCGCCCTGCCGCCATTGAACAACTGCGAGTGGTGGCCGAGACCGTGGGCGTGGATGTCTATATGGAGCCCGACAACAAAAACGTGATCGAGATAGCCCAGAGAGCCATCCGCAAGGCGAAGCAGGAAGACTACAACGTCGTCATCGTCGATACCGCCGGCCGCCTGGCCATCGACGAGCAGATGATGAACGAGATATCGAGCCTCAAGCAGGCCATCAACCCCGACGAGACCCTCTTCGTGGTCGACGCGATGACGGGTCAGGATGCCGTGAACACCGCCAAGGAGTTCAACGACCGCCTCGACTTCGACGGCGTGGTGCTCACCAAGCTCGACGGCGACACCCGGGGCGGCGCTGCCCTCTCCATACGCACCGTCGTCACCAAGCCCATCAAGTTTGTGGGTACGGGTGAGAAGATGGACGCCATCGACGTGTTCCACCCCGAGCGCATGGCCGACCGCATCCTCGGCATGGGCGACGTCGTGTCGCTGGTAGAGCGCGCACAGATGCAGTTTGACGAGAAGCAGGCCAAGGAGCTGGAGAAGAAGATACGCAAGAACAAGTTCGACTTCAACGACTTCATGTCGCAGATACAGCAAATCAAGAAGATGGGCAACATCAAGGAGCTGGCCTCCATGATTCCCGGCATCGGCAAGCAACTCAAGGACGTGGACATCGACGAGAACGCCTTCAAGAGCATTGAGGCCATCATCAACTCGATGACGCCCAAGGAGCGTGCCAACCCCGACATCATCAACCAGAGCCGCAAGCTGCGCCTGGCCAAAGGCAGCGGCACCAAGCTTGACGACGTCAACCGCCTGATGAAGCAATTTGACCAGACACGCAAGATGATGAAGATGGTGAGCGGCATGGACAAGGCCAAGATGGCTCAGATGGCTTCCGCCATGAAGCAAATGAAAAAGTAGACACTCAACAAATGTCTCTCAACTCTCAACACTCAACTCTCAACAAATGTCTCTCAACACTCAACTCTCAACACTCAACAAAAAATGGCAATAGGAAAGTGGCTGAAAGGCTTACTCGGCAGCGGAAACGAGAAGCAGGGCTCTGGCACTGAAGAACGGCGACCAGGGCAGTCGGCTGAGAAGGTAAATATCACCGATGAGTTCCGCAAGACTTTTTCCGCCCGCGAGCGGCTCAGCGAGGAGCAGCGCAACAGCTTCATCTTCTCGCTCCTGGTCATGGCCTCCTACATCGTCATTGCCGACGGGCGAGTGGATGAGTCAGAGACAGCGTACATTGGCAGGTTCATGGGCAACAACTTCGGGCCGGAGGTGGAGAAGGAGAGCATGGAGGTGCTGCATAAGCTCTTGGCCAAGCATGTGGAGCTGCACAAAACCAAGCCCATGGCCTTCATTCAGCTCATCGGCGACTGTGGGCAGCAGATGTCGAAGACGCTCAACGCCAACCTACGCTATCAGCTGCTCAGCATGCTGGTGATGATTAGCAAGAGCGACGAGCACCTCGACGACAAAGAGCTGGAGGCCCTGCACGACGTGTCTATCTATATGGGCATGAAGGGTCAGGACGTGGACGACCTGCTCGACATCGACCCCGAGCTGGCCAAAAGAGGCTGGCCCGACCTGAACCTTCACGAATAATGCATCGGGGGATATGTCTCTCAACTCACAACAAACGTCTCTCAACTCTCAACAAACGTCTCTCAACTCTCAACTCTCAACTCTCAACAAACAACTCTAATGACTCTCATCGACGGAAAAGCGACGGCAGCTGCCATCAAGGCCGAGATTGCCGAGAAAGTGAAAAACATCATGGCCTCAGGAGGCAAGCAGCCCCATTTGGCAGCTGTGCTCGTTGGCCACGACGGCGGCTCAGAGACCTACGTGAAGAACAAGGTGCTGGCGTGCGAGGCCTGCGGCTTCAAGAGCACCCTCATCCGCTATGAGGACGATGTCACCGAGGAGGAGCTGCTCAGCTGCGTCGACCGCCTGAACCGCAACGGCGATGTCGACGGCTTCATCGTGCAGCTGCCCCTGCCCAGGCACATCGACGAGCAGAAAATCATCGAGGCCATCGACTACCGTAAAGATGTTGACGGATTCCATCCCGTCAATGTGGGCCGCATGGCTATCGGCCTGCCCTGCTTCATCTCTGCTACGCCCTTAGGCATCATCACGCTACTGCAGCGCTATGGCATCAAGACCAGCGGCAAGAAGTGCGTCGTGCTGGGCCGCTCGAACATTGTAGGCAAGCCCATGGCACAGCTGATGATGCAGAAACAGTATGGCGACGCCACGGTTACCGTGTGCCACAGCCATTCCGCCACGCTGAAGGATGAGTGCCGCCAGGCCGACATCATCATCGCCGCCATCGGGCAGCCCGAGTTTGTCACCGCCGACATGGTGAAGGAGGGTGCCGTGGTCATCGACGTGGGCACCACCCGTGTGCCCGATGCCACCCGCAAGAGCGGCTACAAGCTGACGGGCGACGTGAAGTTCGACGAGGTCAGCCCAAAGTGCTCGTTCATCACACCCGTTCCGGGCGGCGTAGGCCCCATGACCATCTGCTCGCTGATGCTCAACACCCTGAAGGCTGCAGCTACCCAACAATAAACGCTCAACAAGAGGAGAATGACCGCCGAGGAATATTACCAGCTTGGCAACGAGGCACGCAAACACGGTTTGTGGCACGAGGCCATCAACCACTACATCAAGGCTGCCGAGATAGATCCCGACAGCCCTGCAGTGGAGGCCAAGCGTATGCTCGACGACATTATGAACTTCTATTGCAAGGATATGTATAACCCCTAATACGTTCCCCTATGGTGCTTCTGCTGTGCTCAGTTATTTTGGAATTTACATCATAAGTTGAGGAAAACAGCGTTATGTAAATGACAGATGAAAGACGAGAACAAAGAGGAGAACTATACTCATATCCTAAAATATACAGGCATCTTTGGCGGCGTGCAAGGTCTGAACATCATTGTGGGCCTTGTGCGCAATAAGTGTGTAGCCTACCTGCTGGGTCCCAGCGGCATGGGCCTGGTGGCGCTGTTCAACTCGGTTGTGAACTTCGTGTCGCAGGCCACAAACATGGGCATCTCGTTCAGTGCCGTGCGCCATGTGTCAGAGCTGTTTGAACAGGGCGACGAAGAGCGCATCACCCATTTTGTGAAGGTGGTGCGTGCGTGGAGCCTGCTCACAGCCCTGCTGGGCATGCTGTTGTGCGTGATAGCCGGCCCGCTGCTGAGCAGCAAGACATTCTCGTGGGGCGACCACACGCTGCACTTCATGCTGCTGGCACCGGCCGTGGGACTGCTGGCCATCACTGGCGGCGAGACGGCCATCCTGAAGGGTGCGCGGCGGCTGAAGTCACTGGCAGCCATACAGGTGTTTACCATTGTCATCTCGCTCATCATCACCATCCCCATCTATGCCTTCTTCGGCCAGGCAGGCATCGTGCCCGTCATCGTGCTTGGAGCACTGACCACGATGCTGCTCACCATCCGTTACTCCTACCGCCTCTACCCCCTGCAGCTCACCGGAGCGAAAGGCATCCTGGGCGAGGGCATGGAGATGGTGCGGCTGGGCATGGCCTTTGTCGTGGCAGGCATCATGGGCAGCGGTGCGGAGATGCTGATACGCTCGTTCCTGAATGTGGAGGGCGAGCTTGACGTGGTGGGCCTCTACAATGCCGGCTTCATGCTGACGATGACCTACGCCGGCATGGTGTTCTCGGCCATGGAGACCGACTATTTCCCCCGTCTGTCGGCCGTTGGCAACGACGTGGAGAAGCTCAACATGGTGGTGAACCGCCAGAGCGAAGTGACGCTGCTCATCGTCTCGCCGATGCTGCCGGTCATGATGCTGCTGCTGCCGGTGCTCATCCCCATCCTGTTCCGCAGCGACTTCCTGCCCGTCGTGGCCATGGCGCAGGTCATCCTCCTCTCCATGTACGTCAGGGCTGTCTATCTGCCAATGGCGTATATCACGCTGGCCAAGGGCGACTCCATTCACTATTTCATGCTCGAAGCCGCCTACGACATCCTCGTCGTGGTGTTTGTCATCGTGGGCTATCTACACTGGGGACTCACAGGCACAGGCATCGCCATCGCCCTGGCCAATGTGTGCGACATCCTACTCACCTACGCCTACACCAGCATCCGTTATCAGCTGCGCATCTCGTCGTCGGTGCTCTGGTTCATGGGCATACAGCTGCCGCTGGGCATCGGAGTCTATATTCTCACCTTCATCGACAATGCCGTGCTCTACTGGGGCATGGGCTGCCTGCTGTGTCTTGTCAGCATGATGATTTCCATCTATATCCTGCACCAGAAGTCGTCGTTATGGACGGCACTGGTGGAGAAGCTGAAGTCAAGATTCTCACACCATGCCTAAGGTCACCGTTCTCGTTGCTGTCTACAATGCGGAGACGTGGCTGGCCCGCAGCCTCAACTCGCTGCTGGCGCAGACGCTACCCGACATCCAGGTGGTATGCGTCGACGATGCCTCTACCGACGGGTCGTTGCAGCTCTTGCGGCAGTATGCGGCCAAAGACTCACGCATCGAGGTGATAGCACTGAGCGAGAATCACGGTCAGGCCTACGCCCGCAACCAGGGGCTGAAAAGGGCACAGGGCGACTATGTTTGCTTTCTCGATGCCGACGACTGGTTCTCGCCCGACGCTCTCGCAATGGCTGTCGATGTGTTCCAAAAGCATGGGCAGACAGACAGTGTGCTGTTTCAGGTTGACATGATTTACCCTGACCGGGTGCAGCGCTATGCCATGCCCGATGCTGACGTGCTGACAGGTCACGAGGCATTCCTGAAGAGCATCGACTGGCAGCTGCACGGCATCTACATGGTGCGCACGGCCATCCACCAGCGCTTCCCCTACGACGACAGCTGCCGATGGTTCAGCGACGACAACACCACGCGCTTGCATTATCTCGCTTCGCGTGAGGTGCGGCCATGCGACGGCGTCTACCATTATTTCCAGCATCCTGAGTCGACGTCCTATGCCGTCAGCGTGCACCGCTTCGACCGTCTGCGTGCCGGCGAGAGCATGAAGGAACAGCTGCTCAGTGCCGGTGTGTCGCATGAGGTAATGTGCGAGTGGGAGGCACAACGTATGCTGGTGCTGGTGGAGTGCTATCGTTTCTACCGCGAGGAGGGACGCAGCCTGACAGCAGCCGAGCGCCGTCAGGGACTACAGGAGATGCACCGGGTGTGGGGAACCATCAACCGCACCATGCTCCGCTCGCCTTTGGTGCACAAGTTCGGCTATCGGCTCATGCCCTCCTGGCCACTCTTCCGCTGTCAGGAATGGCTCTATTTCACCCTGCGCAGACTACTGGGGAAGAACAAGTGACTGTGACGAATCACCATCGCATAGCATTTGAAATCGGTTTTCCCTTCGTTTCTTTTGCCAATTGCAATAAAAGTTGTATCTTTGCGGCGGTGAAGAGCACATGCTTCCCTATGGTTTTATGACAACAAAGACAAGATCACAGAGCTATGCCGTCGGAGAGCAGTCCTTTCTGGCGATGCGCAAGCAAGGGTCGGTATATATCGACAAGACTGCCATTGTGTATCACATGGTAAAAGCCGATGCCAAGTTCTTCTTTCTGAGCCGTCCGCGCCGTTTCGGCAAGTCGCTGCTCATCGACACACTGCGTTGCTACTTCGAGGGCCGCAAGGAGCTGTTCGACGGGCTGGCCTTAGGGCGTCTGGAAACGGAATGGAAGAAATATCCTGTGCTGCGCATCAACCTCTCGGAAGGGAAATACTACGAGTTGCAACGGCTAAAAACCACCGTTGACGCTATCCTGAGCCGAATGGAGGAGAAATGGAATGTGGCAAAAACAGAAGACAGTTCTGCTTTTGACGTACGCCTGACAAAGATTATCCGGGCCGCCTATGAGCAGACAGGCGAGCAAGTGGTGATACTCGTCGATGAGTATGACGCACCCATGCTTGACAGCATGAACGACCCGGAGCTGCAGGAACAGATACGCAACCGCATCCGCAACCTCTTCAGTCCTCTGAAGGCACAGGCAGAATATCTGCGGTTTGTGTTCCTCACAGGTATATCGAAGTTCTCGCAGTTGTCGGTGTTCAGTGAACTCAACAATCTGCAGGAGCTAACCTACGACAGAGCCTACGAAGGCATTTGCGGCATCACGGAGGAGGAGATGCTCACGCAGATGCAGCCCGACATCGAATTGCTGACGGAGAAATTGAACCAGGCGCACAGCAGATGGGGCATCAGCTACACCTACGATGACATCGTGGCAAAGCTGAAGCAATGGTACGACGGCTATCATTTCTCAGATAACTTCACCGATATCTACTGCCCTTGGAGCCTCATCAATGCCTTCGCCGCAGGCGACATACAGAATTACTGGTTCTCTACGGGCACACCTTCTTTCCTGGCCAACATCATGCGCAACTGTAAGGTGCAGCTGCCTGAACTGGAGGGGGTTCAGGCCAGCCTTGTGCGCTTCAGCGCACCCACCGAGCGCATCACCGACCCTATCCCGGCGTTGTTCCAGAGCGGCTACCTCACGCTGAAAGGCTACAATCCCTTTATAGGCGAATGGACGCTGGGCTTCCCCAATGAGGAAGTGCGTGAGGGATTTGCCCGCTGCCTGTACTATTATTACATGGAGGCCTATCCTGGCAGTGGAGATACGTTGGGCCGCGCCTACAAACGCCTGCTGCTGAAGGACATCACCATCAATGACTTTATCGAGACTGTGCGCCGCTGGTACGCTGGCATTCCCTATTCTATAACGGACAAGAACCAAAACGAACAGCTGTATCAAGCGGTGCTCTACGCTGCGCTGATGGCCTTCGGTGCCGACGTGCAGGCTGAGGACATGACCAGCGACGGACGCATGGACATTGCCATGAAGCTGCCCGACGCCATCTACATCATCGAGCTGAAATACGGCAAGACGGCTGAAGAAGCCACCAGCCAGGTGCTGACCAAGGACTACGCCGTGCGTTTTGCCGCCGATGCCCGCCCCGTCTATGCCATCGGCCTGAACATCAGCCAAGACCGCCGTACCATCGACCAGTGGCAGGTGGTGGAGTGCAAGAAATGATAATCCCTGCTTCGAAAGGAAGGACAGGGATATGGAAAAAAAGAAAATGGAAAACCTACTGAATGAATTGAACGACAGCCAGCGGGAGGCAGTGGTCTACTGCGACGGCGCACAGCTGGTGATAGCTGGTGCGGGCTCTGGCAAGACGCGCGTGCTGACCTACAAGATTGCCTACCTGCTGCAGCAATATAACCTGGCACCATGGAACATCCTCGCGCTGACGTTTACCAACAAGGCGGCACGAGAGATGAAGGAACGCATCGCACGGTTGGTGGGCGAGGAGCGAGCCAGATACTTGCTGATGGGCACCTTCCACAGCATCTTCGCACGCATCCTGCGCAGCGAGGCTGCAGCCATCGGCTTTCAGTCGAACTTCACCATCTACGACCAGAGCGACTCCCGCTCATTGGTGAAGAACATCATCCGCGAAAAAGGACTCGACGACAAGGAGTACAAGCCGAACACCGTAGCCGACCAGATCTCAATGGCGAAGAACCACCTCATCATGCCCGACGCCTTTGGCTCCTGCTCGCTCTTCGACCCGAGGCACCCGCAGGTGGCTACTATATATAAAATGTACGCGATGCGCTGCCGCCAGGCCAACGCCATGGATTTCGACGACCTGCTGGTGCAGACGTTCCTGCTCTTCAGCGAGCATGAGGACATCAGACGGAAATATGTGGAGAAGTTCCAGTATGTGCTCGTCGATGAGTATCAGGACACCAACTTCGCCCAGCAGCGCATTGTCTATCTGCTGACCCGCGAGCGCCAGCGCGTCTGCGTGGTGGGCGACGACGCACAGAGCATCTACAGCTTTCGCGGTGCCGACATCGACAACATCCTCAACTTCCGCGATGCATACACCAACGCCCGACTGTTCAAGCTGGAACAGAACTACCGCTCCACACAGCTCATTGTGAAAGCCGCCAACAGCCTCATCCGAAAAAATGAGCGCCAGATACCGAAGGATGTCTATAGCCACAACGAGCAAGGCGAGAGGCTGCAGCTGAAACCGGCACAGAGCGACCGCGAGGAGGCCCTCATCGTGTGCAACGACATCAAGCGCTTGCGCCGCAAGGAAGACCTGCAATGGAACGACTTTGCCATCCTCTACCGCACCAACGCCCAGAGCCGCAGCTTCGAGGAACAGATGCGCAAGGACAACATTCCCTACCGCATCTACGGCGGCCTCTCCTTCTATCAGCGCAAGGAGATCAAGGATGTCATCGCCTATTTCCGCACCATAGTCAATCCTGACGATGAGGAGGCGCTGCGCCGCATCATCAACTACCCCACCCGAGGCATCGGCGATGCCACGGTGAATAAAATCGCAGGCGCAGCCACGAAGCACGGCGTCTCGCTGTGGGCGGTCATCTTGCAGCCCATGCTCTTCGGCCTCCAAGTGGCGAAAAGCACGGCAACGAAGATTGAAACCTTCCGACAGCTGATAGAGGGCTGGCGCGAAAGACTCGGCACAGAGGATGCTTACGAGCTGGGCCACAGCATCATACAGGAGAGCGGCATCACCAAGGACATCTACAGCAGCCACGAGCCTGACGACCTGTCAAGGCAGGAGAACCTGCAGGAGTTTCTGGCCGGTATGCAGGACTTCGTGGAGAGCCGTCGCGAGGAGGACAGGGGAGACGAGACATCCATCGCAGACTTCCTGCAGGAGGTGGCGCTGCTCACCGACCTCGACAGCGACAAGGACAGCGACCAGCCGAAGGTGTCGCTGATGACCGTCCACTCGGCCAAGGGCCTGGAGTTCCCCGTCGTGTTCATCGTGGGCTTGGAAGAAAACATCTTCCCCTCGCCCATGTGCACCGATTCCATGCGCGCACTGGAGGAGGAGCGCCGCCTGCTCTACGTGGCCATCACCCGTGCCGAGAAGCACTGCATCCTTACCTGTGCCGAAAACCGTTTCCGCTTCGGACGGCTGGAGTTCGACACACCGTCGCGATTCATCCGCGACATCGACCCCAGCCTGCTGCAAGTAGATGGCGGCAACAGTGACAGACAGTCATTCGCTTCTCCACGCTTGCCCTGGCAGGCGCAGAACGCCCACCCTGTGGCCACGCAGTTCAAGGCCGACCCCATGCCGCGCGCCGTGTCACGCACCAAGCCCGAGCCTGCCGTTGACCCGCTCTCGCCGCAGTTCAAGCAGCTACTGCACACGGCCAGGAGCGGACAGACCAATTCCTTCACTGCAGGGAGAGGAGGCAACACCTCAAGCCTGAGAAGAATAGACACACAAGCGACCCACACCCCTCCTCACAAGGATGGTACAGGGGGCGGGGCTCTGCTCCGCGAGGGTACCGTCATCGAGCACCAGCGCTTCGGCATAGGCACCGTCGTCCGCTTAGAGGGCGAAGGTGACAACGAGAAGGCCACCGTTGCCTTCCGCAATGCCGGCACCAAGCAACTCCTCCTGAAGTTCGCCCGCTACAAAATAGTAAATTCCTGATTGGCCTCCGTCCGCGTATGGGTTATAAAAGTTTCCTGCCGAGAAACCATCGGTTTCTCGGCAGGAAACCAAAGGTTTCTCGGCAGGAAACCAATTGCATAAAAGCCCCAGATGGCGCTCGGCTTTGCCGCTTGCTACCGAAAGGCTACGGATAGGCGCGTTAGGCAACGCTTGCAAGCGCAAGAACTTTCATGGCGGTGAAGCCGAATCGATTTTCACTTTTACAAGCCATCGCACACTACCAAGTCGTTGACTTTTTTAGTCCTGCATTTGTGCAATGTCAAGCAATTGTGACAAAACGGAAGAAAAAACGGATAATTTCTTTGTCGTCTGAAAGCAAATCCGTATCTTTGCGCATTATTTAAAACTTAACCCTCAATAAAAATAACTTTATGTCCGACACACATTCCATTGTTGGCGCAAAAATCAAGAGACTCAGAGAGACGAAAAATCTCTCCATTGAAGAAATCTCCGAGCGCAGCGGCCTGACGGCAGAACAGATTTTATCCATCGAGAACGACGTAAACCTGCCCTCTTTGGGCCCGCTTATCAAGATAGCCCGTGCGCTGGGTGTCCGCTTAGGCACCTTCATGGACGACAACGACGCCATAGGTCCGGTCATCACACGTGCCAAAGACCGCGAGGCCGAGAGTAGCATCAGTTTCAGCAACGGCACCATCGATGCCCGCAAGCACATGGAGTATCACCCGCTGGCCAAGCAGAAGGCCGGGCGCCACATGGAGCCTTTCATCATTGACATCAACCCTGAAGACAAGCCCGACTTCCAGCTGTCTGAGCACGAGGGCGAGGAGTTTATCTACGTCATGCAGGGCGAGGTGGAGATAGTCTACGGCAAGATGACCTACAACCTGAAAGAGGGCGACAGCATCTATTACGACTCCATCGTCAAGCACCACGTACACGGCGCTCCCGGCAAGTCGGCCAAGATTCTCGCTGTGGTTTACATCCCATTTTAATCATCGTTATGACGGCACCACGTTATAGCGTTATAACGGAAAAACGAAGAAAATGGAAACAAACAATGTGAAATTGGACATGGCAGGCAGACCCCTGCCTAACAGGACATACCCTGCCGAGACTGGCAGCGCCGGCTACCAATTGTGGGAACGCACACTGGGAGAATGGCTCGAGCACTGGGCCGAGACGACGCCCGACAAGGAGTATATCGTCTATTCAGACCGCAACCTTCGCTTCACCTGGTCGAAGTTCAACGAGCGTGTGGACAACCTGGCCAAGGGACTAATCAGCATCGGCGTGAAGAAAGGCTCCAACGTGGGCATCTGGGCCACCAACGTGCCCGACTGGCTGACGTTCCTCTATGCCACGGCAAAGATTGGCGCTGTCCTTGTGACTGTCAACACCAACTACAAGCAGAACGAGCTGGAGTATCTCTGCAAGGACTCCGACATGGAGGTGCTCTGCATCACCGACGGCACGTGGGACTGCAACTATGTCGACATGACCTACACCATGCTGCCCGAGCTGAAAACCTGCGAGCGCGGCCATTTGAACAGCGAGCGCTTCCCCTACCTGAAGAGCGTCGTATTCATCGGCATGGAAAAGTATCGCGGCATGTACAACACCGCCGAGCTGCTGCTCCTTGGCCAGAACGTGGAAGACGATACGCTGAACGAAATGAAGAAGAGCGTCAGCTGCTATGATGTGTGCAACATGCAGTACACCAGCGGCACTACGGGTTTCCCCAAGGGCGTGATGCTGACCCACTACGGCATTGCCAACGATGGTTACTTCACCGGAGAGAATATGGGCTTTACTGCCGACGACAAGCTCTGCGTCTGCGTGCCCCTCTTCCATTGCTTCGGCGTTGTTTTAGCCACGATGAACTGCCTGACGCACGGCTGCACGGAGGTGATGGTCGAGAAGTTTGACCCGCTCGTCGTGCTGGCCTCCATCCATAAAGAGCGGTGTACCGCCGTCTACGGTGTGCCCACGATGTTCATCGCCGAGCTCAACCACCCCATGTTCGACATGTTCGACCTTACCTGTCTGCGCACCGGCATCATGGCCGGCAGCCTGTGCCCCGTGGAGCTGATGAAGCAGGTCAGCGAAAAGATGTACATGACCATCACGTCGGTCTACGGCCTCACCGAGTCATCGCCGGGCATGACGCAGACCTGTCTCAACGACACCTTCGAGCAGCGCTGCACCACCGTGGGCCGCGACTTCCCCTTCGTCGACGTGAAGGTGCTCAACCCCGAGACGGGCGAGGAGTGCCCCGTGGGCGTGCAGGGCGAGATGTGCTGCAAAGGCTTCAACGTGATGAAGGGCTACTACAAGAATCCCGAAGCCACGGCTGAGGTCATCGACAAGAACGGCTATCTGCACTCCGGCGACCTCGGCGTGAAGGACGAGCAGGGCTTCTACAAGATTACAGGGCGCATCAAGGACATGATCATCCGTGGCGGCGAGAACATCTATCCGCGCGAGATTGAGGAGTTCCTCTACCACATGCCCGGCATCCGCGACGTGCAGGTGGCAGCCGTGCCGTCGAAGAAATACGGCGAGGCTGTCGGCGCCTTCATCATCCTTGAGGAGGGCGCGAAGATGACGGCCGAGGACGTGCAGCTGTTCTGCCGCGGCAAGATAGCCCGCTACAAGATTCCGAAGTATGTCTTCTTCATCGACCAGTTCCCCCTCACAGGCTCTGGCAAGATTCAGAAGTTCAAGCTCAAGGAGATGAGCCTCGAGCTCTGCAAGCAGCAGGGCATCGAGGTGGTATAAGGAGTAAGGTTGAACCGCACCGTTCTTGACTTAGACCAACAGGTCATTCCGTAAGCTACGACATGCCCGCATCCCCCATAAGCAGAGGGGATGCGGGCATGTCAACTTTCGAAGGGCAAGAATGGCTTCTCAATAAGGCAGCGGACCGTCATTGTTAGGCATCAGCGGATCCTCGTCGGCGAAGGGCTGGAAGTCAGCGCCGGGCATGGGTGGCTGGCTGTCGCCGTTCACTTTTGAGCCAAGAATCTCGCCGCCCATGGGAGGCGCAGCGTTGGTCAGGCGGGCATCCTCGGGGTTCTCAAAACGGGTGTACTCGCCACGGAAGGTCAGCAGCACGTCGCCGGTGGCACCCTTACGGTGCTTGGCAATGATGATCTGCGCCATGCCGTGCAGGTCGCGTCCGTGGTCGTCCTGGAAGATGCGGTAGTATTCGGGCCTGTGCACGAAGAGCACCATGTCGGCATCCTGCTCGATGGCACCCGACTCGCGCAGGTCGCTCAGCTGCGGGCGCTTGCCCTCAATGCCCTCGCGGCTCTCCACGCCACGGTTCAGCTGCGAGAGTGCCAGGATGGGGATGTCAAGCTCTTTGGCCAGACTCTTCAGCGAACGGCTGATGGTGCTGACCTCTTCCTGACGCGAGGAGAAGCGCATGCCGTTGGCGTTCATCAGCTGCAAGTAGTCAATCATGATGATTTTCACACCATGCTCACGCACCAGTCGGCGGGCCTTGGTGCGCAGCTCAAAGACCGAGAGGCCTGGCGTATCGTCGATGTAGAGCGGCTTGCCGTGCAGGCCGTTGATGCGCTTGTCCAGGCGGTCCAGCTCGTCAGGCTGCAGCTGTCCGCTCTGGATGTGCGAGCCTTGTATCTCGCAGACATTAGAGATGAGACGGTTGACCAGCTGCACGTTGGACATCTCGAGCGAGAAGAACGCCGTAGGCACGTTGAAGTCAGCTGAAATGTTCTTGGCCAGCGAGAGGGCGAAGCTGGTCTTGCCCATGGCGGGTCGCCCGGCGATGATGACGAGGTCGCTGGCCTGCCAGCCGCTGGTGATGTCGTCCAGCTTATGGTAGCCGGTGGGCACACCCGTCAGGCCGTCGGTGTTCTGGTAAGCCTTCATAATGGCGTCCATCGCATTCTTGATGACCGGGTCCACCTGCGTGTAGTCCTTCTTCATGTTCTTCTGCGAGAGTTCGAAGAGCGAGCCCTCGGCGTGCTGCATGAGGTCGTCCACGTCGATGGTCTCGTCGAAGGCCTTCGTCTCTATGTCGCTGGCAAACTGTATGAGCTGTCGTGCCAGGAACTTCTGCGCCACGATGCGTGCATGGTAGTCGATGTGTGCGCTGGAGGCTACGCGGCTGGAAATCTCAGCGATGTAGGCCGGCCCGCCTGCCTCCTCCAGTGTGCCGTTCTTGGCCAGCTGCTCCGTCACGGTGAGCACGTCGATGGGTTTCTCGTCCATCGACAGGTCGCGGATGGCGGTGTAGATGAGCTGGTTGCGTGGCTCGTAGAAGCTCTCGGGATGCAGCATCTCGCACACCACGGCGTAGGCATCCTTGTCGATGAGCAGGGCGCCCAGCACGGCGCGCTCTATCTCAAGAGCCTGTGGCTGCACGTGAGCGTAGTGATTGTCAATAGGTTGTTGGCGGCTGGTGCGCCGTGTATTGTTGTTGTCTGCCATATGTTTAGATTTATTGAACCCTTGTGAGTCCCATCTCCTCTGCCTTCTGCATGAGCAGCTGCATGAGAGGCTCACGCTCGTTCTCCACGCGGTTGTCGAGGACAGCGTCTTTCAGACATTGCTTGAGCTGCCCCACTTCGCGCGAAGGTTTCAGGCCGAAGAGCTGCATGATCTCGTTGCCGTCGATGCAAGGCTGCAGCAGGCGCTTGTAGTCTTTCTCCACGAGGTCGGTGAGCTTCTCGCGTACCATGCGGAAGTTCTCGAGGAATATTTTCTTCTTCACCTCGTTCTTCGATGTGATGTCGGCCTCGCAGAGCGTCATCAGGTCGTCGATGTCGTCGCCGGCATCGTTGAGCAGACGGCGCACGGCCGAGTCGGTGACGATATCGTCGGCAATGGCCTGCGGACGCATGTGCAGCTCCACCAGTTTCTCCACATAGTGCAGCTCCGGGCCCAAGGGCAGTTTCAGACGGCGGAACAAGGGTGCCACCATCTTCATGCCTACATAGTTATGGTTGTGGAATGTCCAGCCAATGGCAGGGTCCCACCGTTTCGTCTTTGTCTTTCCGATGTCGTGGAGCAGGGCGGCCCATCGTAAATAGAGTCCCGCCCCCGACTCCTCCCTGGCCACATTCTCCAGCACTTCCAAGGTGTGATAGAAATTGTTTTTGTGTGCCCGCCCGTTTTTCTGCTCCACGATGTCGAGTGCCGAGAGCTCGGGCAGGATGATGTTTAGGAGGCCGCAGCGCTGCAGGTCGACGAAGCCCTTGCTGGGATGCCGGGCCATGATGATTTTGTTCAGCTCGGTGATGATGCGCTCGCTGCTGACTATTTTTATTCGGTCGGCCATGTGCTCGAGGGCCTCGAAGGTGGCACCCTCTATCTGGAAATTCAGCTGTGTGGCGAAGCGTATACACCGCAACATGCGCAGGGGGTCGTCGCTGAAGGTGATCTCCGGGTCGAGCGGTGTGGCGATGATGCCGTCTTCGAGGTCTGCCAGTCCGTTGAAGGGGTCGACGAGCTCGCCAAAGCGCTTCTCGTTGAGGCAGATGGCCATGGCATTGATGGTGAAGTCGCGCCGGTTTTGGTCGTCCTCCAGGGTGCCGTCTTCCACGATGGGCTTGCGCGAGTCGTGGCTGTAGCTCTCGCGGCGTGCACCGACAAACTCTACTTCGAGTGGGTAGTGCAGAGTGTTGGGGTCAGAGTTGATCTTCACCTGCGCTGTTCCGAAGTTTTTGAACACGCTGAGGTGAGCCTTTCGCCCAAGCTGTTTCTTCAGGCGTGTGGCAATATCGATGCCACTGCCCACCACCACCACGTCGATGTCGTCGTTGGGGCGCTCGAGGAAGAGGTCACGCACGTAGCCTCCCACCACATAGCACTCTACACCTGCTTCGTCGGCCACGCGACCTATCAGGCGGAAAATGGGCTGGCCGTCGAGAATGACGGCCAGCTCTTCATCACTGTATAGCTTCATATTCCTGATTCTTGAGGGGAGTGCAGCTTACTCCTCGTCGAGCAGAATCTTCATCATCTCAACGGCTGAGTAAGGCACGGGTGTGCCGGGGCCGAAGATGCAGGCCACGCCGGCCTTGTAGAGGAAGTCGTAGTCCTGTGCGGGGATGACACCTCCGGCGGTGACCATGATGTCCTCGCGGCCCAGCTTCTTCAGCTCCTCTATGAGCTGCGGGATGAGCGTCTTGTGGCCAGCAGCCAGCGACGATGCTCCCACGATGTGGACGTCGTTCTCCACAGCCTCGCGGGCAGCCTCGGCGGGCGTCTGGAACAGCGGACCCATGTCGACGTCGAAGCCGCAGTCTGCGTAGCCCGTAGCTACCACCTTTGCACCACGGTCGTGACCGTCCTGTCCCATCTTGGCGATGAAGATACGCGGGCGGCGACCCTCTCTCTTAGCAAACTCGTCGGTCATCTGCTTGGCCTTCTCGAAGTTGCTGTCGTTCTTGCTCTCTGATGAATACACGCCTGAAATAGTTCTGATTACTGCTTTGTAACGGCCCACGATCTCTTCGCAGGCATCGCTGATCTCGCCCAAGGTGCAGCGCAGCTGGGCAGCCTTGACAGCGAGGTCGAGGAGGTTGTTCTCGCTCTTGCGGCCTTCCTTGAAGTCGCGCACACACTCGGTGATAGCCTTGAGGGCTGCCTGGCAAGCTGCCTCGTCGCGATGGGCGCGCACTTCCTTGAGGCACTCTTCCTGCTGCTTGCGCACGGCGGTGTTGTCGACCTCGAGGATGTCGATGGGATCCTCGTGTTCCAGACGATACTTGTTAGTACCCACGATGGTCTGTACACCAGAGTCGATACGAGCTTGGGTACGGGCTGCTGCCTCCTCGATACGCATCTTGGGCAGACCGGTCTCGATGGCCTTGGCCATACCGCCGAGCTTCTCAATCTCTTGGATGTGCTCCCATGCCTTGTGCACCAATTCGTTGGTCAGGGTCTCCACATAATAAGAACCTGCCCAAGGGTCTATCTGCTTGCAGACCTTGGTCTCGTTCTGGATATAGATCTGAGTGTTACGGGCAATACGGGCTGAGAAGTCGGTAGGCAGAGCAATAGCCTCGTCAAGGGCATTGGTGTGCAGCGACTGGGTGTGACCCAGCACAGCCGCCATGGCCT
>JAEEGL016015140.1_pt1 | contig 50902 bp, 26 predicted proteins | sample 9134231 | NCBI WGS metagenome assembly JAEEGL01 (sample SAMN16246548, study PRJNA631951) | gut metagenome | biome: gut microbiome; feature: rumen; material: fiber-attached | host: Bos | place: Iran: Karaj | collected 2018-10 | reverse complement strand
TTTTTAGTGAATTGGGGATGGAGTGGCCGAAGCGATGGTTATTATGCAATAGGAGGCCTTAATCCTCCTGTTGGGGGGACTGGAGGAGGCACGACATACGATTTTAATGAATACAATGCAGCAATATTCTATCTGATGCCACATGACAGGACGCTGAGTCCTCCAGAGAGTTTTACCGTTAGCAACACGAGTAATTACAATGAGTTGCAACTGCAATGGTCTCCAACACTTCATGCCGAATCTTACGTCATTATGCGGAATGGTTTTTTTTTGGCTGAGACGACCTCAACAAGTTATTTAGATGATGACATAACAAGTGGCAGTTACACTTATCAGGTGATTACGGTTGGAGAAAACCATAGGGCTTCGCTCCCTTCAGGTAGTGTGACTTACACCAAACCTTTCACCATCACAACTACGGCTTTTCCCTCGGAGGGAGGCGCAACTACAGGAGACGGTCATTATCCGTTGGGAGACATGTGTACCGTTACTGCCACACCCAACCCCGGTTTCGCTTTCATGGGCTGGTATGGTAATGCCTTGGGAACAATGCTGTATTCCCGCCAACCCGAATATACCTTTACCGTCACGCGCGACAGACACTTGTACGCCAAGTTCATCTTGCAAAACTACGATATAACTACCTCATGCAGCCCGGCAAATGGAGGCACTGTCACGGGCGATGGTTCCTATATGGCTGGAAGCACGGTGACGCTCACCGCTACGGCCAATACAGGCTATGTGTTCAGTTGCTGGACAGAGGACGGCGAAGTGGTTTCCTCACAACCCACCTATTCGTTCACAGCCCTTTCCAACCGCCATGTGGTGGCCAATTTTATGAGTTTGTCTTTATCCATAGGCGATATCATTACCAACCCCGATGGCTCCAAGGGAGTGGCGTTTTATATCAACCCGACTTATACAGGTGGCTGCATGGTGGCGTTGGAGGATGCTTCCACAGGTTGCCAATGGGGTAACTCAGGTGACGTTACATTCCTTAGGAACTTCACTTGGACACAAAACGAATGCCAATTGTCCGATTTGGACGGCTATGCCAACACAGCGGTGCTTCGTGATCACCAGCCAACAAACGACAATTATGCATCTGGCATAGTGAACTATGCCAACGGCTGGTATGTGCCCTCGGCAGGGCAGTTGCGTAAACTGTTTGGGGCGTTGCCCTTCATTGAACTTTCCATTTCCAGTGCTGGAGGCACTTTGCTTGCCGAAAATGCCAGCTATTGGAGTAGTACGGAACATACGGAATCCAACGCCTGGACTACTTCGTTCGAGATGGTCAGTGCTTCCAAGACTTCCAATTATAGGGTTCGTGCCGTGCATGACTTTTCCGTCAACAACACCATGCGTGTCCAGGCTGCTACTAACAATGCGGAGTTGGGTTCCGTAACAGGTACGGGCTTCTATACTTCAGGCTCAGAAGTCACTGTGTCGGCCAGACCCACGGGCGACAACCTTTTCCGTGGTTGGACAGAAGCGGGTCATTTGGTCTCGCTAAATCCAATCTACACGTTCACGGCCAATGCCAATCGTAATTTGGTGGCCAACTTCGCCATCCGTGGTGGTGTTGGCACACTGGTGACCAACCCCGATGGTAGCCAAGGTGTGCTTTTCCATCTCAATGAGGACGGCACTGAAGGCTGGATGGTTGCACTTGAGGATGCCTCTGAAGGTTGCCAATGGGGGCCAGACAGCGATGTGTCCATCATGTGCGACCGCGCATGGAACGATCAAAAAATACTGAGGGACCAGAATGGTTTTTACAATACGTGGCTGATTAGGATCTCGCAAGGCACCGACAACGGCTATGCAGCGAGCGTGGTTGATTTCGACAACGGATGGTATCTGCCTTCGTCGGGACAATTGCGTAAGTTGTATGCTGAGCTTCCTATGATTGAAGAAACCTTGATCAAGGCTGGTGGAAGCATCCTTACTGATGGAAAGTATTGGAGCAGCACGGAATACTCCTCCTCGTATGTGTCCACACCTGGTTTCGAGATTTCCTACACATCAAAGACATCGAATTGTAAGGTAAGGGCGATACGCAACTACCATCCAGCTGGCGACAACGTGGTTCTCGTGGCCCCCAACGATGCCACTATGGGAGCCGTTTCGGTGTCAGGCTCAGGGATGTTTTCCCTGAATGAAACCGTGACGGTCACAGCCACAGCCAATGAAGGCTACCAATTCGATCATTGGACGGAAGAAGGTGCGACGGTGTCGTACGATGCAGTCTTCCAGTTTCCGTTTACGAGAAGTCGCTCTTTGGTTGCTCATTTTGTCGTACCGGGCAGCGTCGGCAGTGTTGTCACCAACAGCGATGGCAGTAAAGGTGTCGTATTCTATTCCGACCCTTCGGGCATCGGCGGCTTGATGGTGGCACTTGAAGATACTTCTGAAGGCTGTGCATGGGGCGCCAATGAGGATATTCTGTTTTTGACCAATCAGAATCCAGGTCAATCACAGTATATGCTGAATGACATGAACGGCTATTCCAACACCCAGTTGATCCGTCAATGGCAATCGAACAATCCCAACTACGCCGCTGGCAAGGTGGATTTTGACAATGAATGGTATTTGCCGTCGGCAGGAGAGTTGCGCAAGCTGTACGCGGCTTTGCCTTTGATAGAGGAAGCCATTGTCAGTGTGGGAGGCTCCTTGATGATGGGAGATTCTTATTGGAGCAGTTCGGAATATTCATCAAGCCAAGCTTGGGCTCCTGCTTTCGAGTTCAGTGCTGCCAATAAGACCAACAGCCTCCGTGTCAGACCCGTCAGAAGCATCTTTTCTGTTATGACAATTGAGGTTGTGGCCAATCCTGCCTCTGGCGGCACAGTGACAGGAGCAGGTCATTATAGCGAAGGCCAGACCTGTACCTTGACTGCCACCTCCAATTTGGGTTACTCCTTTGTGAATTGGACGAAAGACGGGGTTGTTGTTTCTTCAAATCCCACCTATTCTTTCGTTGTGAACAATAGTGGCAGCTATGTTGCCAACTTTGAGCAGACGGGTGATTTCTGTGCCATCGTTTTCAACCTTGTGGACTCCTATGGTGATGGTTGGAATGGCAACCAGCTTGTGGTGAACTATGGCGATTGCACTGAACAACTTACCGTCACGTCAGGCTCGTCGGCATCTTACACCCTCAACATTCCGACGGGTGCGCATCTCACTTTGAGCTGGATTAACGGCAGCTACATCAGCGAGTGTTCTTTCACAATAAGTTACGAGGGTGGTGAGACGATTCTTGAGGCTCACAATCTCAACAGCGGTTTCTCTTACGAGTTCGATGTGCATTGTGGCGGCGGTGAACAAACCATCTCTCTCGCCTCCGGCTGGAACTGGTTCTCGACCTACCTCGAAATCACCCTCGAGGACCTTAAAAATGTCCTCGTGGATGCCCTCGGTAACACCGCCATCCAAATCAAGTCAAAAGACAAATCCACGACCTACAACGGCAGCCAGTGGAGAGGGACGTTGAACACCATGGATGTCATCCGAATGTACAAGATCAAGACCGCCGCCTGTGAGATCACGCTGACAGGAACCCCCATCAACCCCGAAGAGCGTCCCGTGATCATTAACAAAGGTGCCAACTGGATCGGCTTCCCGTCCAGTGTGAGCATGAGCTTAAGCAATGCCTTTAGCGGCTTCGCCATCAGCGGTGACATGGTCAAGTCGAAGGACCGTTCATCCTCCTATAACGGAAGCGCCTGGAGAGGGACATTCAACACGCTGGAGCCTGGCAAAGGCTATGTTTACAAGTCAAAGGCATCGGGTAACAGGACTTTCACTTTCCCGTTGTCGCATCATTGACAGTCGGCTCGTAAATCTGAGCCCTGTATGCCTTGGGTGAGACCCCGACGCTGGTCTTAAAGTATCTTGAGAACGACGTCGGGTCGTCGAACCCCAACTGGAGGCTGATTTGTTGTATGGTGATGTCGGGCCGGTAATGCAGCAACGCTTTGGCCTGAATGACGATATAGTGGGCTATGCACTGGCCAGCGCTAAAGCCTGTCTCTTTTTTGATGAGACTGCCGAAATATTTCGGCGAAAGACAAAGCTGCCGCGCGTAAAACTGTACCTCACGGTGTTCTTTGTAATGCAACGCCAGCAAATCGTAAAACCTCCTGAACAACAGGTTGTCGCCAACAGCGTCAGTGTCCGTCTGCCTGAAATTGTCCACCAATCTCGACATCACGTCAAGGATGCCGAGGGTGATCTCTTTTCGTGAGGGATAGTCGAAACCGAGAACCGACTTCAGCAGCCTCAATATGTCGCATACGCAAAGGTAATGCTCCTCCCGGAGATGGAAGAGCGGCTCGCTGTGAAACAAAAGGCTGTTCCCATAGGTGAGCCGTGGCCGCAACTCGTCGTAAAAACCTGATGAGATGATGAGCAGACTGGAACGGTAGTCATCCGAGGTCTCCTTGGCTAATATGGGATGGTCGGGATAAACCAATGAGAAGTCATGGGCGCAAAACTTTATCGGTTTCATGTCGTATTCGCCAATGGAATAGCCTTGGTGGCAGACGACAATGACAAGATGGGGCGACACGAAAGGTATGTCGGAAGAGGGCAGCCTCACCACATCCTCAATCAAAAGAACACCGCGTTTCTCGATTTCCTGGTTTAATGCTACAATGGGATGGGGCGTTGTTGGACTTTTACTCATGGCTTTCGACCTTTTGCTTGCAAAAATACCACTTTTCCTAAAAAAAGAAGATGCTTTCCGACTTTTTGCCATCTTGTTCCGCCTTTTGGTGCAGAAGCTTACTTGATAATCGTAATATCTTTGCAAGTTTTTAAAAATCAACTATGAAAAAGGCATTATTTACATTGATGATGATTGTGGCCTATGTTATGGTCTGGGCAGATAATAGTGTCACAGTCAGTTACAACGGTACTACGGCTACGGTGACGGTGGATGACAACGTGGCGCAGTACCTGACCGTCACACAAAGCGGGGCACATGTCTCAATCGAGCAGAGCAGTGCCGTGAACGACTCGATAGGGGAGATCACCTACACGCTTACTGGCACATCGCCTGACGGTGAGTTTTACATGTCGGGCTCTTATAAGGCCACCATTGAGTTTAACGGCCTCACATTAACCAACGTGACACCAGTTTACAGCGGTGCCGCCGTGCATATCCAGAATGGCAAGCGTGTCAACGTGAAAGTCATCACGGGCACCGTCAACACCCTTACCGACGCGGCAAGCGGCTCGCAGAAAGGATGCCTCTATGTGAAAGGCCACGCTGAGTTCAAACAGCAAGGCACACTCAACATCGTGGGCAACGTGAAGCATGGCATCAAGGCGGGCGAGTACATCACCGTCAAAAACGCCACCATCAATGTCACCTCGGCTGTCGGTGACGGCATATCGTGCAATCAATATTTCCTTATGCAGAGCGGTGCCGTCAACATCAGCGGCACGGGTGACGATGGCATTCAATGCGACCTCGACGGCGAGACTTCGACAGGTGTCACCATCGACCATGAAGACGAGGATTCGGGTAATGTGTATCTCAGTGGCGGCACTATCACCATCAACTGCTCGGCTGTGGCCGCCAAAGGCATCACAAGTGCCGGTGACATCTACATCTCCGACCGCGCCGTGGTGAACGTCACCACCACTGGCCACGGTATGTGGGACGAGACCGACATGGAAGCCAAAGCCGCCAGCGGACTGAGCGCCGATGGCAACATCGACATCAGCGGCGGAACGATCTCGCTCACCGCGACAGGATCGGGAGGCAAAGGCATGAAGTGCGATACCCTGATGACCATCAGTGGAGGCGACATTACGGTGGTGACATCGGGCGGCCTGTATTATAACAACGGCACTAACGAGTACCTAAACTATACCGCCAACACCGAACATGTCAGCAACAACTACTATTCCTCACCTAAAGGCATCAAAGCTGGCACTAAAGTAACTTCTGGCACAACCACGACCTGTGTCGGCGGCCTTAATATCAGCGGCGGCACTATCAGCGTCACTACATCAGGCAACAACGCCGAAGGCATTGAGAGCAAGAACTTCATCAATATTACCGGCGGTTACATCACCGTGGATGCCCATGACGATGCCATTAACTCAGCCCAGGACATGACCATCACTGGCGGTTATATCTATGCGCGCAGCTCCAACAACGACGGAATGGACACCAACGGTGACTTTTTCATCGAAGGTGGCCTCGTGTATGCTGTCGGTGCGTCTTCGCCTGAAGTGGCCATCGATGCTAACACCGAGGGAAACAAGAAATTCTATTTCAGCGGCGGCACCCTTATCGCCATCGGCGGCTTGGAGCAAGGCAGCTCGCTCACGCAGACATGCTACCAGACCTCATCATGGAGCGCCAACACATGGTACTCGATGACTTACGGCAACACCGTCATTGCCTTCTTGACTCCGACGAGCGGCGGCTCGACTATGGTGGTGTCGGCAGAGTCAACGCCGACGGTAAAAAGTAACGTCACAGTCAACGGTGGCACCAGCATCTTTGGTGGCAGATGCTATCTTGACGCCACACTCAGCGGCGGTTCCAACGTCAACCTCAGCGAATACACTGGCGGTGGCGGTGGTCCTGGCGGCCCGGGAGGCCCTGGCGGTCCTGGCTCTACCTATACCATCACGGCAACGGCAAACCCGACGACGGGCGGAACGGTGACAGGTGGCGGCACCTATAACAGAAACGACTACTGCACCCTTACCGCCACCGCCAACAACGGCTACACCTTCACCAACTGGACCAGAAACGGCAGCGTGGTCTCGACCAGCGCCACCTATACCTTCAGGGTGACAGGAAACGCGACATACGTGGCCAACTTCACGCGGAACAGCTATACGGTGATGGCTTCGGCTAACCCGTATGGAAGCGGCAGCGTCACCGGCTCTGGCACGTATTACCACGGCACCAGCGTCACCTTGTCGGCTACAGCCAACGAAGGTTATGCCTTTACTTATTGGACTGAAAACGGCGAGCCCATCTCTACCGAAAGCAGCTACACTTTCGTGGTCACCAATAGCAGGACTTTCATCGCCAACTTTGAGGAAACTCATCTTGAAGGTGCCTATCTGACCGTGGACGAATATACTCCTGATGGCGCTCCTGTTGGACAAGAAACCAGTTTGAGCCTGAGTTTGAAGAATGCGGGGGCAGACCCGACCATCGGCATCACCACCGTTTCATTAGCCTGCGATGACAACCGTATTGACATCACTGACGGAACGGCAGAATTTGATGTGCTTTCCGCCGACGAGACCGTCACTTTGCAGGATGCTTTCAGCTTCGTTATCGCTGAAGGGGTGGAGGATGGCACACAGTTCCAAATCAATGTGGAAATGACTTGTGGCGCGGAGACTTGGACCGACAACGTGTCTGTCACGGCTCTTCAAGCTGTGATAACCTATCAGAATATGGATGGGGACAGCGGTTTTGTCCCTGGCGAGACGATGACTCTGACCGCCGTGTTCAAGAACACAGGGCATTATCAAGCCAGCAATGCCGTGGCCACGATGACCTCTGATGAAAGCTACCTGACAGTTGCCAACCCGATAATCACAATTGGCGACATCGCTGTTGGCCAGGAAATCTCTTGCGAATTCAACGTCACTGTTGCGGCTGACTGCCCCGAGGACGCATTGATTCCCGTCTCCTTCATGTTGACCGCCGATGGTGGCCTCGTGACACAAGGCAGTGAGACTTTGAAGAACACCCAGGAAATCGTGATTGGCGACGGCGGCACTACGACAGATCAATATCTGCCGAGCTACAGCTATTACAATTACACGCTCTCACAACAGATTTATACCGCCGATGAGCTTGGCACTCCCGGTGTCATCACCAACATGGCCTTCTTCAACGGCGGCACTGAAAAAACACGTACCTACGACTTCTACCTGAAAGCCACTGCAAAGAGCTCTTTCTCAGGCGGCAGTGACTGGGAGGTCGTGACGGATGACGACAAAGTGTTTAGCGGAAGCGTCACCATGGTTGCCAACGACTGGACTGTCATCGAATTCGACACTCCTTTCATTTATGATGGAGTCTCCAATCTCGTCCTCGTCACCGATGACAACACGGGCGGTTATTCCGATGGCATGAAGTGCCGTGTTTTCAATGCCACAGGTCAGGCACTCCGTGTCTATAGCGATGGCACCAACTACGACCCGTCCGCTCCTTCGGGTTACAGAGGTGCGGTGATGAATGTGAAGAACCAGATCGTTTTCACCAAGGAGGCTTTGGGTAGTAACGTTAATGTTTGCCCGGTTCCTAGGAATGTGACAGTGAGCGACATCACGTATGACGCTGCCACCGTGGCTTGGGCTGGTTATAGCGACAGCTACCTTGTGCAATTAGGTCTTCCCACCATCATGGTCAACGAGAGCTTTGACAATGAAATCCCCACCGACTGGGTCAATGATGCTGATTATCCTTGGACATTCGAGGATGGCTATATTCAAAGCGGCAACGCCGGCGTGGCGAATTCAACTTCAGGCATCTCGCTCACAGTGACATATCCCGCCGACGGCACCATCAGCTTCGATTTCTGGTCAAGAGGCGAAGGTCAGGACACAAACGACTGGGATAACGGTCGTTTTTATATCGATGGCACACAGGTGTTCCGTTATGGTGCCCATAGCGGATGGGAGTCTTATAGCGTCGCGGTTGCCGCTGGATCCCATACCTTTAGATGGGAATACAAGAAAGATAATTCCGTGAATCCCGACGGCGATTTTTTCGCCATTGACAATGTGATGATGAGAACAGACGAAATTGTCTGGAACGAACCTGTCTCTGCCGAAAACACGGAATACACCTTCACAGGCCTCACCCCAACCACCGACTATGGTGTGAAAGTGCAGGGTGTTTGTGGTGATACTGAAACAGGGTGGAGCGAAACCATCTTCTTTGCCACTACCGAAATCGTTGCCTTTACCCAAACCATCACCCTCGCCTCTGGTTGGAACTGGTTCTCGACCTGCCTTGAAATCACCCTTGAAGACCTCCAAAATGCCCTTGTGAATGCCCTCGGTAACACCACTATACAAATCAAGTCAAAAGACCAATCCACTACCTTTAACGGCAACCAGTGGAGAGGGACATTAAAAACGATGGATGTTGTCAGGATGTACAAAATCAAGATTCCCGCTGCCTGTGAGATCACATTGACAGGAACCCTCATCAATCCCGAAGAACATCCCGTCATTATCAATAGCGGTGCCAACTGGATCGGTTTCCCGTCCAGTGCGGGCATGAGCCTCAGCAATGCTTTCAGTGGCTTCGCCGTCAGTGGCGACATGATCAAGTCGAAGGATCATTCCTCTTCCTTTAACGGAAGCACCTGGAGGGGAACCTTCAACACGCTGGAGCCTGGAAAAGGCTATGTTTATAAGTCAAGTCAATCGGGGGGCAGGACGTTGACTTACCCTACAATTGCGAAATAGTCCGAATTGATTCAAATAGCGCCGGGGGTCGAAAATGACTTCCGGCCTTTTTTTCGTAGTTTGCTTTTGGCTTATTATTGTTTTTTGTATTTTTGTCCATTTTATCAAACGATCAACATTATTCGTAAGTTTTTGGCGCTATGAAAAAATCTTTTGTTGTTATCATTGCTATAATGCTTAGTGTAAGCGTTTTAGCACAGCAAAGAATACAATTTCGCTCGGTTGACAAAGCCGAATGCGTGAAAAGTGACATGACGAGATTGGAAGCCACGTTTTCGTTCTCCGGCCTTGAGACTCATGAACTGCAAAGCGAGCGTGGGTTTTTCTCTACGCTCACCATGCCTAATACCGTTATTGGCGGCAATGAGGGCGATCCTCAGGTTCCAGTCGTGAACAAGCTTATCGCCGTCCCATTGGGTGCTACTCCAAGTATCCGGGTGACCCGTTTTTCCACCATGGATTACGATCTTGGGGAATATGGCATCCACAGACTTTCGCCTCGCCAACCTGAGGCATGGAAAGACCAAGAGGTTCCATTCGTCTATAACGAAGCCGCCTATCAAACGCGTGGCTTCCGTTCGGAGCCTTTGGCCCGCGTCAGTGTAGAAGGCACTATGCGCGGTATCCAAGTGGGGCAGATGAGCATCGAGCCTGTCAGCTATGACCCCGTCAACAACAGAATCCGTGTTTTCAATGACATTGAGGTTGAGGTTAGCTTTGACGGTGCCGATACCCGCGCCACGGAGGATATGTTGGTCAAGACTTACAGCCCTTATTACACAGGGATTTATGACCAATTGTTCAACGGCCGAGCCATCAGGGGTGTTTACGAAGACCATCCCGACCTTTGGTCTGCTCCCGTGAAGATGTTAGTCGTTGCCGACCGTATGTTCGAGAACTGCATCCAGAATTGGGTGGCTTGGAAGACCTTGAAGGGCATTTATGTGGATGTGAATTATACCGATGTTATCGGCACTACTGCTGAGGATATTAAGAGTTTCATACAAGAAAAATACGCCCAAGATGCGCCGACTTTCCTGATGATTATGGGTGACCAAGCCCAAGTGGTGAACTCGGGCATCGGAACCAAGACGGGTTTCGTTACAGACCTTTACTACTCCAGCGTGGACGGCGACCAGTTCCCCGATATGCTCCACAGCCGTCTTTCCGCCGAGACCGTGGATGAGATGACGGCCATGCTCAACAAAGGCATGGAATACGAGCAATACACCATGCCCGACCCGAGCTATTTGAACAACGTGCTTTTTGTGGCTGGCTATGACAATACGGGTTGGGACGTTATCGTCGGTCGTCCTACCGTTTGGTATGCCACCAACTATTATTACAATGCCGAGCATGGCTTCACCAACGTCAATGAGTTCAGCCACGGCATCTTTGACGGCTGTTACAATTATCTGAACTCTGGTGTGGGCTTCGCCAACTACACGGCCCACGGCAGCGAGACAGCCTGGTTAGACCCGTTGTTTTCCGTTGACGATGCCAACAACCTGACCAACGAGCACAAGTATTTCTTAGCTATGGGTAACTGCTGTAGAACCGGCAACTGGGGCTATGCTGAATCCCCCTGTTACGGAGAAGTGTTGACTCGTGCCGCCAACAAAGGCGCCTACGCTTATATCGGTTCCTGTCCTCCCACGACTTGGTATAACGACTATTATTTTGGCGTGGGTGCCACGACCGTCAACACGAACCTCTCGACCGGTCAACTTGGTGTGATGCCGACCTTTGAGCAGACCACTATGGGCAGTTATGATGCCATTTGGAGAAACGATGCCTACAACACCGTTTGTTCCATTCTTTACGCAGGCAATCTTGCAGGCAATGCCGCCCGCGCTCTTGGATATAGCGTCCACTGCAACCCGCTTTATTATTGGGAAGGCTATCACGTGTTGGGCGATGGCTCCATCATGCCTTATCGTGTGCAACCTACAGCCAACAACGTGAGCCACATGCACGTCTTTCCAATCGGTTGGGAATCCTTTGAGGTGAACGCTGTCGCAGGGTCATACGTGGCTATCAGCGTGGATGGCGAGCTTATCGGCACCGCACTTGTGGACGATTCGGGTAGGGCCTACGTCCCCGTTACTCCAGTCCATTCAAGCTGCAATGTCACCATTTGTGTGACCGCTCCACAGCGCATTCCTTATATCGTCACCATTCCGTCTTCAATTGTTGAAGGACCGTATCTTTCGGTTGATAGCTTTACCCCAACCATCGCCCATGTTGGTGACACCATTGATCTGAGTATCCATTTCAAGAACACGGGCACCGAGTCCACTACTGGCATCACTACGGTCACCTTGACTTCAGCGAATGCTGATGTCATCATTGATGAGGAAACCAGTAGCTTTGATGCCTTGGCTCCCGAAACCACGACAACCGTGAGCGGTTTCCAGTTCCACATTGCACAAGGTGTGGCCGATGGTACGGATGTGACCATTCACTATGCCGCAGTCAATGGCGACGATAGATGGGAAGGCAATATCGTTGTCACTGCTAACGAGGCTGTGCTGGCCTATCAGAGCATGAAGTGGGATGGCAGCTTCGTTCCTGGTGAAACGATTACCGTGACCGCCAAGTTTAAAAACAGAGGCCATCACCAAGCCACTAATACTGTGGTCACGATGAGCTCTTCCAGCAACTACATCGACATCATCAATCCTTCTGTCAATATGGGTGCTATCGCTGTTGATGAAGAGGTGACATGCCAGTTCACAGCCACCATTTCAACCGATTGCCCCGATGACGAGCAAATCCCTGTCAACTTCACCATGACGGCTGATGGCGGACTTGAGGTGCAAGGCAACGAGACCTTGAAGAACTCCTGCAAAGTCATTTTCGAGCTGAGCGACTCCTACGGTGACGGATGGAATGGAAACAAGTTGATTGTCTCTTTTGATGACGGAAGCCAAGCCCAAGAGCTAACCATCGAAAAAGGTGGCGGCGCTTTCTATGAATTGGAGATAGGTCATGGTGTTCATGTGACATTGATCTGGCATTCGGCGAGTATGGCCAGTGAATGTTCGTTTGTCGTGAAATACGAAGGCGAGATGTTGGTTTATCAATCGAGTGGCACCCCGACTGCCGGTGTGCTCTATGAGTTCGATTGCGACTGCGCCATGGTTTATCAGACCTTCTTCGTCACCGCCGTTCCCGATGATGACGCGCACGGCACAGTTACCGGTAGCGGAGAGTTCCATTATGGGACAGCTTGCACCGTAACTGCCACACCTGCCGAAGGTTATCTCTTCGCCAATTGGACTCAAAATGGCGAAGTGGTTTCCTACAATGTTTCTTATTCTTTCGATGTGGTGACCGATGTGGATCTGGTGGCCAACTTCGTTGAGGGAGTTGAGATTGGCGACGGTGGCGATGCAACGAATGATTATCTTCCGAGTTATAGTCTGTACAAAAACACACTTTCCGAACAGATCTACACAGTTGAGGAATTGGGAGGTGCTGGCGTTATCACCAGCATTGCCTTCTATAACGGAGGCACAGTGAAGACACGTCACTACGACTTCTACATGAAGGCCACGACGAAAAGTGCCTTCACGGGAAACAGGGATTGGGAAACTGTTTCCGCTTCCGACAAGGTGTTTAGTGGAGATGTCACCATGGTGGCCAACGACTGGACGGTCATCACGCTGAATCCTGCATTCCTATATGATGGCTCGTCCAATGTGGTGCTTGTTGCTGACGACCACTCAACGACTGCCATTAGTTCTGGCCTGAAGTGCCGTGTGTTTGACGCTCCTAACCAAGCCATCCGTGTGTTTAGCGATAATACGGACTACGACCCGATGAATACTTCGACTTATTATGGAACTATCCACAATGTAAAGAACCAAATCCGCATTACCAAATCGGCTCCATCAACAGAACCCATCACCATCACGGTAAATGCCAATCCTTCCCAAGGAGGAACATTGACGGGTGGCGGTGTGTACACCTTTGGTGAGATGTGTACAGTCTCGGCTACGGCCAATGCGGGCTATTATTTCGTCGGCTGGGCCGAAAACGATGAAGTGATCTCCAATGATTCGGAAATCAGCTTTGTGACACTCAGCGATAGAGATCTTGTGGCCATGTTTGTTCAAGCTATGGAAATTGGTGAAGGCACTGCGAACAATAACTTCTTGCCAAGTTACAGCTATTACAATTATACTTTGTCACAGCAAATTTACACGGCTGAGGAAATCGGCGTGGCGGGAACGATCAACAGCATCGCCTTCTACAACGAAGGAGGGGAGAGAACCCGAACGTATGATTTATACTTGGCCATGACAGAGAAGTCATCCTTCAGTGACAATATCGATTGGATCCCGATGACTGCATCCAACAAGGTGTTCAGTGGTAGCGTCACCATGATTGCCAATGCCTGGACCTTCATTGTATTCGACACCCCGTTCGAGTATGATGGCACTTCCAACCTTGTCGTTGTGATTGACGACAATTCGGGTCGATATGATAGTACGCCCTACATGGCTTGCTCGGTCTATAGCACAAGTTCAGATCAGGCTATTTATTCATATAGCTCTTACACCAATTACGACCCGTTGTCACCTCCGACCACGTCAGGATCCACAAGCTGGAATCCGAATGCCAATGCTGTCTTGTCAGTGAAGAACCACATTCTTCTTGGCGTTGAGACGAGCACGCCTCAAGTGCAGCAGACCATCCTTCTTTCCTCTGGCTGGAACTGGTTCTCGACCAACCTCGAAATTTCCCTCGAAGACCTCCAAAATGCCTTGGTGGACGCCCTCGGCAGCACCACCGTCCAAATCAAGTCAAAAGACAAATCCACAACGTACAACGGTAACCAGTGGAGAGGGACGTTGAACACTATGGATGTCATCCGAATGTACAAGATCAAGACCACCGCCGCCTGTGAGATCACACTGACAGGAACCCCCATCAGTCCCGCTGAGCGTCCCGTGATCATTAACAAAGGTGCCAACTGGATCGGCTTCCCGCTGACTGCGAGCATGAGCCTCGGCGATGCCTTTAGCGGCTTCGCCATCAGTGGTGACATGATCAAGTCGAAAGATCGTTCTTCCTCCTATAACGGAAGCGCCTGGAGGGGAACGTTCAACACGCTGGAGCCCGGCAAAGGCTACGTTTACAAGTCAAGTCAATCGGGCGACAGGATTCTCACTTTCCCTGTTGGGGCGAAATAACAGAGGGCGGTTACAAGCTCATCTTTCTGATTACCAAACCGCTGTCAGTCATAAGATTGACGATATAAACACCTTTAGGTAACCGCTCAAGAATTGCCTTTGAGTTATCCCTGATGGCGCTGGCATCGTAAACTACCTGCCCCAAAGTGTTGATGATGGTGATATGCTTGATTTCGTTGGTCTCAGTGGCTTCTTCCACTGCCGTCACGGTCTTGTCGAGGCAGTCGGACCAGGCGATGTTCAGACCGCCGTCGTTGCTGATGCCGTATTTGTATTGCCCGACGGGGAGGTCATCCCAGTCATAATCCACATAATGGGCTTCGGCCACGTTCTCGGCAATCAGCTCTGGGTTGCTGCCAGTGCAGTCGTCGCGATACACATTGAAGGGGTTGCCCACGGTGATGTCATCGATATAGAAGGCGTTGTCGTAGTCACCCTCGGCGAGCTGGTTGGCGTATTTCCATTCGAGCTGGTGGTTGCCTGGGGTTAACATGAACGAGTAGTGGGTCCACGGCACCACGTCCTTAATGGCCTCACATTGCTGCACGTTGTCAATCAAAAAGCCACCGCCATTGAGTGGGAAGCAGCTGATACGGGCCTCGTAGCTGATGACGCAGGTGACGGGGACATTTACCGCCAAGCTGAGGCTGCTTACGGAGAACATCCCCGTGTTGGTTGACTTGGCGCAATAGCTGCCCTCGTGAGGGTTGTCGGTGGTAATCACCCAAGGGCTGGTGGCATCGTTGAGCCATAGGTTTTGGTAGAAGTCGCCCGACTCGAAGCCGTCAACGATGCTGTTGGGCATGTTCCATGAAAGCTCCACCCTTTGGTTGTTGATGACCTCCGCCTCGATCTCCACGGTCTTCTCTACGTTGACGTAGTTGGAGGGCAGGGTGGTGATGCCGTTGTCAAGTGCCGCAGTAATATAATAGGTATAGCTTCCACCGTAGTTCAGATGGTCGGTGTAGGTGGTCGTGGTTAAGCCATTGGCGATGCGTAACCCGTCGCGATATACTTCGCATGACGAGACTTGCTCCGGGACCTCCCAGCTCAGGTTCACATTCTCGCCGTCGAAGTCAGCGGTGAGGTTGGTCGGACCATGATAGAACAATGCGTTGATGGCGGCAAGGGCGTCGATGCGTCCCGAACCAGTGAGGTTGTTCTTCTTGAAGTTGCCGGTTTTCACGGCAGTCAACTCAATGATGGAGTCGAGTTCTGCTGCGGTCAGCTCAGGATTGGCTTGCAGCATCAAAGCCAAAACGCCGGACACGCATGGCGTCGCCATGGAAGTGCCGTCATATTCAATATAGCCATTGCCAGTCTGGTAATTCAGCGAAGTGATGTTCTTTCCCGGGGCAGAGATGTCGGGACGGATCAAACCTGGCTGAGAGGCATCACCGTTTTGATAGGGATAATCGTTGTAATCGCCTAAATATTGGCCTGAAGTCCATGTCACAGGACCCACCGACGAGAAGTCGCAATGGGCGTCGTTGCTGTCAGTCGCCCCTACACAAATCACCGCGGTTGTGCCGCCAGAGATAAGGTTCACTTGGTCAGGATGCAGCCAAGGCGGAGGGCAGTTTCCAGGAGCGTTGATGTTGTCAGGGATTGGGTAGGCGTATTGTGAGGTTCCCACATTGCCAGCTGCCACAGCTGCCACCATGCCAGCCTCATTGACGGATTCAAAGACCTCACGGTAGATGCCCATCGCGCCGACACCAGGGGCGCCCGCCGAGATGTTGATGATGTCGGCACCATGATACATGGCATAATGAACACCTGAGATCACGTCAGCATCAGTGCCATAACCAGTATTATCCAAGACTTTGATAGCCATGATTTTAGCTCCTGGTGCAATGCCTGTCTGAATGCCGGCGTTGCCTTGTCCGGCAATGATGCCGGCCACATGGGTGCCATGGCAAAAGTCATCCATAGGGTCATCACCATTATGGACTATGTCACAACCGTGATGGGGCCAGTCTTCACCGCCGTCCCACATGCTCCCGGCAATGTCAACATGGTTGTAATCCACCCCGGAGTCGATGACAGCCACGACGATGCCGCTGCCGTCATAGCCAGTGCTGCCGTTATAGTTCCATACGGCTGGCGCATTCACGTTGTCAACATGCCATGCGTTGTCTTTTGAGGTCACGTGTTTGCCCTCGAAATCAAACACCATCTTTTTGGGATCGTCACGATATACATAATTAACGTCGTTGCGCTGTTCAATCAGACGGATGGCTTCCTCGGTAGCCATGCAGGCGATGCCGTTAAAAGCCCAGAAGGGTCTGACTTCTTGAACCTCGTCGCCGAGGCTGGCGATGAAACCAAGCGTCTCAGCCTGCGAGGCCTCGCAAAACGCCTGATGGTCGCTGATGACGAACTGGCGCCGTTGCTCTTTTGTCATAAACCGTGTCTTCTGGCACAGTTCCACATTGTCGTACTGTTTTTCCATCACCACAATCACGTGGCGGAGTTCTTTGTCCTGCCCGTACATCAAACCGAAGCAGAACACAAAAAATAGTAAAATGGCTGTTTTTCTCATGTCTGTATGAAATTTGTCGCAAATTTACATTCTTTCTTCTTACTTCTGCCTCCTTTCTTCTAAAAAAAGCGTATTTTTGCCGCCGCGATGAGAGGGACTGTCGCGGGTCGGGAGAGCCGACGCGAGGAAAGTCGGGACAGCGCAGAGCACCGTACTTCCCAACAGGAAGGTACCTAAAAAAGGTAACAGAAAGTGCCACAGAAAATTACCGCCTCTTTTGAGGTAAGGGTGAAAACGCGAGGCAAGAGCTCACGCGGCGGGTGGCGACATTCCGCCGAGGTAAACCTTACGGGCTGCAAGTCCAAGTATAGAGGCAATGGCCGTTTTTAACGGCTGAACGGGCTGCTCGTCCGTCGCCTCAGGGTAGGGCGCTTGAGCCTGCGGGCGACCGTAGGCCTAGAGAAATGACAGTCGCCCCGCAAGGGGTACAGAATCCCGCTTACCACTCTCATCGCTTTTGTTTTATCAAGAATTAGAGAACTTGAGATCCCCAATTTGTGATATTGAGTGGTTTGAATTAGCGAATGTAAAACGCTGGCGTATTTCTCTCAAATTCCGATAATTTCAAAAGTGTCGAAAAAGAAAAATCTCTTGTCCTCTAATATAAAAGTTTTTTTGTATTTTCGTGCCAAAATTGAACGACAATGAAAAGACCTGTTTTATATATCGTTGCATTACTGTTTTTCTGCTTGATAACCAATGCTTTAACAGCTCAGAAAACGATTCCTCAATACGAGCCGAACACCTTTTATGACCAAGGGTTGACGCTCTTCCAGCATGGAGAATATGGTGCGGCATTGGAATCTTTCACGCAATACTTGAATGCCGTTGGGGATAGAAAGCGGCAAAAAGCAGTGGATGCCCAGTATTATATTGCGGTCAGCTCGCTTTACGCTGGTCATAGCGACGCTGAATCTAAAATCAAGGCGTTTGTCAACGACAATCCAGGCAGCACATGGGCCAACCATGCCAACTTTCTTTATGCCAATGTGCTTTTTGGGAAACGGAAATATGCTGACGCACTGGCACTTTATGCTCAGGTGCCTTCACCTTCACTCACACAGGAAGAGGCTCAGCAAATGCAGTTCAACATGGGGTATTCCTATTTCCAACAGGATGAGCTTGACAAGGCGTTGCCCATCCTTCAAGGCACTGCAATTAACGAAGGAAAATATCAGCAAGACGCTCAATACTATTACGCTCATATCCAATATCTTAAAGGAAAAGACCAAGAAGCGATGCGCTATTTCGAGCAGCTGCGCGATCATCCCGTTTATGGCAAGGCGGCACGGGCTTATATCATGCAGATGAATTACCGCAAAGGTGACTATGAGGCGGTGCTTCGCGATGGCCCTGATGCTGTCCGTAATGCCGACAACAAAAACAAAGGGGAGATGGCCCTGATCGTCGCCGATGCCTATTTCCACGAGAAAGACTATTCCAAGGCGTTGGAGTATTACGACATCTTCAGCCGCAACAGCTCAGGACGAGCTATGACACCGGAGGTTTATTACCAGATGGGCACCTGCAAGATGAAGACAGGCAATCTTAAAGGAGCCATCGCTGACTTGCAGAAGGCTGCTTCCGACAAGGATTCCACCGGGCAGTACGCGTCTTATTATCTGGCTTCGTGTTATGCGCAGACCGACCAGCCAAAATATGCCCGAAACGCCTTTTATACAGCCTATTCAGCGGGTTTTGACAAACAGATCAGCGAGGATGCCTTGTTTAATTATGCGCATCTGAGCCTTACTCCCGGCACAGATCCTTTCAACGAGGCTGTCGCCCAGTTGGATGCCTTTGTGGAAGAGAATCCGCAGACGGAACGCCGTGCTGAGGCCGAGGAACTTGCTGTTTATCTGTTGCTTAACGCACAACATAACGATGATGCGTTGGCTCGTTTGGAGAAGATGCGCCAGAAAAGCCCGGAACTGAGGTCTGTGTACGATGAGCTGCTTTTCTCAACGGGCGTGGATCATTTCCAAAACCAGAAGTACGACAGGGCGCAAGCTTGCTTCTCGAAGATCCTCAAAGGACAACAGTCGGGCAACCGCAAGACCGAAGCCGCTTTTTGGCTTGCTGAGTCCGCCTTCGCCGCCAAAGATTTCACCATGGCTGAGCGTTATTACAAACAAGTGAAAAACAGCTCGTCATCCAATGCTGAGCTTTCCCTCATGGCGGACTATGGATTGGGTTATATCAATTTTCAAAAATCTGATTATGATGAAGCTATCAGGAATTTCAGAAGCTTCGTGCAGAACAGCGACGACCGCAAAGCCGACCTGAAAAGCGACGCTTACATCCGTTTGGGCGATTGCTTCTTCGTGGATCGCAACTATGATCAAGCCATCAACTATTATGATTTAGCCACGCGCATCAGCCGCAGAAACGCCGACTACGCCCTTTTTCAACAAGGACTTTGTTATGGCGCCAAAGGCAACTCCAACCAGAAAATTAATATGCTCAACGAGATGTTGCAAACCTACCCCAGCACTAATAACTACGACAAAGCCTTGTACGAGATTGGCAACACTCACCTCGTTTATGGCGACAAACGTTCTGCCATCGCGGCTTTCAACCGCCTCGTCAAAGAACGTCCACGCTCCTCTTACGCTCGCCAGGCATTGATGAAAATCGGCATGGTTTATTATAATAATAACCAATATGACCAAGCTCTGACGAATCTTAAGACCTTGGTGGAGAGCCATCCCAACACCGATGAGTCACGTGAGGCACTTTCCATCATCCGCAATATCTACATGGAACGCAATGACTTGAACGGCTACTTCGCCTATGTCGAGAAGTCTGGGCTGGGTCAGGTGCAGGTCACACAACAGGATTCGTTGGCGTTTGCCAATGCGGAGAATTTCTATCTTGACAACCGTTACCAAGATGCTGAGAGGGCTTTGAAATACTATTTCGAGCAGTTCCCGAGAGGCGCTTTTTCCTTGAAAGCACATTATTATGCTTCGGAATGTGCGGAGAAAGTGGGTACCGAGGATGAAGTGAAAAACCATCTGACCTATCTCGTGAACCAACCTGACAACGACTACACCGACGGTGCCTTGCTGAAACTCGCCCGTATCGAATATGACCATGGCAACTATGACAAGGCGGGACAATACTATGGGCGGCTTGCGAACATCACGGAAAAACCGCTGCGCAAGCTGGAAGCCCTTGAAGGCAGCATGAAGAGCTATTATTTCATGGAAAACTATGACAAAGCCATTGAGATGGGGGAGAACCTGAGCCAGTCGAAAGATCTGACTGCCGAGCAGACCAACCAAATCAACCATATTGTCGGGAAGTCGTATGTGATGAAAGGCAATTACACTACAGCCATGACTTGGCTCGACAAGAGCGTCAATGCTGACAAGTCGGTATATGGCGCTGAGAGTGCCTACTACTCCGCTTTGGCCTCTTTCAAGCAAAATAAATTTGATGAGGCGGAAAACAAGGTGTTCGATATCTCTGATAAATTCTCGTCGCACGAGTACTGGGTAGCCAAGTCCTTCATCTTGTTAGCGGATGTCTATGTCGCCAAGGACAATGAATTTCAAGCCAAGGAAACGCTCCGTAGCGTCATCGAAAACTGCTCTGTTCAGGAGCTGAAAGATGAGGCTCAGCATCGACTTGAGCACATAAAAGAATAAGAATTAAGAATTTAAGATTTAGAATTTTGAATACTATGCGTATTAAACATATTCTTCTGGTTATCAGTTTTTCCTTGAGTTTGAGCCTTTTCGCTCAACATAATGAGGAAGTCACCATTGAGGGTACTTACCGCCCCAAGGTCAACAAGGTGGATAAAATCCTGATGCAGCCCGAGGCACCCAAGCAGAGTTTCGAGATGCCCGACACCGAGGTCAGCGTGCTTGATATTGAGCATCGTTTCCCGTTGGAACTTAACAAGTTGAGTGCGATGGCTTATAACGGGAAAAACGCCCAGAAGCCTGAACCTGCAAAAAATTTCCTGATGGCTGGCTTCGGCTCCCGTATCTCGCCAGTGTTCCTCTACAAGCACAACTCCAATCTCACCAAAAACTTGGGTTTGGGCGTGGGAATCAAGCATTATTCCTCTTGGCTTGACATCAAGGATTTAGGTCCTTCGGCCTTTATGAACAATGCCTTTGACATAGGGCTTACAAGTACTGGCTCCAGCAATCTTCAGATAGGCGGCAATGTCTATTATCTAAACGATATGGTGCATTATTATGGCATACCGACCTCGAATATTCCGGCTGGTTTCACTTTGGAGCAAGTGCGTTCACAGCAGGTTTACAACACTATTGGCACACATTTTGGCTTGACTTCCACAAGTACACGAAATGGCGAGTTTGTCCATGATCTTGGAATGGATTACCACTATCTTTTTGGAAAAATTGGCGGTGGCAAAGAACATTTCGCCCGCTTGGATTATGATTTTGGCTATGTCGATAGTTGGTGGGGAAAAAAGAACTATCCACAGAAGATAGGGATGACCTTGGGAGTCCAGTTCGACCGTTTGGCATTTCTGAATCAAAATGGATGTAATAATTTGATACTCAATGTGAATCCGTATTTTGAGATGAAGGATGATTTCTATCGTCTGCATCTCGGAATGCGTATAGACGGGGCTTCGACCTCTACTGCGACCAACAACCGATTCCTGAGGGTGTATCCCGATCTGAAGGGCAGTTTGTTTGTGATGAACAATACTTTGGAATTCTATGCCGGCTTGAATGGGGGACGCAAGTTGTTTACTTACAGCGATATAGTAAAGGAAAATCCTTTTGTCGGCCCGAAGTTGGACATGGAGGTGACCACGGTGAAATTCGGCTTTGATGGAGGGGTGCGTACCAATATCATGAACACGCTGGATATCCATGTGGGAGTACGTTACCGTCATACAGATAAGGATCCTTTCTATGTTATTGGTTGTCAGCCAATTCAAGGCTTTGTGGGTAACAATAGTTATGATGTGTTTTACGATGAGACCCATGCGGTAAGCGTGATGGCGGATGTGCGTTGGCTGGCTTTGGACAAGGTCACTGTTGATGCAGGGGTGGGTTACAACAAATACAAGACGGCGGTTTTGGCTCAGGCATTATACCGTCCTGCTTTTGAAGGAAGACTCAAAGTGAATTATAACCCTACAGAGAATCTTTTGCTTTATTCATCTTTCCTTTTCCAGCACGGACGGTTTGCAAAAGTGCAAAGGCCTGACCTTACGGGTGATGAGAGTTTCTTCTTGTTGAAACCTGTGATGGATCTCGGTATTGGTGCTGACTATAGGGTTAAGGATGGATTTACGGTTTTTGCCAAAGCCAACAACCTGCTCCATCAAAAATACCAGTTGTATTATAACTATCCCGTAGCTGGCATTGAGCTTTTCGCCGGGGTGAAGCTGACATTCTGAGAATTGCTCTTCCCTTTGCTAAAAACCTCCAAAAAAAACTTCTAAAAGCCGTTATTTGTAAAGAATTTTTTCGTACTTTTGTTTTTTAATAGATTAAAACATAAGTACCTGAAAATGACAGAAGAAGAAATCAAAGAATTAGCAAGCGAAGAATACGGTGCCAATAAAATCCAAGTTCTTGAAGGTCTTGAGGCCGTCCGTAAACGTCCCGCCATGTACATTGGCGATGTTCATTTCCGTGGCCTACACCATCTGGTTTATGAAGTCGTTGACAACTCCATCGACGAAGCGATGGCTGGTTTCTGCGACAGGATCACAGTAGATATTTTGGAGGGCAACTCCATCAGCGTCCTCGACAATGGCCGTGGCATCCCCACGGGAATGCATGAGAAGGAGAAACGCTCCGCCCTTGAAGTCGTTATGACCGTCCTCCATGCGGGAGGAAAGTTCGACAAGGGCTCTTACAAGGTCTCTGGCGGCCTTCATGGTGTGGGCGTGAGCTGCGTCAACGCGCTCTCCACTCACATGACCGCTGAGGTGTATCGTGAGGGCAAGGTGTTCCGTCAGGAGTACGAGTGCGGCAAGCCACTTTATGACGTTAAAGTCGTAGGCGAGTCAAACGCACACGGCACCCGCATCACCTTCCATCCCGACAGCAGCATCTTCCTCCATACGGAATATGACTACGACACCCTCGCCAACCGTATGCGCGAGCTGGCCTACCTCAACCACGGCATCACCATCATTTTGACTGACAAGCGCACCCAGTTAGAGGACGGCAGCTATCGTTCCGATACCTTCTATTCGCAGAACGGTCTCACCGACTTCATCGGTTACCTCGATGCCAACCGCGTGAAACTTCTCCCGGAGCCGATTTTCATCTCCGGCGAGCGTAACAACGTGCCAGTGGAGATCGCCCTCGAATACAATGCGGAATATTCTGAGAACCTGCACTCTTATGTCAACAATATCAACACTATAGAAGGCGGTACTCACCTTCAGGGCTTCCGCTCGGGCCTGACCCGCTCGTTCAATTCCTATGCTGAGAAGAACGGCCTGTTGGAGAAGTTCGAGAAACAAAAGGTGAAAATCACCCCTGATGACTTCCGCGAAGGTCTCACGGCGGTGATTTCTGTGAAGGTGCCAGAGCCGCAGTTCGAGGGACAGACCAAGACCAAGCTCGGCAACGACGAAGTCATGGGTATCGTCAACTCCATTGTGGGCCAGCAGCTCTCCGACTACCTTGAGGAACACCCCAAGGAGGCCAAGCTGATTTTCGACAAGGTGGCGTTGGCCGCGCAAGCCCGTCAAGCCGCAAGGAGCGCACGCGAGAAAGTGCAGCGCAAAGGCGTGCTGTCCAGCTTCAGTATGCCGGGCAAACTCGCCGACTGCTCTGAGCGCGATCCAGCCAAGACGGAGCTTTACCTCGTGGAGGGCGACTCCGCAGGCGGGTCCGCAAAACAAGGCCGCGACCGTACCTTCCAAGCCATCCTGCCGCTCCGCGGTAAGATCCTCAACGTCGAGAAAGCCATGCAACACCGTGCCTTCGAGAGCGAGGAGATCCGTAACATCTATACCGCTCTCGGCGTGTCCATCGGCACAGAAGAGGACTCCATGGCACTGAACCTTGAGAAACTGCGCTACCACAAAGTCATCATCATGACCGATGCCGATGTCGATGGTAGCCACATCACCACCCTTATCCTGACCTTCTTCTTCCGTTACATGCGTGAGCTGATCGAGAACGGCTACGTGTATTGCGCTACGCCGCCGCTTTATCTTATCAAGAAAGGTGTGAAGCCGATACGCTACTGCTGGACCGACGACGAACGGATCAAGGCATGGAGTGAACTCACCAAGAATGGTACCGTGGGCGGCTACGACGTGCAACGATACAAAGGTCTCGGTGAGATGAACCCGGAACAGCTCTGGGAGACCACTATGGATCCGGCCAACCGCACCCTCCGCCAGGTGACCATCGAGAACGCTATGGAAGCTGACCACATTTTCTCTATGCTCATGGGTGACGATGTGGCACCGCGCCGTGAGTTTATTGAACAAAATGCGACCTACGCCAATATCGACGCATAAAACAACCTTAAAAAACATACAGATATGAAAACATCAACAACAAAACGCTTCCTGATGTTTGTCTTGGGTGTCACTTTGCTCGGCGCACTCGCTTCTTGCACCGGCAAAGGAGGAGACAAGGTGAAATACCAGGAACAGACGCAGAACTTCTGTCTTTACGACGTTGAACCGACCTTCACCGAAGAAGGCGCACAGTATGATGTTAAAGTATTTTTCACCATGCCCCTCAATGACGAGGATGCCGTGAAGATTTTCGACCCGGATTTCGTGAACAAATATGGTGTCACGACGACGTATCTGGGCGACCGCAAGTACAATTTCCAGACGAATGCCATCAAGAGGGGAAGGAGCGAGACTTCCATTGAGATGGCTCTCGACGGCAAATCGCTGAAATCGAAGTCAAAAGCCACTAAAACCCTCGTGGTTCCCGGTGAAAACGATTTCAAAGTGGTGGATTATAAAGTTGACAAAGCCAACAGCATTGTCACATTGTATTTTTCACAACCGCTCAAGCACCGCAATATCGACGGCTTTATCTCCGTCACTCCAGAGATGCCTTACCGCTCTGAGATTGTCGGCAGCAAGATCGTGCTTTATTTCGACAAGTCAAGACTTTACAGTTACCAGCTTGAGGATGTCACCCTTACGGTTGGCTCCGGCATCAAGGACAATAACGGCAACTCCTTGAATAGTGAGGAGAGCTTTAACTTCGATTTGACGGATATTAATCCTAAGGTGCGCTGGACCGAGAAAGGTGTCATCGTGCCGGAAGTCAGCGATGCCACAGTGTATTTCGATGCTATCTGCCTCAACTCGGTGACGCTCCGCATCGTCCGTGTCTTTGATGACAACATCCTGTCTTTCTACCAGAACAATGATTTGGATGACACCTATGGCATCCGTAACGCCGGCCGTTTGGTGAAAAAAGTGAAAATCGCTCTTGAGAACCCGACACCCAACCAGTGGCGCTCGTTCCCCATTGCGCTTTCCGATTACATCGATGTCAAATCGGGAGAGATGTATCAGCTCATCCTCGACTTTGGTCCTGCCGATTACGCCTTTGCCACCGATGAGTCGAAACAGCTGACCCTTGAAAATGACGAACTTGAGGCCCGCTATTGGGACGGACAGTCCAGCGATTTCAAGAACCATGATTACGATGGCGACTGGGATGACCCGCTCTCCGCTTCTTATTATAACTGGGTGGAGGAGAAGAAGAACATCATCATCACTGATTTGGCCGTCACAGCCAAGATGGGCAGCAACGAAGCCATCGACGTGTTCGTGTTCCAGATTTCCGATGCCAAACCGGCTTCAGGGGTTGATGTCAGCGCCTATAACTTCCAGCGCCAGCTGATCACTTCGGGTCGTACCGACAGCAAAGGTCATGTGCAGCTGACATGCAGCAACCGTCCCGCTTTCGTGGTGGCCAAAGACAGCAGGGGAGGACAGTCCATCATCAAGACGAACAACGGTGAGTCGCTGTCGTACAGCAAGTTCGACATCGGCGGCGAGTCTGTCGAAAAAGGTGTGTCGGCCTTCGCTTACACCAACCGTGGCGTGTGGCGCCCCGGTGATGAGCTGCAGCTTAACCTGATGCTCTCTAACACTGAGGCCAAGCTCCCCGCGGACTATCCAGTGGTGATGGAGGTGTATGACGCATACAACCGCCTCTATGCCCGCCAGTCCAACAACAGCCCCGTGGGTGGCATCTATACCTATAACGTCCAAACCAGTCCTAATGATGAGACCGGACTTTGGCGGGCGGCCTTTAAGGTGGGCAACAGCATCATCAACAAGTATTTGAGAGTGGAGACGGTGAAACCTAACCGCCTTGAAATCAAACTGAACACTCCCGAGGTCATCAGCCTTACCCATCCCCGTTATGTCAATCTGAACTCCAAGTGGCTCAATGGCCTGACGGCGTCAGGACTTCGCGCCGAGATCGATGTGAAGGTGCGTCAGGGCGGTACTTCCTTCGAGAAGTTCCCGACTTATACTTTTGTCAATGAGTCAGAAGAGTTCTATCCCGAGGAGTTCTCTATCTTCAGCGGTCCGCTCGACGGACAAGGCAACGCTTCCGTGGGCTTCGATCCTCTGAGCGAGATCTCAGCCGACCAGATGCTCAAGGCTACTTTCACCACTAAGGTCTTTGAACAAGGCGGTGACTTTAGCGTGGCTTCCTCATCGGCATTGCTTTCACCCCGTGAACGCTATGTGGGTGTTGAAATGCCTCAGACGGAGTCGAAATACGGCAAATATTACTTCACCAACCGCAACTGGAAGTTCCCCGTTGCTGTGGTCAAGGAAACTGGCGATTTGGCTAAGACAACGATAGCTCTTGATTATCAGCTGTATAAAATTGACGGCTACTGGTGGTGGTCAAGCGAGGACGCTTATTCACTCCAGAAATACGTGAGTGGTTCCTACAGACGTCCTGAAATGAGTGGCACCCTCACCTGCAACAACGGAAAGAGCGAGATCACTCTTAACGTTCCTAACGACAAGTGGGGTATGTATCTGCTCGTCATCAACGACAAACAAGGCGGAAACACTTTCGCCAAAGTGATTCGTTTCGACTGGGATTATGCCACCATCCATAGCACTGGCAACTCGGAAGGCCCTGTGCAACTGGCCATGAGTACCCCAAAAGACACTTACAAAGTGGGTGAGAATATCATTGTGAGCTTCCCGGCAAACGAGAAGTCACAAGCTCTCGTCACCGTTGAAGCCAACGACCGCATCCTCCAGTCGATGGTGCTTGACAACCTCGGCACCGAAGGTCAGGTGGAGATCAAGGCGACGGCGGAGATGATCCCGAACGTGTATGTCTATGTGTCACTGATTCAGCCGCATAACGCGGGCAATGACTTGCCGCTGCGCATGTACGGCGTAGTCCCTGTGAAGGTCGAGGACAGCCAGCTGAAGCTCAAGCCTGTGCTGACCGTGCCGGAGACTTCCAACACCAACAAGAAGATCCAAGTGACCGTCAAGGAAGAGAATGCCAAAGCCATGACTTATACTTTGGCCATCGTCGATGAAGGCATCCTCGGCCTGACCAACTTCAGCACTCCCGACCCGTACAGCTACTTCAACGCCAAACAGTCGCTCACGGTGCGCACATGGGACAATTACGATTACGTCATTGATGCCTTCTCGGGCGAACTCGGTACAGTGTATGCCATCGGTGGTGACGGCTTCCTCAACCAGGAAATCACCCTCGACAAACGTTTCAAGGCATACGCGGTCACCTTGGGACCTTTCGAATTGAAGGCAAAGGATTCCAACACGCATGAGTTCGAGGTGCCTCAATGTTCAGGCGCGCTCCGCTTCATGGTGGTGGCCAAGGGCGATGCCAAGGCATTCGGTGCTGCCGAGAAACAAATGAAGGTGGTTGACCCGATCACACTTTATCCCTCCGCGCCTCGCGTGACAGCTCCTGGCGACGAGATGAACCTCAAGGTGCAGGTGCTGGCTCCCAACATGAAGGGCAAGAACCTCAATGTCGTGATCAACAACCAGAACCTCACGCCTCTTGGCGAGATGCCAAGTTCGGTGAGGGTCGATGAGAACGGCGAAGCTATGGTCGTGATGCCCGTCAGAGTGCCTGGCACTCTCGGCAACGCCACGATGGATGTCAAAGTATCTGATGGCAGCTTCGAGGCTCAGACTACGACAGTGATCCCGATCAGGATGCCATACGCCGAGAAACGCAAGACCTATACCGTGGAAGTTGCCCCCAATGCCACTGAAGCTCTGAGCTTTGACCTCAAGGGACTGGCAGGCACGCAGATGGGTAATATCACGGTGGCCTCGCTTATCCCGGTGGACTTCTACAGCCGCCTGGATTATTTGGAGACCTATCCTTACGGTTGTCTTGAACAGGTGGTCTCTTCGGCATTCCCGCAACTCTACTTCAACTACTTCATGCAGCAGAACGAGGAAGCTGAAGCCAACACACGCGGCGCTATCGAAGATGCTATCGCCGGCCTGAAGTCATACCAGAAGGCCGACTTCTCGCTCACCAACTGGGAGGGCGGCTCTTACGTGAATCCTTGGACTGAGATTTATGCCTTGCATTTCTTGGTCGAAGCCAAGAACCAAGGTTTCGACGTGCCTGCCTATCTCTACGACGGCATGATGAAACGTCAGGCCGACCTCGCCAAGGCATGGGCCAACAACCCAGACTTCAAGCCGGGCGAGACCATCCAGGCCTACCGCCTCTTTGTGCTGGCTCTCGGCGGCGCTCCCGAAATGGGTGCCCTCAACCGCTTCAAAGAGCTGAAGATGAACTACAGCTTAAGCTCGGTGCTGACTGCCGCCACTTACGCTCAGGTGGGTAAGAAGAATATGGTGCAGCAGTTCTGGCCTGCTATGGAAGAAGGTCAAGCCATGTCGGATTACATCTCTTCGTTTGGCTCCGCCACCCGTGACCTGTCCTTCCTGCTTTACTCTGAAATACTCTGCAGCAAGGATGACGAGCTGGTCCAGAGCCATGTCAACGAGCTTTGCGACATCCTCAACAGCAACCGTTGGCTCGACACACAGTCAACAGCCTTTGCCTTGTTCGCTTTAGGTAAGTACGCAGAGAAAGTCGGCGCGACCAATTCTCCAATCTCGGCCACCGTCAAGTTCAATGGCGATGCCCGTACTATGAACACCAAGCGTGGTTCGATGGGCTACGCTATCACACCTAAGATCGGCGCCAACAAGGTGGAAATCACCAACAACGCTGATCAGAAACTTACGGCCAAGGTCTATACCAAGACCGCAGTGGCTGAGTATGAGAGCGAAGAAAGCGGCAACCTCATCCAGATGAGGGTGAATTATTTCGACAAGAACGGCGCACCTCTCGATCCTGCCACACTGCCTATGGGTAAGGACTTCTCGGTGTCAATCACTGTGGAGAACCCGAGCAATTACCGTGTGACGGAGCTGGCCTTGTCGTACTACCTCGCCTCTGGCTGGGAGATCGTCAACGAGCGTCTGACTGGCACGAATACTGAGTTCGATGCCAAGCACCTCGATATCCGTGACGACCGTGCCTTCTTCTTCTTCGACCTCTCGCCGAAAGAGAAGAAGACCTTCAAACTCAAGCTCAACGCCACTTACGAAGGCAAGTACATGCTGCCCGCAGTCCGTTGTGAGGACATGTACAGCGACGCGATCTACTACATGGTGCCGGCTCGCCCGGTCGTAGTGCAATGACCAAACGGCGCAGATTATTGATTAGAACAGGCCTGCTTCTGGCAGGCCTGTTCCTTCTGTTTTTGTGCATCCCTGTCCCTAAGTTCAACGACCCTTATTCCACGGTGCTGATGGCCAAAGACGGGGAGCTGCTGGGCGCACGCATCGCCGATGACGGCCAATGGCGTTTCCCGGCTTCAAACAACTACTCTGAGAAATATGTCGCCTGCGTCCTCGAATATGAGGATCAGCAGTTTTTCCGTCACTGGGGCTTCAACCCTGTGGCTTTTTTTCAAGCTTTGATGGAGAATAGCAAGGCTGGCAAAGTGGTCAGGGGAGGAAGTACCATCACCATGCAGGTGGTGCGACTGGCACGCAAAGACAAACCGAGGACATACAAGGAGAAATTCCTTGAAGTGATTCTGGCCATGCGTCTGGAGTTGCGCTATTCCAAAAAGACCATCCTTGACCTATATGCGGCACATGCGCCCTTCGGCGGCAACGTGGTCGGCATCGACGCGGCGGCATGGCGTTATTTCCATACTACTCCCGACAGACTCACCTGGAGCGAGGCAGCCACGCTGGCCGTTCTGCCCAACTCACCCGCCATGATACATCCGGGTAAGGCAAGAGAGAAACTGCTCGACAAACGCGATGCCTTGATGCTCAGAATGACAACATCCAAAGTCCATGCACCACGAAGGTTTCATGTGCCTGAACTGTGTTATGAGGATTATGAGCTTGCGCTGATGGAGCGTCTGCCCGACAAGCCTTACGACATGCCCATGATGGCCTACCATTACCTGATGGATCAAGAGAGGATTCATAAAGGGGAGCAAATCCATTCCACGCTGGATTACAGTCTGCAAAAAACCGTCATGGAAATCATGGAACGTCATTACCAGGCCAACGCGCTGAACCAAATAGAGAACGCCGCAGTCTATGTGCTTGATTATCTTAACCAAGAAGTGGTGGCTTACGTGGGTAACAACGTCAAGGCAAGGGATGCGGCTATGGTCGATATGGTGAAGGCGCAACGTTCCACAGGAAGCATCATGAAGCCTTTTCTCTTCGCCGCCATGCTTGACGAGGGGACGTTGCTTCCGACAATGCTCCTCCCAGATATTCCGATGAGCCTTTCGGGATTCACCCCAAGGAATTACTCGGGACAGTACTGGGGCGTGGTGCCGGCCAATGTCGCACTACAACACTCTTTGAACGCCCCGTTTGTCTATCTTCTGAAGGAATATGGGCACCAGCGTTTCCATACCCTCTTGAAACGTCTTGGTCTTTCTGGTATTGTTTTTGACGCGGACCACTATGGACTTTCGCTGATTGTAGGCGGTGCCGAGGCCTCGCTTTTCGATCTGGTCAACGCATACGGTAAGATGGGCAGGAAGGACGGCAGCGCTCCTTTTTCGGCGGACGCCACGGCCATCACTTTCGATGTGATGAAAGGCTTGACGCGACCAACCAACCAGATAGGGTGGAGCGGCTTTGCGTCATCGAAACAAGTGGCATGGAAGACAGGCACCAGCTTCGGATTTAGGGATGCTTGGGCCATCGGGTTGACAGACCATTATGTCATCGGGGTATGGGTCGGCAATTCCGACGGCGAAGGCCGTCCTGGCCTGACAGGTACCAGTGTGGCGGCTCCGCTGATGTTCGATGTGGCTGGCGTGTTGAAAGACAGCTACACTGCTCCGGCTTCGACTTCAGAATCTATCGAAGTGGAGGTCTGCGCCGAATCAGGATACCCCAGCACAGAACGGTGCAGAAACACCAAAAAGGTGATGATGCCTGACGTGGAGGTCAAGACCGGGCCGTGCCCTTATCATAAAAAGGTCTTCCTCGACTCCACACGCCAATATCAAGTGCTGCCCGACTGCTATCCCGTGGATCAACGCTGTTATGAGACGTATTTCGTGCTTCCTCCTGTCATGGAATGGTTCTATAAACGGCATTCGGTGATGTACCGTCCGCTCCCCGCACTCTATCCCAGCTGCGCCACCGCCCATCCTGATGAGATGATGGCTTTCGTTTATCCAAAATCGGATGCCCGCCTCACTATCCCTATCGGAATTAAAGGCGACCGGCAACAAGTGATCTTCGAGATTGCCCACCGCAACCCGTCTAAAACTATTTATTGGACACTTAACGACACCTTCCTCGGACAGACCCGACTCAACCATCAAATGCCGATTGATGTCGCAAAAGGGGCATACGAATTACGCTGTGTTGACGAAGACGGCGTGGAACTCTACAGAAAGATTGTGGTGAATTGATTTTTTTTATTATTTTTGCAGATTAATTATATAAACAAGGCGTATGACACTTGATAATGATAAATTTGTCGGCGAAGGTTTGACCTATGACGACGTGTTGCTGGTTCCTTCCTATAGTGATGTTCTTCCCCGTGAGACCAGCCTTAAGACCAAATTCACCCGTAACATCCAGTTGAATGTCCCTATCGTGTCCGCAGGCATGGACACTGTGACGGAGTCGCGTTTGGCAATAGCCATCGCCCAAGAAGGCGGTATCGGCGTGTTGCATAAAAACATGACCATCGGCAAGCAAGCCGCTGAAGTCCGCAAGGTGAAACGTGCCGAAAACGGCATGATCACGGACCCGATCACCATCCATGTGGATGCTACAGTAAGAGACGCCCTCAATCTGATGAGCGAATACCATATCGGTGGCATTCCCGTGGTGGACAGTCATAATTACCTGAAAGGCATTGTCACCAACCGTGACTTGCGCTTTGAGCGTGGCCTGGACCGTCCCATCAGTGAGGTGATGACCAGTGAGAACTTGATCACCACCACGGAGGTGTCGTTCGAGAAAGCTGCTGACATCCTCCAGCAGTACAAGATCGAGAAACTCCCTGTCGTTGACAAGGACAACCACCTCCTCGGATTGATCACATACAAGGACATCATCAAGGTGAAGGCTCGCCCTAATGCCTGCAAGGACAGCCGTGGCCGTCTCCGCGTGGCTGCCGCAGTGGGCATCGCCTCCAACACCATAGAGCGCGCCGACGCATTGGTTGAAGCTGGCGTGGATGCCTTGGTCATAGACACTGCCCACGGCCATTCGCAAGGTGTGCTTAACATGATCACATCGCTCCGTAAGAGATACCCTGACATCGATATTGTGGCTGGCAACATCGCCACTGCTGAAGCGGCTCTCGCCCTTGTGGATGCCGGTGCTGACGCTGTGAAGGTCGGTATCGGCCCTGGCTCTATCTGCACAACCCGTGTGGTGGCTGGCATCGGTGTTCCGCAGCTCACCGCCGTGCTTAACGTGGCCAAGGCTCTTGAAAATACTGACGTTCCGATCATCGCTGACGGTGGTATCCGCTATACCGGCGACATTGTAAAAGCACTGGCGGCAGGAGCCTCCTCCATCATGGCTGGCTCGCTCTTCGCCGGCGTCGATGAGTCTCCAGGCGACACTATCATTTTTGAAGGTCGTAAGTTCAAGACTTATCGTGGCATGGGCTCACTCGAAGCCATGCAGGCCGGATCAAAAGACCGTTATTTCCAAGATATGGAAGATGACATCAAGAAACTGGTGCCCGAAGGTATCGCCGGACGTGTCCCTTACAAAGGATCACTCTCCGAAGTGGTTTATCAGATGGTCGGCGGCCTCCGCTCAGGCATGGGCTATACAGGCTCCCATACCATCGAGGAACTCAAAAAAGCCAAGTTCATCAGAATCACCAGCTCAGGCATCCTCGAAAGCCATCCCCACGATGTGACCATTACTCAAGAGGCACCGAATTATAGTAAACGATCATAAAAAACGAAAATACATTTCATAACCATGAGAAATCTTAATTTCTTGAGAATTTTTGCCGTCGCGGTACTGTCAATGTTTCTCTTCAACGCTTCGGCACAGTCAAAACTCGACAAGCAGGTGCTGATGACCATCGGAAAACAGGATGTCACCGTGAAGGAATTTACAGATGTCTATGACAAGAACAACCTGAAAAGTGATGTCATTGAGAAGAAATCTGTTGATGAATATTTGGATCTGTTTGTGAATTTCCGCATGAAGGTCATGGAGGCTTACGAAATGAAGCTTGACACTAATGCGAAATTCAAGAAGGAATTGGAAGGCTATAGGAAACAGCTCGCCAAACCTTATTTCACCAACGATGAGGTCAGCGAGGAATTAGTGGAGGAAGCCTATCAACGTAAGCAGAAGGATATTAGGGCTTCGCATATCCTGATTACTTGCGATAAGCATGCCCTTCCTGCCGACACGCTGAAAGCATTCAATAAAGCTATGGATATCAGAAAGAAAGCTTTGAATGGTGAGGACTTCGGGAAACTTGCCGAGACCTATTCGCAGGATCCTTCGGCACGCGACATCAAAGCTACTGAAACGACACGCGGACGCAAAGGTAACAAAGGTGATTTGGGCTATTTCACCGTGTTCGACATGGTGTATCCTTTTGAGACGGGCGCTTATAACACTCGCGAAGGCGAAATCTCCATGCCAATTCGCACTGACTTCGGCTATCACATCATCAAGGTCAACAGCATCACAGATGCTCTCGGAACCATTGAGGCAGCCCACATCTTCCTGCAAGTGACCCCCGACGCGACAGAAGAGGAAATCCAAAACCTTAAAACGAAAGCTGACAATATTTATAATGAACTGATGGCTCAAGACGGGAAAAATTGGAATGAAGAGGTGGCCAAATATTCCGATGACCGTGGTTCGGTAAACCGTCAGGGCGCACTCACTCCTTTTACCGTCAACCGTATTGTGCCGGAATTCATCGAGACCATCAAGACACTTCAACCGAATGAGATCTCGAAGCCAATCCGTACAAGCTATGGCTTCCATATCATCAAACTGATCAGCACCACAGAGATGGGCAGCTTCGAGAAAGATAAAAAAGCTATCGCTGAACGTGTGGAAAAGGATATGCGCTCCAAAAAGTCGGAGGAAGCAGTGATACAGCAAATCAAAAAGGATTATAAATTCAAGTTAAACAACAAGAATCTGGAAGACTTCATGGCTTCCGTTGACAGTACCATCCTTGCCGGATCGTATGCTCCTGATGAAAACACCAAGCTTGACGAAACACTTTTCACCATCGGCGATAAGAAAACCAAGGTGGAGGATTTCGTGAACTACATCAAGGCAAGCCAAAAACCGCAGAAGGGTATCTCGGTGCAGAACTATGCCTATCAGCTTTACGAGGCCTTTGAGAAAAAACAGGTGTTTGACTATGCCGATGCACATCTTGAGGAGAAATACCCGGAATTCAAAAATTTGATTCAGGAATATAACGACGGTATCCTGCTTTTCGATTTGATGGACAAGGAAGTATGGAACAAAGCTGTTGTCGATACTTTGGGACTTCAGGATTATTATTCCAGAAACACAGGCAAATATTTATGGAAAGAAAGGGCCAAGGCTTGCGTGATCACGGTGACTAAGCCGGAATCACTGCCTAAGGTAAAGGAATATCTCGCCGAGGGTGTCCCGTTCGACAGCCTGAGAAGTGTTCTTGCCCGCGATTCCGTCAATTTTGTTCGTGTCCGTAACGGCCTTTTCCAACATGGTGACAACCAATTTGTTGATGAAACTGAATGGAAACCAGGCACCATGAAGGAAATCCCGTCCACGGTGGATAAGTCAACGGTGATCGTCAACATCGTGGAGTTGCGTCCCGTCGAGCCCAAGACCTTGCGTGAAGCCAAGGGGCTTGTGACTTCTGACTATCAAGTGGAGCTGGAAGAGAAATGGATGAACTCCCTCCATGAGAAATATCCAGTCAAGATTAACGAAAAAGTTCTTGAAAAGGTTAGGAATCTCTATCAATGAGAAAGATAGGTCTTCTTCTTGGCATTGTGCTTTTGCTCGCAATATCGGGATGTCACGAGTTTTTTGTGAAATCCGAGCGTATTGTCGTGGCTGAGTGTTACAACAACAAGCTGTATGAAGAGGATCTTGCAGGTGTTGTGCCCACTAATGCTGACCCAATGGATAGCTTGACACGCGTCAATGCGTTCATCGACTTGTGGATCCGTCAGCAATTGCTGCTCCACCAGGCTGAAATCAATCTGTCAAAAGAACAGCTCGACTTCTCGAAACAGCTTCAGGATTACCGTAACTCGCTGGTCATTTATGCGTACGAATCCCAACTGATAGAACAGCGCCTTGACACTGTTGTCGGTGAGGATGAGATTGCCGCATATTATGAGAATAATAAGGAGAACTTCCAATTGAGGTCAACTATGGTGAAAGTCGCATACGTCATTCTAAAGGAGGACTGTAAATACCAGAAGGAATTCCAACAGCTGATGAGCAACCGCGATACGCTGATGTTAGGGCAACTTGACGTTCTGGCGACGCATCATGCGCTTACCAGCTTCCTTGACGTGGACAGTTGGGTGCGGCTTGACGACCTGCTTAGGGAAGTCCCCATTGAGATTTACAATACGGAGAGTTTCCTGAAGAAAAACCGTTTTGTCAGGTTCGAAAAGGATGATTTCGTCTATATGGTTCGTTTTGAGGACTATTTGATGAAAGAAAGCGTTTCGCCTATTGAAATTGAAAGTGATAATATCAAGAATGTCATTTTACAGAAAAGAAAAAAGGAGCTGATCTCAAAGATGAATGTGGATTTGTATGAGAAAGCCTCCAAAGAAAAAGTTTTTGTAGTCTATTAAGATCGTTGTTATGTTGAAAAGGTTTTTGTTTTTTGTTGCGATACTAACGGCAGTCGGTGCTTATGCACAGGAAAACAAGGTTCAAGTGGTCGATAAGGTGGTCGCTGTGGTTGGAAAGAACATCATATTGCAATCGGATGTGGAAAGCCAATATGCGCAGTATCGCATGGATGGCTCTATTCAAGGAAGTGCCGAAGGGATAAGATGCGCCATTCTTGAGGAGCTGCTATTCCAAAAATTGATGTTGAACCAAGCCGAGATGGACAGCTTGAGTGTCACTGATTCGGAAGTCGAGGCGGAATTAAGCCGTCGTATTGCAGAACTGATCGGACGCGCTGGCTCGCAGGAGAAATTGGAGTCGATTTTCAATAAGACCATGTCGGAAATCAAGGATGAGTTGCGTCGGATGGTCAAGGAGAGAATGCTTCAGGATCAGGTGAGAAACGGCATTTTGAGTGGTGTCGTGGTCACACCGGCGGAAGTCAAGGCGTACTTTCGGAGTATGCCTGCGGACAGCATTCCGATGATTGACACTGAATACGAAATCCTTCAGATCGTGAAACGACCGCCTGTTGGCATTGACGAGAAGCTGGCAGTCAAAGACCAATTGTACCAGATTCGTAAACGCATCCTCGATGGAGAGAGCAGCTTCTCCACAATGGCTATCCTTTATTCCGAAGACCCAGGCTCGGCAAAGAAAGGCGGTGAGCTTGGCTTTACAGGACGTGGCGAGTTCGCCCCTGAGTTTGAGAATGTCGCCTTCAATCTCCGTGATGGGGAAATCTCTGAAGTTGTAGAGACTCAGTTCGGCTTTCATATCATCCAGCTTATCGAACGGCGTGGCGATTATGTCAACTGCCGCCACATTTTAATCAAGGCCAAGGTGCCTGTCGAAGCGTTGGAGAAAGCACAGCAAGAGCTGGATTCTGCCGTCCGTTTGATCCGTAATGGCGACATGACTTTCGAGGAAGCCTGCAAGAAATTCAGCGACGATGATTCCAAGACCAACGGAGGCTACATCTCCAGCCCGATGGGTGGCCATAGGTTGGGATTGCAGGATATTCAGGAACTCTCGGAATATCCTGGATTCGCAGAGTTCAAAAACCTGGCTTTTGTGATCAGTAAACTTGATGTCGGAAAGGTCAGCGATCCTCTGCCCATGATGACGAACGACAACAAGGACGCTTTCCGTCTTGTCATGGTAAAAAAGAAAATCGATGCCCATAAAGCCAATTTGGAAGACGATTATTGGCGCATCCAGACGTGGGCGTTGAACCATAAAAACCAAACCGTGATTATGGATTGGATCAGGGAAAAGGCAAAAAAAGCCTTCATTCGTATTGACGAGGATTATAATGGTTGTGATTTCCAGTTTAATTGGCAATAAAAATGTATAGTTCAGATGTGGAAGGCGCAAAAGCCTTGGTGGAAAAGTACAAGCAGCTGCGCTCAGAGATAGGGAAGGTGATCGTTGGTCAGAACGACATCATTCATAACACCGTATTGTCTATTTTTTGTCAGGGACACGTCCTTCTTGTGGGTGTGCCGGGACTGGCCAAAACCTTGTTGGTGAATACTATCGGTCAGGCATTGGGGCTGACGTTCAGCCGTATCCAATTCACACCCGACCTGATGCCTTCGGATATCGTTGGCACTGAGATATTGGATGAGTCGCGGCAGTTCCGTTTTATCAAAGGGCCTGTCTTCGCCAACATCATCTTGGCTGACGAGATCAACAGGACACCGCCCAAGACCCAGGCTGCCTTGTTGGAAGCCATGCAAGAGAAGAGCATCACGGTGTCGGGAAAGACATATCGTCTTCAGGAACCGTTCTTCGTGCTTGCTACACAGAACCCTATAGAGCAAGAAGGCACTTATCCCTTGCCAGAGGCGCAGCTCGACCGTTTCATGTGCAACTTGATGCTTGATTACCCTTCATACGAAGAGGAGGTCGAGATTGTGAAAAATACCACAGTGGGCAAGGAAGTAAAAGTGAATGCGGTGCTTTCTCCAGAGGAGATTGTTTATTTCCAGCAGCTGGTGCGTCGTGTGCCAGTGTCGGATCATGTGTATGAATATGCGGTTTCGTTGGCATCGAAGACCCGTCCCGGGACAGCATCGGCACATGAGTGGGCTAATCGTTTCCTTAGCTGGGGCGCAGGACCGCGTGCTTCACAGTATCTGATTGTCGGAGCCAAAGCCAATGCGTTGCTGGCAGGGAAATATTCGCCCGACATTGAGGATGTGCGTAGCGTGGCTGTCCCTATTCTGCGGCATCGTATCATCAGGAACTACACCGCCGAGGCGGAAGGAGTAAGCATCGAGAATATCATCAATGAGCTGATGAAATAAAAAAGTCTGGGGGATTCCTCCAGACTTTTTTATTAACGGTTCCAATCAAATGATTAGACGGCAGGATTTGCAGAAATCTTTCTCTTGGCCTCTTTTGAGAAGATGGCGAAGAAATCACGATGCAGGATGACGGAGATGCGCATTAACAGCTCCGTGTCAATGTCCTGGCGACGGAAAATGTTATAGACGTTGGTGCGGTCGCAGTCCAGCTTGCGAGCGAGCCATGATACGGTGCGCTCTTGGTTTTTCAATTCTTGCTGGATGAGAGTGCCGATGAAAATGGCGTTTTCATCACCTTCAGCAGCTGTTGCTCTTTTGGCCCTGGGCTTTCTTGTGCCTCTCTTGGTTTCTTTGATCTCGTTTGTGTTTTCCATTTTTTTTAATTGTTTAGTGGCATCCGATATTCCCCAAAAAATGTGGGATTACTACTTACGTCTTCAGGCGCCTTGGAAAAACCTGTTAATCTCATAGTGCATCCCACATCTGTTACAGATGATGGACACTAGCTATATTGAGATTTTTTTTGACGCTCGTAGGTCTAATCCTACCTTTGTCTAAAGAAATGTTTCCAAGGCTTTTCTTTGAACGTAAAATAATCGCTAATGCCGAAATTTATGACTAAAGTTGTTTGTATTCTATTTTCCCTTTGTTATTGTTTGTTAGTAATAGTGTTATTCTTTATTTGCCATGCAAATATAGCAAATATTGTTTCATATTGCCGATGAAATTATAAATTTATCGAAATTAAATCAAATTATATTGATATAATTTTGATTTTCAATGGATTATTAATGTAATTTATAATAATTCTAAATTACTCATCGATAAGAAACACAGCGATTTGACGCGCTCCAAAGACACCGCTAACCAGCTCTTGCTCGATGTCGTAACTTCGGGTCATGCCAGTGATGATAACGGCTTGTAATGCCTCACCTGTGCCAAAGTCACTTTTGATATGCTGCATGGCCTCTTTCAAACCGCCTACAATCTGTTCGGTGCGGGCTAACACCAGAAGCACGTCGGATTCGGTGTAACTCTTCCTGTCGCTGTTGCGGTCTGACACAATGATGCTTCCAGTCTGGGCGACAAGGTATTCGCAGTCGGTGATGCTGACTACCTTGTGCTTGTTCTCCCTAACAGGCTCATTGCTGTAGTTGATGCCGTATTTCTCTAACAGAGACTGCATCGCGGGGCTGGTACACCATAGTGGTTCCCACCCGTTCTGTGGGGCAAGTTGTCTCATGCAGTCGCCAAACTCAGCCTCGTTTTCCAGATAAATGAAGATGCCGCCCATGTCCTTGAAGTTTTGGACAAAAGTGATGGCGTTGCCGTCTTCTTCCTTGATGGGGTTCCAAGTGTCGGATTGCAAGTCGATGTCCTCGAACATGGCTTCAGGCTTCTCAATAAGGGCATTTCTCACTTTCGCCAGAATCTGCTCCTTATTCGTGGTTATCCTTTGTGATTCCCATTTATCCCTCATGGCTTTCCTCCGTTGTAACAGGTTGTTGTTCTTCTTTGGCGGCATCCCAAGGGCGTTTCCCGAAGATATGCTCCAGATCTTCCCCGAAAATGACCTCTTTCTCGATGAGTTTGTTGGCGAGTTGAGAGAGTCCTTCGCGGTTGTTGTTCAGGATGGTGAGTGCTTCCTGATAGGCTTTTTCGACCAGTTTGCTCACTTCTTTGTCGATGGTCTCGGCGGTCTTCTCGCTGTAGGGTTTGGTTAGGCTGAAGTCCTGCTGGCCGGTGGAGTCGTAGTAGCTCAGGTTGCCAATCTCTTCGTCAAGGCCGTAGTAGGTTACCATAGCGAAGGCTTGTTTTGTCACTTTTTCCAAGTCGGAGAGGGCTCCTGTAGAGATCTGACCGAAGATGACTTGTTCAGCGGCGCGTCCGCCCATAGTGGCGATCATCTCATGGTAAAGCTGTTCCTTGGTGGTGATTTGCCTTTCCTCGGGCAGGTACCATGCGGCGCCCAAAGACTTGCCTCTTGGCACGATGGTCACTTTCACCAGAGGATGGGCGTATTGTAACAGCCAGCTGGTAGTGGCGTGTCCGGCTTCGTGGAAGGCAATGACCTTCTTCTCGTCAGCGGTGATGATCTTGTTCTTCTTCTCCAGTCCGCCGATGATGCGGTCGATGGCGTCGAGGAAGTCTTGTTTCTCAATGATGTCTTTGCCTTTGCGGGCAGCCATCAGGGCGGCTTCGTTGCACACGTTGGCAATGTCGGCGCCAGAGAAGCCTGGGGTCTGTTTGGCTAAGAAGTCACGATTGACGTCGGGGCCGAGTTTCAGGTTGCGCATGTGGACCTCGAAGATTTCTTTTCGTCCGATTAGGTCGGGCAGCTCCACATAGATTTGACGGTCGAAACGTCCGGCACGCATCAGGGCCTTGTCGAGGATGTCGGCACGGTTGGTGGCCGCCAGCACGATGACGCCGGAGTTGGTTCCGAAGCCATCCATCTCGGTGAGCAGCTGGTTCAAAGTGCTCTCGCGCTCGTCGTTGCCTCCGTTCATCGGGTTTTTGCCGCGCGCACGGCCAATGGCGTCAATCTCATCGATGAAGATGATGCAAGGGGATTTCTGCTTGGCGTTGTTGAACAAGTCGCGGACACGCGAGGCGCCCACACCGACGAACATCTCCACAAAGTCAGAACCTGAAATGCTGAAAAATGGCACGTTGGCTTCGCCTGCCACTGACTTAGCCAGCAAGGTCTTGCCCGTTCCGGGAGGGCCTACTAACAGCACGCCCTTGGGGATCTTGCCACCTAACTTGGTGTATTTTTCGGGGTTTTTCAAAAAGTCAACAATCTCCATGATCTCTACCTTGGCTTCTTCTAACCCCGCCACGTCTTTGAAGGTGACGTTCACCGGAACGTTGTCCTTGTCGAAAAGCTGTGCCTTCGACTTGCCAATGTTGAAGATCTGGCCTCCTCCTCCCAAAGTCCCGCGTCCCATGCCACGCATTAGGATGAGCCACATCACTACAATGAACACAAGAGGCAGAATCCAGGTAAACAGCAACTCCATGCCCCAACTTTTGCGTTCCACATTGGTGATATAGACGGGATTGGCGATATAGTTGTCCTTCTGAACTTGTTCCACAGTCTCCTCGAAACGCTCCAATGAACCAATCCGATAAGTGTATTTGACCGCCTTGGGATCTTCCTTCGTGTATATCTCGGCGTTTTCCTTGTTGATCAGCTCGATTTTCGATACCTGTCCGCTCTTCAACAACTCGATGAGTTGTCCCATATCAATCTCTTCTCTCGTGTTTTCGTCTTTCCCGGTGAAGTACAGAGCGAATAAAATAACTGTCAAAATGACATAAATCCAATAGAAATTGAATCTCTTCCTCCCGTTTGGCCTCATGGGTGTATTAGGCGTTTTGTTCTCTTCCATAAAATCACGTTGCTGTTAATCAGATGTTTTACTCTACGCTGTTCACGATTTTCTCAGCATCTGCCCAAAGCTCTTCCAGTTGGTAGTATTTGCGCATCGACTGCAGGAAAATGTGGACTACAACATCCACGAAGTCAATCAAAATCCATTCCGTGTTGTCACGGCCTTCGATATGATAGGGCTTCACGCCATTTTTTTCCCTCACCTCGTCGATGACTTTCTCGGCGATGGCATCGACTTGGGTCTTCGAGTTGGCATGGCAAATCACGAAATAGTCCGTCACTGATGTCCCCGTCTCCCTGAGATCCAAAGTCACAATATCTTTTCCCTTGATGGCATCCATGGCTTCGACAACGGTTGCCACTAACTCTTCGGCGTTTTCTGCCTGATGTCTGATTCTCATTGCTGTTTTCTTCGTTTGACTTTAAAATAAAATACAAAAGTACATAAAAAACTTTGAATGTTGCCATTTTTTTGCTGGAATTGGCAAAAAATGACTAATTTCGTGCATTGAAACAAAAAGAAGGCATGAATGAGTTAAAAGACCTGCTGAAAGAGGTCACTACTTTTATCTTCGACTATGACGGTGTGATGACCGATGGCTCTGTTTATATGGATTCCAACGGCGACCCGCTCCGCACTTCCAATGTGAAGGATGGCTATGCCTTGCAGCTGGCGGGCAAGTTGGGCTTCCATGTGGCTGTGATCTCGGGTGCCATTGTTACCAACATCACCAAAAGGCTGAATTCCCTTGGCGTGAAGGACGTTTTTACAGGGATTCCCGACAAGGTGGTGAAACTTGAGGAATATATGGAGCAATACGGACTGACCGCAAATCAGATTGTTTACATGGGTGATGACATTCCTGACCTGAGAGTGATGCGTCAGGTGGGTGTCCCCGCATGTCCCGCCGATGCCGCCGAGGAAGTGAAACAGATCAGTGTTTTCGTCAGCGGAAAGCCGGGAGGACGGGGCTGTGTGCGCGATATCATTGAACAGACACTCAAAGCACAGGGAAAGTGGATGACAGCGGAAGCCTTCTCTTGGTAATTAATATAGGTATGATTTTTGAACATCTTGAACGATATACGGTAGTGCTCGCCTCAAAGTCACCAAGACGTCAGGAACTGCTGAAAGGCATGGGAGTGAAGTTCATCTGCGTCACCAAGGAGACTTCGGAGGATTATCCGGCCATGCCTTTCAAAAAAGTGCCGGAATATCTGAGCCGTCAAAAATCACTGGCTTTTTCCGACGAGGAATTGCCAGCGGATTATCTGTTGATCACAGCTGACACTGTGGTGATTGCGGAAAATGAGATCCTCGGGAAACCAGCTGATCGTGACGATGCCCTGCGGATGATGAACTTGCTCTCAGGAAAGACCCATCATGTGGTGACTGGGGTCACGGTGCGTTCGAAAAAGAGAATGAAGACTTTCTCGGCCACTTCGAAGGTCATCTTCGCACCGCTGGATCTGGAGGAAATGGAATATTATGTTGATCGGTACAGGCCATACGACAAGGCGGGTGCCTACGGCATTCAAGAATGGATAGGCTATGTGGGAATCGCGGGACTTCAAGGCTCGTTCTACAATGTCATGGGGCTGCCTACCCGTAAGCTTTACCAAACTTTAAAGGACTTTAAATGAGAAAAATGGAAAATAAGAAGCCGCTGATCTTTATCACAAATGACGATAGTTTTTGGGCAAAGGGATTGCGTAAGCTGATTACCCTGATGAAACCTCTGGGTGAGGTGATTGTCATTTCCACCGAGCAGGTGATGTCGGCCAAAGGCCACTCTATCACCACCACCCCGAACCTGACGGCAAAGTTGGTGGAGAGCTCAGCGGACTATAGGGAGTATATCTGTAACGGAACCCCAGTGGATTGTGTGAAAGTCGGCTACCAGTGGATTTTAGACCGTATGCCCGACTTGGTGGTGTCGGGAATCAATCATGGCTCCAATGCGTCCACCAACGTGATTTATTCAGGCACTATGGCGGCAGTCATCGAAGCCTGTATGGACGGCATAAACGCCATAGGCTTCAGCCTTGACAGCTACGATCCCGACGCTGATTTCGATCATCTCGATGGCTATATCACTGCCATCACCAAGAAGGTGCTTGCCGAGGGACTTCCTTCAGGGGTGTGTCTTAACGTCAACTTCCCGAAACGTTGCGAGGAGCCTATCAAAGGCTTGAAAATCTGTCGGCAGGCCAAAGCCAAATGGATTGAAGTGTATAGCGAATGTCAGGACGAGAGGGGAGGCGCTTGCCTGAAGTTAGGCGGCGAGTTCATCTGCGAGGATCAGGGTGATGACACCGATTACTATGCGTTGCAACACAACTATGTGTCGCTTGTCCCGACCCATTTCGACCTGACGGCGACACAATATATGGAGGAAATGCGTCGTTTTGAAAATATTAAAACAGAATTAGAAACATTATGAGAATCAAAGATAGTTTTTGGATAGGGCTTTTGATAGGGGCGGCGGTGTTCGCGCTGTTTTTTTTGCTGCTCTCATTGTTCTCCTGGGGAGAGGCCTATAAGCGGGCACCCTATCTGCTGGCGTTCATCCCCGGAATCATCCTTTTCAGGATGGCTATGGTGAAGTGGAACATGGAACGGACAGGCAAAGGCATTTTGATCGTGACCTTTGTGGGTATGTTGCTTGTGTTTTTCCTGATCTGAAAATGTTGAAGCCATGAAGTACTATATCATAGCAGGTGAGGCGTCGGGAGATCTTCATGCGGCAAACCTCATTGCGGAAATCAAGAAAAAAGATCCCCAGGCCGAGTTCAGGGCTTGGGGGGGCGACTTGATGCGGAAGCAGGGTGTCACCATGGTCAAGCATTACCGTCACACGGCTTTCATGGGCTTTGTGGAGGTCGCGGTGAATTTGCGAAAAATTCTAAGCAACATCAAAGAGTGTAAGGCCGATCTTCTCCGCTACCAGCCTGATTTGGTGATCTTGGTTGACTATCCGGGATTTAACTTGCGTATCGCCAAATTCGCGCATCGGGAGAAAATGAAGGTGTGCTATTACATCTCGCCGCAGGTATGGGCCTGGAAACGACATCGCGTATATAAAATAAAAAAGTATGTCGATCAGATGCTGGTCATCCTGCCGTTCGAGGAGCAGTTTTACAAAGATTACGGTGTCAACGCCACTTTTGTCGGACATCCGTTGCTTGATGAGATGGCGAAACTGGGTTCAACGTCCCGACTTGCTTTTATACATAAGAATAACCTTTCGGAAAAAAGAGAGATCATCGCTTTGCTGCCTGGCAGCAGGAAGCAGGAAGTGGAACGCATGTTGGAAACCATGCTGAAGGTAATCCCACATTTCCCACAATACCAATTTGTCATTGCTGGCGTTTCGTCCCTTGACGAGAACCTGTACCAAAGTATGATTGGCGATAAGGACGTGCGATTGGTCAAAAACCAGACCTACGAGTTGCTTCAAAATTCCAGTGCCGCTTTGGTGACTTCGGGGACAGCTACACTCGAAGCAGCACTTCTCGCTGTTCCCGAGGTGGTGTGCTACAAGGCCAACTCGCTTTCATATAGAATCGCCCGGCGACTGATTAAAGTGAAATACATCAGTTTGGTGAACTTGATTATGGATCGTGATGTTGTTAAAGAGTTGATCCAAAATGATTTCACTGAGGAAAACTTGGTCGAGGAGTTGAAAAAGCTGCTCCAAAACGCCAAGAAACAACGCCAGTTGCTTGATGATTTGGATTCGCTGAGAAACCGATTGGGGAACGAAGGCGCTTCTGAAAAAGCCGCTGAAGCTGTTGTTAAAATGATAAAATAATATTTTATTAATTAATAGTATTGTATTTAATAAAAATTGATTAACTTGCGCCAGTTTATAAGATCATCGTATGAACTGGAACAAGTATCCTTTCTTGAGGCTCGTTTTTGCTCTTGCATTGGGGATCGTCATCCGTAATGCGACGGTGTCGCCGTGCGTAGGCATTCCTTTTTTGTTTTGGGTGTTGCTTGCTCTGTTAGGAATCGTGATCCTTCTTTCGCGTCTGGTGAAATCGTATCGTTACAGATGGGTCTTCGGGGCGGTGACCTTGTTTGTCTTCGCTTTTTTGGGCTATTTCCGTGCCGGCGTTCAAGAGCCCTTTTCTGATATACATTATAATAAGGTGCCAGTAGGTGAGGGCTGGTATCTGGCTCGTGTATTGGAGCCACCTACTGAGAAAGAAAAAACGTTGAAGGTCGTGCTTGAGTTGGAAGGATTCAAGTCGGATACCTTGATGATGCCGGTCGCTGGGCGTGTGATGGCATATTTCCAGAAGTCGGAGGAAACTGCAAGTTTGGATTATGGGGATGTCTTGTTGTTTTCAAGCTCGATTAGGGAAGTCTCGCCCCCGATGAATCCCGAGGAATTTGATTACAAGCGGTACCTTGAACGGCGAGGCGTGTCGGGAACAGTGTTCTTGAGACAGGGCGAGTGGTTTCATACAGGCATGAGGAATGTCCATCCGATTCGTGCTTTCGCCTATCGGTTCCGTGAAAGTTTGCTGTCGGCTTTGCAGCGGTGTGGTGTCACGGAGGATGAATTTGGTGTGGGGGCGGCAATCTTGTTGGGTTATGACGAGAGCCTTCCTGCGCAGGTCAGGCAGAATTATGTCGCCGCGGGAGCCATGCACATCCTCTGTGTGTCAGGGATGCATGTGGGTATCATTTATTTATTGGCGTCATTTATCTTGGGTTTTATGGGAAAAGGCAAGAAGGCGGCGTTTGTCCGACGGATTGTCTTGCTTGTGTTAATATGGTTTTATGCCTTGTTGACGGGGCTTTCGCCGTCTATCATGCGGTCAGCCTTGATGATTTCCTTTTTGATTTTCGGGGAACTGATACGTCGGAAAGGGTATGCGTTGAATTCCATTGCGGCCTCGGCTTTTTTTATTTTACTCGTCAATCCGAACAACCTTTATGCCATCGGCTTTCAGCTGTCATACGTGGCCGTGGTGGGTATCGTGCTATTACAACGTCCAATATATAATTTACTGTATATCAAGAATAAGCTATTGGATAAAATGTGGGAAATCACTGCCGTTTCAATTGCGGCCCAGATTGCCACCATGCCGTTCACAGTGTATTATTTCAACCAGTTCACGCCCTATTTTTGGTTAAGCAATCTGTTCATGACACCGCTTTCTTTTGTGGTCATTCTTTCAGGAATGTTGTTGCTGATGGTTTCGTGGGTACCTGTGCTTGGCATTTATATGGGTAAGGTGGTTTGGACCAGCCTTCATTTGATGAATGGGCTTGTCGCGGGTATAGAACGGCTTCCGCTTTCACTGGTTAAAGGATTGTATATGACTGATTTCCAATTTGTTTTGACTTTAATGATGCTGTTGTTGCTTTGGCTGTTTGTAAATTTGAAGAAGAAACGGATGATGATGGAGTTGTTGGCGCTTTCGGTGGTGTTCGCAGTTACGATGGCATGGCGCGTAGAAGGTCTTGCGCGGCAGTCACAGCTTGTGTTTTACTCGGTGCGCAACCATACCGCTATCAGTATCGTGGATGGATTCCGTGATGTTTTCGTCTGTGATGAGGGGTTGCTTGCCGAGCCTTCATCGATTGATTATAGTTTGAGAGGGCATTGGTCGGCTTTGCAGTTGTCAATGAATCCAACCTGTTTTACTTTGGATGAGGATTTTTCTAACGACTTGGTTTTCAAGAAGAACCGATTTGTTTCAGTACATGGAAGACTGTTGGTGTTATGGAATCCTGTGGCGTCGAAAAATAAAAAGGAGTGCAGGATTCCAGTGGATTATTTGCTGGTTCGAGAAAAACAAAAACTTGATTTTCAGAATATTGTGAATAATTACGAAGTGGGTGTTTTGCTAATTGACGGTTCTGTGCCGGATTATTTGGCTTCGGAGTGGGAGCGACAGGCTGAAATCATGCAAATCCCGTGTCAGAACTTGAAAAAGGGTGCTTTTGTTGTTAATTTATAGTATTGATTATCAATAAAATAAAAAATTTTTTGAAAAAAAGTGAAAAAAAAGCTTGTGCATTTCAAAAATGGTTGTACCTTTGCATCCGCAAAACAAAGCAAAGCATAAAGTTCTTTTTCATGGTTGGTCCGGTAGTTCAGTTTGGTTAGAATGCCTGCCTGTCACGCAGGAGGTCGCGAGTTCGAGCCTCGTCCGGACCGCTGAAGCGCAAGCCCCAAAAGCTTGCGCTTTTTTTGTTTTTGTGGCTGTCGTTTTTTTCCTATTTTTGCACATTCTTTTTGAAATCGAAAAAAATGACGTTTATAGAGGAAATCAACAGGCGCAGGACTTTTGCCATCGTGAGTCACCCTGATGCCGGTAAAACCACTTTGACTGAGAAGTTGCTTCTTTACGGCGGAGCTATCCAGGTGGCAGGTGCCGTAAAGTCGAATAAAATACGAAAGACGGCTACTTCCGACTGGATGGAGATCGAGCGGCAACGTGGCATCTCTGTCGCCACCTCCGTGATGGGGTTTGATTATCAGGGAATCAAAATCAATATTTTGGATACCCCAGGCCATAAGGACTTTGCTGAGGACACGTTCCGCACGCTGACCGCCGTGGATAGCGTCATCGTGGTTATTGACGCGGCAAAGGGTGTGGAGTCGCAGACCGAGAAGCTGGTGGAGGTGTGTCGTATGCGCAATACGCCCATCATTGTTTTCATCAACAAGATGGACCGTCCCGGAAAGGATGCTTTCGAACTGCTTGACGAGATCGAACAGAAACTTGGTCTCCGCCTGACCCCTTTGAGCTGGCCGATCAACATGGGACCGAAGTTCAAAGGCGTTTACAGCATTTACGACAAGAGCTTGTATCTTTTCAATTCTGACAAACAGCACATCACGGAAGGCATCGCTTTCGATGATTTGAACAACCCAGAGCTTGACAAAATGATTGGTGAAGATGCGGAAACGCTAAGGAACGAGACGGATCTGGTCCAAGGTGTTTATGACGTGTTTTCCCGCGAGGCATATCTGAAAGGCGACATCTGCCCTGTGTTTTTCGGGTCAGCATTGAACAACTTCGGTGTCAAGGAGTTGCTGGATTGTTTTATCCAGATTGCACCTACACCGATAGGACGCGATACAGAAGAACGCCGCATTGAGCCGACCGAGGAGAAGTTCACGGGCTTTGTCTTCAAGATCCATGCCAATATGGATCCCAACCATCGGGACCGCATTGCCTTCGTGCGGGTGGTCTCAGGACGCTTTGAGCGCAACAAGAATTATTTCCATGTGCGTCAGCGTCGCGAGCTGAAGTTCTCGAACCCGACAGCTTTTATGGCTCAGAAAAAATCTGTGCTGGATGAGGCTTATCCCGGTGATATCGTAGGCTTGTATGACGCAGGAAACTTCAAGATCGGCGACACCTTGACCGAAGGCGAAATCCTGAATTACAAAGGCATTCCGAGCTTCTCTCCTGAACAGTTCCGTTACGTGGAGAATGCCGACCCGATGAAGTCGAAGCAGTTGGCAAAAGGTCTGGAACAGCTGACTGATGAAGGTGTTGCGCAGTTGTTTACTGGTAAGATGACGGGAAGAAAGATCATCGGCACGGTGGGTGAACTCCAGTTTGAGGTGATTCAGTACCGTTTGCTGCATGAGTATAACGCATCTTGCCGTTATGAACCTATTTCATTATTTAAAACAGCTTGGATTACCAGCGACAATGAGGCGCAACTCAAGGATTTCAAGACTCGCAAGGCATTAAATCTGGCTGAGGACAAGGAGGGTAGGGATGTGTTTTTGGCTGAGTCACCGTACGCCTTGCAGATGGCTATGGAAAAATATCCTGACATCGAATTTCATTTTACTTCGGAATTTGATTTTGTGACGAATTTTTTTTTAAGTTTGCAAAGTAATTATAATTAATAAGGTATAACAACATTTTAAAATTAAACATTATGGGACTTCTCAAAGAATTCAAAGAATTTGCTGTTAAAGGCAACGTGATGGACATGGCTATTGGTGTGGTCATTGGCGGTGCTTTTGGCAAGATTGTCACCTCTTTGGTGTCTGACATTATCATGCCGTTGATCGGCGCAGTTACGGGTGGTCTTACTTTCACCAATTGGAAATGGGTTATTCGCGAGGCTGTCATGGAAGGCGAGACGGTTGTCAAGCCCGAATTGGCACTCACATGGGGTAACTTCCTTCAGGTGATTTTCGACTTCATCATCATTGCATTCTGCATTTTCTTGGTGGTAAAAGGCATGAACAAGATGAAGAAAAAAGAGGAAGAAGCACCTGCTCCTGCCCCTGCTGAACCTTCAGAAGACATCAAATTGTTGACTGAAATCCGTGATTTGCTCAAGAAATAAGGAGCAAAAACCAATTGAATAAAGGCTGACCGACAAGGTTGGCTTTTTTTTTGTATTTGTAAAACACTGACAATCAGCCAGGAGAAAATTTTTTGAAAAAAAAGTGAGAAAAAGCTTGCGCGTAAAGGAAAAAGCTGTAATTTTGCACCCGTTTTCGGCCAGTGAAAAAGAGCGTTGGAAGAGGGGAGGCCGGGAAGAAGTTCTTTGAAAGCTTGAGGCCA
>JAEEGL016479500.1_pt1 | contig 50914 bp, 50 predicted proteins | sample 9134231 | NCBI WGS metagenome assembly JAEEGL01 (sample SAMN16246548, study PRJNA631951) | gut metagenome | biome: gut microbiome; feature: rumen; material: fiber-attached | host: Bos | place: Iran: Karaj | collected 2018-10 | reverse complement strand
ATTATATGGATATATAATTGTATCTAAATGTTTAATATTAATATTTTCTAAATTTAATTCTTCTTTTAATTCTCTTTTTAATCCTGTTAATCCATCTTCTCCTGCAAGTACATGACCACCTGGGATAGCTAAAGTGTTATTGCTTCTAGCAGTTGCTTGCTCTAAAAGATATTTATCATTATTTTTAATTAAAGCATAGCTCATCATAACGTAGCAGCCTTCTGGTATATCATCTATTCTTCTTCTAATAGTTTTTCCTAATTTATTAAATTTTTTATCATATAAATCTTCTAATTCCATAATTACTTCCTCTCTAATACACAGACACTCTCGCAATGGGTTGTACTTGTACGATTGCTATGTCATTTTAATATTATAGTAAAACTCTTATATATAAATTATAACATAAAAAGTCGAGATTTTACTCTCGACTGAATAGTTCGTAATATCTTAATATGATGATCATTTAATAATATAATTTTGCTTTCTTTTAAATACCATATATGTAATAGAACTTATAACTAATATAGTTGTTATTATAATTACCGAAATACCTGTTCCTGTATTGGGATTAATTATATTAGAAGTCCATATTGCTTCTATTGTTACATTCTCATATGGCATTGTAAATTTGTTTGTACTTACACTTAAAACCCCAGAGCTATCAGTTGTAATGTCTTCTTCACTAAATTCTACTTTTTCTCCAGAATCAGTTGTAATTGTTAAACCAGAAAGTTTTAATCCCTTTTTAGCAGATACTTTGAATTGAATAGAATCTCCTCCAGGAGCGCTATCTACTACTTCAACTGTACCATTTCCATTTGTTTTTGTATAAATATTATATTTAATATTACTTTTTGAAATTGTTACAACTGGTCTTATTCCTGCACCAAAATTTGTTGGACAATCGTAATCTGCACAAATATTACCAAGAGTATCTACAAAATAAATATAACCAGTTCCACGAGCTTTATGATAATACATTGTTTGAGTCCAATAAGTAGTAGACCATAACCAATTATATTTATTATCGATATTGTCCTTAAGACTTCCTACTTTATAGTAATACAAACCACCATTATCTTGATTACCATAGTGATATAGAATTGCTTCCCAACTTTCTATTCCCCATTCATCTAATGGTAAATAGTGATTAGTTGCTGTTTTGACTATCTGGTTGATTTCATCTATAGTAATTAACTTCATATCAATAATATCTATATTTTGATTATTTAAATACTTTTTATACTCTACAAAATATTCTGGAGTGTATTCTTTATAATTACCTTCATCAGAATTATATCTCATAAAATTATAGTTAAAATATGGTGTTGGGTCATCACTATCATAATAATTGGCAACTCCCATCAACTGTACAATTCCTATTTCAGGATATTCTGGATTTCCTTCATAACCACCATGGGCACCGAGAGCTGTTTCATTTTGCTTTGTCTCTTCAACTTCAATTAATTCTTTTTTTACACAGAAATATTGCCTTTCTCCTGTGTCATTTGCTATAGTTATTTTTGCATAATAACCATTTCCATATTTTGTGACACAGTACGTATTTAAATTACTAGATACAGATGAAGTAAACAATTCCTCTTTTTTATCAACAATATATCCTGTATATAAATTGTATTTTGCTAACATTTTTATATTATTTTCATCGCTATCAATTAAATAAAAATGCTCTCCTCCACATTCTAGTTCACTTCCTATGTCTTTTCCATTACCACTTATTACTGTACAATATTCTTTTGCATTCGTTACAACTGGTATAAACATCATGAATAATAAAATTGGTAATATAAATTTCTTCATACTTTTCACATCCGATTCTTTATCTATTCTATCTTAATTATACATAATTTGTTTGCTATTTTACCTTGCTTTTTTAAACTGATCGCCATGTCATTTTTCGTTGATATATAATGATTTACTTCAATTCTAGCACACAGACACATTCAACATGTTTAGTCCTTGGAAACATATCACATGCACTTATATCTTTTAAATTATAATTTGTTAGTTTTGCGATATCTCTTTTTAGTGTGTTTGGATTACATGATACATAAATTATATTTTGAGTTTCTGAGTAATTTAAATATTCAATAACATCACTAGTTAAACCACTTCTTGGTGGGTCTACTATTATTGTATTATACTTTCCTTCTATATACTTTGCATCTTTACATATAAATTCTATTTTATTTATTCCATTTAGTTCTTTATTAATATTTGCATTTTTAATAGCCGCTTTATTTAGTTCAACACCTGTTATTTTTCTAAATTTAGCTTTAACCCATATTCCAATAGTTCCAGTACCACAATATAAATCTAGTAAACTATATCCATTTATAGAGTAATCTAATATTTTGTTATATAGTTTAATCATTGAAGAGTGATTTACTTGGTAAAAAGAATCAGGATATACACTAAATTTAAAGCCATTTACTTCATCTATTAGGTATTCACTACCTTTAATTAATTTACCATTTATATATAATGAATCACATTGTATATTTTTAATATTAATATCATCTTCTTCTGCAGTAACACTAATCATTATTTTGTTATTAATAACTCTAATCATTATTTCACTTATTTTAGATAAATCAAATCTTTTAATATCAGTTATTTTACTATTTATTATTTCATCTAATAGTAAACATTTATCAATAGCACATATATTATGTGTATTTTCATTATAAAGACCAATAATACCATCTTTTACGTGTAATACTACTTTATTTCTATAATTAAATTCATTAGATTTTTCTAAATAGTTTACTTTTCTATTAAATAAGCTTTCTAAGTATTTAAGTTTAATATTTCTCTCATTTGAGTAAGTTGTATGTAAAAAATCACAACCTCCACATTTATCATAATATTTACATTTAGGTACTATTCTATTTTTGCTTGGATTAATTATTCTGTTTATAATAGCATTTGCATATCTTTTTTTAATAGATGTAATTTTAATTTCTAATAAATCATCTTTCAAACCATTTTTAACAAACACAACAAAATCATTTATTTTACATATGCCGTTTCCAATATTATCTTCATCAATAATATTTACTTTATATAGTTTTCCTTCTTCCATAAATACCTCCATAAAAAAGAAGAATTATTTTTTCAAATCCTCAAATATACTAGTACCTATACTAAGAGTATTTTTAATATTATAATTATCTAGAATTGTTGCTCCTATATCAGCTAAAGTTTGTCTATCGTGCATTAATTTTCCTTTTTTAAATAGTGGATTATACATAATAAGTGGAACATATTCTAATGTATGAGAACCACTCATGGTTGGATCACATCCATGATCGGCAGTTATTATCAACAAATCTTTTTTTCTTAAATTTTTTAAAAGTATTGGTAAATAATAATTGAATTCTTCTAATGATTTTAAAAAGCCGTCTCTATCTTTTCTATGACCATATAAACTATCAAAATCACTAAAATTTGCAAATATTAATCCATTAAAGTTTCCTTTTGCAAAATCAATAGTTTTCATCATAGTATCTATATTATCAGTAGTTCTAATTGATACACTCATACTTCTATTACTAAATAAATCTCCTACCTTACCTAAACATGCTACATTTATTCCATTTTTATCAAGTAAATCTAATACATTTTTAGGTGGTTGTGCACTAAAATCTTTTCTTTTATTAGTTCTTGTAAAAATCCCAGCTTTTCCAGTAAATGGTCTTGCAATTACTCTTTGTATATTGTATTGTGGTTCACTTACAATTTTAAATATCTTCTCGCACATATCATATAGATCCTGAAGAGGAATAATATCTTCATGAGCAGCTACTTGAAGTACTGAATCATCTGAAGTATATATAATTGGACAATGTGTTTTCATATGCATTTGACCTAAAGTGTTTATTATTTTTTCGCCATCTGCATATTCATTTCCAATTACTTCTCTTTTTATAGCTCTTTGTATTTTAGAAACTAGTTCAAGTGGAATACCATCCTTATAAGCTGAATATTCTTCTGTAGAAACTGCTCCCATCATTTCATAGTGAGATGATAATGAATCATTCATTTTATTCACTTTCTTGCATCTCATATAAAGCCCTCTTGTATTTTCTTTATTAATTCCAATTAATGTTGTAAGTCCCAATTTCTCTAAAACATTTAAATTGTATTTATTATCAATTACATGTAATAATGTATTTTCCTTACCATCATTTAATGAACCAATACCAAGACCATCTAAAACTATTAAAAATATTCTTTCAAACATAACTACTCCTTTGTACTTCTGTTGAAATATTCATTATAACTATCTTTGATAAAATTATTAGCTAAATGAGTATATATTTCAGTAGTAACTACATTTTCATGTCCAAGTAATTCTTGAACACTTCTTATATCCGCACCACACTCTATCATGTGAGTAGCAAATGAGTGTCTTAGAGTATGTGGTGTTATTTCTTTATTAATTCCTTGCTTTTTAGAAACTGATTCTATCATTTTATATAATCCCTGCCTTGTTATTCTTTTGCCATGATTGTTTAAAAATAATGCATCTGTTGGTTTTTGCTTTTTAACAAAAAGCATATTTCTATAATTATTAATATAAATATTAAGATAATTTACTGCTATTTTAGACAAAGGAACTATTCTTTCTTTACTTCCCTTTCCATATACATTAATTACCATATTAGCAAGATCTATATTATTTAAATCTAAACTTATTAATTCAGTTGCTCTAAGTCCAGTAGAATATAATACTTCAAGCATAGCTTTATTTCTATAATCGAATGCATCTAATAGTTCAATATCTAATAATTTATCTACTTCTTCTATTGATAAATACTTAGGAAGAGCTTTTTTCCTTTTTAGACTTTCAACATCTTCACTTATATTAATAAACCCTTTATAAATAGATAAATACTTAAAGAAACTTTTGATACTAGCAATTATTCTATTAACAGAACTTTCATTATATTCTGGCAATATATGTAGTATATAATTATCTATATCACTCTTAGAAATATCTTCTATTTTACAATTCATATACTCTAAAAAGAATCCAATATCTCTTATATAAGACTCTATTGTATTATCTGAGTAATTCTTATCTATTTTTAGATAAGTTTTAAAATCATCTACAAATTCTTTGTTATATATATCTATCATATCTTAATTATATAACAAATTAACATAAAATTAATAGTTTTTTATCTTTAAATTTACATATATTATTGATACAATATTACTTGGTGAGATTATGAAGTTACTTCAAAATGAATTAAGGCCTAAATTATTAAAAGATGTTTTAGGTCAAGAACACTTAGTATCTAAAGGTAAAGTTTTATATAACCTAGTAAAAGAAAAAACACTATTTAATATTATTTTATATGGTAAAAGTGGCACTGGAAAAACAACTATCGCACTATGCTTAGTAAATGAGCTTGGTCTTAGATATAGGATGCTAAATGCAACAGTTAATTCTAAAAAAGATTTTGAGGTAGTTATTGAAGAAGCTAAAATGTATAATGGTATGATTCTAATTGTAGATGAAATACACAGAATGAATAAAGATAAACAAGATATATTACTTTCATATATTGAAAGTGGTCTTATTACTCTAATTGGTCTTACTAATGCAAATCCATTTCATTCAATTAACCAAGCTATTAGAAGTAGATGTCAATTACTTGAATTAAAACCATTAAATGAAAAAGATATAATCAAAGGTATTAAAAAAGTAAAAGAAGTTTTACCTGATATTAAAATAAATAATGAAACTATTAAATACATTGCTAAAATATCAGATGGTGATATTAGATATGCATATAATTTAATTGAGTTTAATTATTATGGACATAATAAAGAAATATCAATAGATAATATTATTGAAACTACTTCTACCCCATCCTTTTTTACAGATAAAAATGAAGATGGACACTATGATATGCTTAGTGCATTTCAAAAAAGTATTAGAGGAAGTGATGTTGATGCTGCTCTTCACTACTTAGGAAGATTAATAGTTTCAGGAGATTATGATTCTATTTATAGAAGAATGCTAGTAATAGCTTATGAAGATATAGGGCTTGCAAACCCTGGTATTGGGCCAAAAGCAATTGCTGCAATTGAAGCGTGTGAAAGACTTGGATATCCAGAAATAGTAAAGCCACTTTCTGTTGTTGTTATAGAAATGGCACTAAGTCCAAAATCTAACTCTGCAGACAGTGCAATAAATGCCGCAATTAGTGATATTAATGCAGGAAATGTAGGAAGAATACCAGAACATATAAGAACAACATCACCAAACTATAAATATCCTCATAACTATCCAAATTATTGGGTTAAACAAGAATATATGCCAGATAATCTAATTGGAAGAAAATATTACACTCCAAGAAAGAACAAATACGAAACTGGACTATATGAATTTAATAAAAAAATAAAACAAGAAAAATAGCTTTTCAATCAGGGGGAAAAATGAACAAGGAAGAAAAACTACTAACTAAGTTAGTTGAAAATGAAGAAAAAATAGACAAAATTAAAGATAAACATAAGAGAATGAAAACAGAATATTTTGATAGCGAATTCTTTGAAACACTAATAGTTTCTCTTATAAGTATAGCATTTTCCATTATAATAGGATTACTATTTTTTAGTATAGATGGCCAGGGATTAGCATTCTTATTTGGTCCTGCTTTTGTTGCTGCAGTGGGAGTAGCAACTTTATTCACAAGTGAACCAGATTTTGGAATTAATATTCTTTTTTCACCTATTATAATTATCATAGATATTCTTAGTGCATTAGTCTATTTAAGACATATAGTAAAAATCAAAACATATGAATATAAAAATAGAAAAATAGAAGAAAAGATAAATGAATTAGAGTTAATTAATAAAGAGAAAGAAATGAAAGAAGAATTGCTTAAGAGTAAAATGTTAGAAGAGGAACAAATAAAAAAACAGGAGAAAGCAGAAAATATTGACCATGCAGTTATAAAAGAGTTTTATTTTTTACTTTCTAAAACAAATGAAATCAAAAATGAAAAGTACAGAGACTTATATTCAACAAAAATCAATACATTATTAAATGAATATGACGTAAAAATAAGAAAATTATTATATGAACAAGTAACAAAAGCAAAAGAAATTGAATTAAGTAATACTTCTTTACTAGCATTAGATAATGAATATATACAAAAATGTAGAAAAATTGAACTTCAAATTGATCAATTAAAAGATATTGAAAAAGAAATACAAGATATTGAAGAAGAAGAATTATTAGTAACAGATTTAATTAATAAAAATAAACAAACCTTAACATTAAGAAAATAAAATTAGGAATTTCTTCCTAATTTTTGTTTATTATGTCATTTATAATATAGTTTGTTATAAGTAGTCCTGCTACTGCTGGAACATATGCAGTAGAACCAAGCATTGTATTATTAATTGACTTTTCAGTAGAATATACAACTGTTACATTTTTCATTAATTCTTTATTTTTAGTACCTAGTTCATGTCTAATCTTTTTAGCAAGAGGATCTGTATCTGTTTTATCAAGAGTTGATAGTACTACTTTACTAGCATCCATTCTATTAGCCATTCCCATGGAAGATATTAATTTGATATTCTTCCTATCACACTCTTTAACTAATTTTATTTTTACTTTAGATGTATCACAACAATCAATTATATAATCATATTTATCACTAAATAACACTTCCATATTATCTTCTGTAATATGAGTATTAATTATATTAACTATTGCTTTTGGATTAATTCTTTTAATTCTTTTTTTCCATTCTTTTGTTTTATATTTATTATTATTTTTAGAAGTAGCAATTATTTGTCTATTAATATTACTAGGTTTAATAGTGTCCCCATCTACTAGAGTAATATTTTCTACTCCACTTCTTGTAAGAGATTCAACAGTATAACCTCCTACTCCACCAATACCAAGTATTAGCACTTTAATTCTTTTAATTTTATTAATATTTTCTTCTCCGACCAAACTCTCAAGTCTTGATAGATTCATAATAAAATCCTCCTTTGGCAGATTTATTATAACAAATAAAAAACCTAGTGTAAATATAGGTAATAAAACTCGCGATACTCACGAGGTGGTAGGACACATAACATACTCGGGATCTTGCACAAAGGCAATATTCAACTCCATATACTAATTAGTCCCCCTATACTATTACTTGGCGGTTTATATGTCTATAACTTACTCTAGGTCAATTACATAATAACACAAATCAAGCTTTTTTTCAAGGGCTCTACATTCACTTTACATTATCTGACCATACTTAGCTTTATCATAATATTTGATATTAAGTAAGTTTAGTTCATTAATCATATTTTTTGGAGTACATCTTTTATATAATGATTTATCTACTTGAATCTGTCCAATATTACTATCTATATAAATTGACATTGGTTCATCTATTCCAATAGCATAACTTAGTTGTACACACACCCATTTAAGCTTATATTTGATTAATATTTCTTTTGCTATTAGCCTTGCCATATATTGAGCACTTCTATCTACTTTAGTTGGATCTTTACCTGAAAAAGCACCGCCTCCAACCTTGGAAAATGATTGATATGAATCAACAACTATTTTTCTACCAGTTACCCCAGCATCACCTAAAAATCCTCCAATTTCGAATCTACCAGTTGGGTTTATTAAATACTCATCTACTTTAATATTATATTTATTACATATTTTATTACATAAATCTATTATTATTTTATCCGTGTTTTTTCTATCAATTTCAGTATTTTGATAAGAGATTAAAAATGTTTTAATACTTTTTAGTTTCATTTCATTATCATAGTATCCCGTTATTTGAGCTTTACCATCACTTTTAAATCTAGAGTCTTTTTTTCTTAATTTATCATATTCTTTTGATAGTTCTTGAAGTATTACCATAGATGTTGGAAGATACTTTTTATTATCATTTGTTGCATAGCCAAACATCATACCTTGGTCCCCAGCTCCATTTTTATCAACACCCATTTTAATATCATTACTTTGCTTACCCAAATTATTTATAATCTTATATTCTTCATTATAACCTACATCCTTTAAGACTTTTTTAACGACTTTTTCAATATTAACATCTGCATTACTAGTCACTTCACCAGTTATAAATATTATTCCTTTACCTCCACATACTTCAATAGCACACCTACTTTTTTTATCTCTTTTCAAGTACTCGTCAAGTAGTTTATCACTTATTTGATCACATACTTTATCTGGATGCCCCCTAAATACTATTTCATTACTATACAATCTCATAATTATTTACCTCCTTTTATGAACCTTACAAAAAAGAAAAATAAAAACACCTAAGAATACTTAGGTATTAAAAGTATCCTTATCCATCTGGGTTTACCACCTAATTTAATAGGTTGGTGTGATCTTGGCGAGCCAGTCTCTAAATCACTCTTTATAAGGTATTTAAATTGTACATATATATTATAACATAAAATTATATATTTAGTATATAATTTAATATGCTAAAAAAGATTAATGATAATACTTTTTTAAAGTCTACTCTAATATTATTATTTGGAGGATTTCTTGGTAAATTCATTGGTTTTTTTATCAGAATTATTATTACAAGAACTCTTAGTACAAATGCTATTGGGCTAATTAGTATGTTATCTTCTACTACCTCTTTATTAACTGTAATTGCCATTTTTTCATACTCTAATGCAGTATCTAAATATATATCAGATAAAACTTCACGAGCAAGTACTCTTTTTACATCACTAATACCTGTTTCTTTATTAATAAATATTGTTTTCATTTTATTTATAATACTATTTGGAAAGTTTTTATCTAATAATTTATTAAAAGAAAATAGTTTGTATCTACCCATAGTATGTATTAGTTTAACTATGCCATTTATTAGTGTATCTGCAATTATAAAGGGATATTTTTGGGGAATTGAAAATATGAGTCCCTATATGTTATCTAATGCTATTGAACAAATAGTAAGATTACTATTAATAGTTTTATTTTTAAAAAAAGTAGTTTCTTATTCAGAAATACAAGCAATTTGCTTTATTACTCTTATTAATATAGTTGGTGAAATATCATCTCAAATAGTAATGATTAAATATATGCCCAAAATAAAACATATTAGTTTTAAAATAGATAAAAATGAAATAAAAAAGATATATAAATATACTATACCATCAACATTTAGTAAAATATTATCTTCTTTTTCATACTTTTTAGAACCTATTATAATAACGAATATACTTTTATATATTGGATACTCTAAAGAATATATAACTCTTGAATATGGAATAATTAATGCATACTCTTTATCCTTACTTTTGTTACCTTTATTTTTTACTCAAAATATGTCTACTTCTTTAATACCAGAATTATCTAAAAACTATAAACTAAATAATATAGATCTTTGTATAAAAAGAATTAAACAAATAGTATTATATTCTTCATTAATTGGTGCTTTTTCAACTATTATTATTTGTTTATTTCCATCTTTCTTTTTGAATCTTTTATATAATACTAGCAAAGGAGTTGATTATATTAGACTCTTATGTCCTTTCACAATATTATTCTATATTGAAACTCCACTTAATAATGCTCTTAGTGCTCTTGGAAAAACTAAAGAAATATTTAATATAACTCTTAAAGTATCTATTATTAGAATTATTTCTATAGTGCTTTTTTCATTCTTAAAAATCGGAATGTATAGTTTAGTAATAACAATTATTATTAATCTAGTTACTTCTACTTATTTTTATTATAAAAGCATTAAATATAATCTAACTCATTTCTCTTAATTATATAAATTCTTTTATTTTTATAAAATGAATAAAATATTTCATTTATAGGTATATTATTATCTTTTAAATAACTCATTATCCATTCTTTATTTTTATTAATATAAGAAAGAGTATCTTCTTGAATAACACCATCTAGTATTAATGGAAATGGACAATCACTATTATGTGTTAAAAAATTATATTTAAATATATTTAAATGACCATTATTTTCAAGTACTGCATACTCTACATCTTTTAAATCTTTTATATTATTATTCCTTAGTTCTAACATTAAATCATCTAAAGAATATCTCTGCTTTAACATTTGATTATAATTAATTATTCCTCTATTTATTATAAGTACTGGTTTACCATTTATTATATTTCTAAATTTATTAAATTTTAGTGAAAAATATCCAGATAATAATTCAAAAACTAATAATAATATAATCGGACATATTGTAAGTATTAAACTCTCTTTATAATTTTCTATTCCAATTGCGCATAATTCAGCTATTAATATACTAACTACCAAATCTTCTATAGAAAGTTTACCCATCTCCCTTTTTCCCATTATTCTAAATACTATTAAAATAAAAACATAAAAGAAAGTAGTTTTAAATATAACAATCAATAAATTCATATATTCACCAATATTATTATGTGTATTCATAAATAAAATAAACATAAATATAATTAATTAGGTGATTTAATGATAAAGAATTATTTAAAATGTTATTTATTATATTTTTTAATACTAATTATTTATTTAATATTAGTAAGCATATTTTATTACTTTAATCTCATTAATTATAAAACTATAAATATTATTAATTATTTAGTAAATCTATTATTATTCTTTATACTTGGCTATAAAATATCTTCTTTAGAAAAGAAAAGAGGATATTTACATGGTTTTTTAATATCCTCATTGCTTGTAATATTATTTAGTTTTATTTGTTTAATATTATCCAAATATAATTTTAGTAGTTTAGTTTATTATTTATCTTTAATTATTTCATCTATGATAGCTGGTATTATTGGCGTTAGTAAAACTACTTAGTTTTATAATTTTTAACAAATTCTTCTCTGAATTTTTCTAAATCATCAAGTTCAATATGCTTTCTAATATCTTCCATTAATTTAGTTAAGAAACGAATATTATGAATAGATATTAATCTTTGACCAAATGATTCATCACTTACGATTAAGTGTCTAATATAAGACTTAGTGAAGTTTTTACATGTATAGCAATCGCAGCCATCCTCAATTGGATTTAAGTCTAAAGTATACTTTGCATTTCTTATATTGCATCTTCCACTTCTAGTAAGAGCATTTCCGTGTCTTGCGAGTCTAGTTGGAAGTACACAATCAAATATATCAATACCTCTTAGCACTCCATCAATTAAATCTATTGGTTCACCTACTCCCATTAGATATCTAATTTTATCTTTTGGTAGGTATGCTGTTGCATATTCAATCATCTTAAGTTTAGTTTCAGGACTCTCTCCAACACTTACACCACCTACACTATATCCATCAAAATCAAGTTTTGCAGTTTCTATAGCAGACCATTTTCTTAAGTCTTCAAATTCCCCACCTTGAACAATACCAAATTGAGCCTGAATATCTCTTTTTTTATTAGCATTCATACTTCTTTTTGCCCATCTAAGTGTTCTTTCAACGCTATTTTTCATATACTCATGTGTTACAGGATATGGAGGACATTCATCAAAACTCATTATAATATCTGAACCTAATTTATTTTGAATTTCAATACTCTTTTCTGGAGTTAAAAGCAATTCTTTACCATCTAAATGACTTTTAAACTTTACTCCTTCTTCTGTTATGTCTTTTGGTTTAGCAAGAGAAAAAACTTGAAAACCACCACAATCAGTAAGTATTGGTCCGGTTTTATAATTCATAAATTTATGAAGACCTCCTGCATTTTCTACTACATCAGCTCCAGGTCTAAGCCATAAGTGATAAGTATTTGATAAAATTATATCAGCATGAGCATCTTTTAGTTCTTCTGGACTTAATGTTTTAACTGTAGCTTGAGTACCAACTGGCATAAACATCGGAGTTTTATGAGTACCCCACTTAGTTTTAAATTCACCAAGTCTTGCATTTCCAGATTCTTTTAATACTTTAAATTTTAAATCCATATTATATATCCTCCTGTGTTAAAAACATTGCATCTCCGAAACTAAAGAATTTATATTTTTCTTTAGTTGCATGATGATAACAATTCTTAATAATATCTACACTACTAAAAGCACTAACTAGCATTACTAGTGTACTTTTTGGTAAATGGAAATTCGTAATTAAAGCGTCAGTTGATTTAAACTTATATGGAGGGTATATAAATATAGATGTTTCTTCTCTTGTACTTTTAAATTCATTATATTTTGTATAATTTGCTTCTAGTGTTCTAAGAGATGTAGTCCCTACACATATTATTCTTCTTCCTTCATTTTTAGCTTTATTTAATTTACTTGCGGTATTATTATCTATTTCATACAATTCTTTATGCATATCATGTTTAGTTATATCATTTTGTGATACTGGTCTAAAAGTACCTAGTCCCACATTTAATGTTACATATAAAATATCTATTCCTTTTTCTTTTATTTTATCAAGTAATTCATTTGTAAAATGAAGTCCTGCTGTTGGAGCTGCAGCGCTACCATTTATCTTAGCATAAACTGTATTATATCTACTATTATCTTTAAGACTTTCATGTATATAAGGAGGAAGAGGCATAGCACCAACACTATTTAAATGCTCTAAAAAAATACCATCATATATAAATTTAACATGTGTAATGCCATCATTTAATACTTTAGTTACTATACATTTAAAGTTATCTTCAAATAATATAACTGTTCCCTCTTTTACTCTTTTTTGAGGTCTTACTAAGCATTCATAATTATCTTCTTCTAATTGAGTTAGTAATAAAACTTCAATTCTAGCATTAGTATCCTCTTTATATCCAATTATTCTACTAGGTAAAACTTTGGTATTGTTTAAAACTAATGTATCTCCCTTATGCAAATAATCAATTATATTATAAAAGAAATCGTCTTTAAATTTACCAGTATTTTTATTAACTACTAGTAATCTTGAGTTATCTCTTTTTTTTATTGGCTTTTGAGCAATTAAAGATTCATCTAAATTATAATCATAAGTATTAATATCTTTATAATCCATAGTATCCTTCCTTTTTCTAGACAATTATAACTTAAAAAAGAAGAAAATTCAATTTTCTTCTTTTATTTTCTTAACTATTTTCTTCTAGTTAATTTCATATTTTCTTTTAGATCTACAGAAAATTTAACATCAAATAATTCACCCGACATTATTCTTTCTTTTAATTCATCAAATGACTCAGGTCCTTCAAAAGAAATACCTGCTTCTTTTAAAGCATTAACTAAATAATTATAGTTTATTACTCCTTGACGACCAAAACCAACTTCATTAAAATCAACAATATTAGTTTTCTCATAATCAAGATAACTATTAATACTACCAGTATAATAACGAACAACATCTTTTATTGGTTCTGCATTTTCTTTAATAGTATTATCATCATTTACATCTTCTTTTTTAAACATAAGACCAATTTCTAAATTCATTGAAACACTATCAAAACTATATCTATTAGCATAGCATCTAGTTGCTTCACTAAGAGTATTTTTAATATTTTTTAATCCTGATTCTGAATTTGGATTTTTTAGGAAATCATAATATTCTTCTTTATCTGATCTAATGTTACCTGTATTAAAGAAACTAACTAACCCAACACGTTGTTCATTTTTAATCTTTAGTAATACTTCTCTTAATGTTTCTTTCACAATAAACCTCCTTCTTTTACCTTTGTTTGACTGAGCTCTTCAAACAAGATTGTATTATAATGTAAAATCTGCTATAATTAAAATATTTATTTTTTATATCAGGTATAACCTGCAGTTATGGGGGGAAAGAAATGAAAACAAATTTAGAATTATATAAAACATTTTATTATGTTGCTAGAAACGGAAGTATTACACAAGCTGCTAATGAATTAATGATTAGTCAGCCAGCTGTAAGTAAGTCTATTAAAGTACTTGAAAGCGATCTAAATACAGTATTATTTAACAGAAAGAAAGACGGAGTATCACTAAATAATGCTGGGGAAATATTATTTAATAAAATTAAAAAATCAATGGAATTAATTATATCAGCAGAAGAAGATCTAACTAGCTTAAATAATATGGAACAAGGTAATATTAATATTGGAGCCGGAAACACAATAATGCAAAGATATTTAATGCCATATATAAAAGAATTTCATAATTTATATCCACATATAAATGTAAAAGTACATACACTTGTAACAGATGAACTAATTAAAAAAGCACAAATTGGTTTAATAGATGTTGTTTTTACTCACTTACCTAATAATATACCAAGTGGTTTTGATATTATTAAAATTAAAGAATTACATGATATATTAGTCGCTAATAAAGATAGCATCTATTTAAATAAGACTATAAATAAAAAGGATCTTGAAAAACTTCCTCTTGTTTTATTGCCCTTAAGTGCTAGTAATAGAAAAAACTTTGATAAGTTTTGCATTTCTAATAATATTGTAATTAATCCATTAATGGAAATTGGTAATGATTTAATAGTTGAAGAATGTGCTCAAGGTGGCCTTGGAGTCGGACTTGTAGTAAAAGAATATGTTCAAAATAAGCTAGATAATAAGGAACTATTTGAACTTAAAACAACATTTAACATTGAGAAAAAGCATTTAGTTTGTTTAGTAGATTCTAACAGAAGAAATAATATAATAATTAAGAATTTTATAAATATGTTATTTAAATAAAAAAAGATATATCAATTTGATATATCTTTTATTATTTTACCCAGTTCTTCTTCACTAAGAATACCATTATATTCACTAATCTTCTTACCATCTTTAAATATTAGTATAGTTGGAACAGACATAATCCTATATTTAAATACTATTTTGGGATTCTTATCAGTATCTATTTTAATAATATTAATTTTACTATCAAACTTATTAATTATAGGTTCCATTACTTTACATGGAGCACACCATGAAGCATGAAAACTTAATAAATGAATCCCCTCACTTAATATACTTTCAAGATTTTTAATCATTCTATTTTACCCTTTTCTCTTAGATAATCTATATTTTCCTCACTAACAATATCATATTTAATAAATAGTTCTATACTTTTTTTATTAAACTCTTTACTGTCTTTTTTATATGTTTTACTAAGATCACTTACTTCTTTAATAGCTTTTCTAGTATTCTTAGTAGCGCTACTCATAACAGGTGTGTATTCTAGCATTTTATTAGCAATAATTGAATCATCTACACCACTTAAATTAATTAATGGGTTAGTTGCAATAAATAAGATAATATATACTATTATATAAGACTCTATTAATCCTACAAAAGCACCTAAAATCTTAGAAACTATCCCAAGAATAATTGTTGCTTTTAATAGCGTTTCAATAAGCCCAGTTATTTTCAATATTATTCTAAGAGCAAGATATAAAACACTAAAAACAACTAAGAACGCAATCAATTCATATATTAAGATATTTAATATACTAACTCCTTTAAAAATACCACTAAACTTAAAAAATGGTAAATTTTTATAAAAAAATGCTGCTACTGGATTCTTTAAATAAAAAGATAACACTAAAGTTATAACTAAACCTAGTAATAAAACAGTTTGTTTAATAAAACCTCTTCTAAAACCAGCTAAAAAACCTAATATTAAAAATATTATTATTAAAGCATCTAATATGTTCATTATTTCACCTACTTTACAATATAAGGATCAAGAAGTGAACCATCTCCACTAATTAAAAGTGTATCTTTTTTTAATGATATTACTGGTCTTAATCCTAAAAGATATGATACATCTACTTCTTTTATTTTACCATCTACTACAGCATAATTATATGCACTACTACCATTAAAATATGCAGGTGTAATAGTCCAATAATCATAAGATGTAGCTAAATAATTATAATAATTTGATTCGTAATTAACTCCAGCAAACAATAATTCATCTACGCTTACTAGCCCTACTGGATATTCAAGCAATTTATTAGAATTAGTATAGCTCTTTGAAAATCTATCATTTATATTATCACAACTATAAGATGGATTTAAATTATTATATGGATAATATCCACTATTATTTTTAGCATATCCAAGTTTAGAGAATGCCACACCATTAAGCTTAAATGAGTTAGTTTTTCTATTATTACAAAAAACACTATCATTAGATATATTTACTTCATCTTTAATATTTTCTTTATACCATTTATCTAATTCTATTTTAATATTACTAGAATTAGTATTATTATGTTCATTCTTATAATTATTAGAACTAGCTACTCCATACATATAGCCAACATATGCATTAGAGTCATTTTTATTATTAAATGATAATTTTATTACATCTAATGAAGAACAAGCATTGTTTTCATATCTACCATTATATATTAATCTAATACCCATATTCTCATCAGTTCTAATAATCTTAAAACACATATCATTAAACACAACATTATTATTTAGATTATTACTACCTTTATAATAATATACTGGGTAACCATAAGTATTAGTAGTTGTATAGTATATTCCATCTTCATTACTATCGCTATAATTAACATTTTTAACTATTTGTTCAAGTAATGTATTATTCTTATATAATTTATCATTTACATTAATGCTACTTGGAACAATATCTATGTTAGATGAAAATGTTTTATTCATATTATCACTTTGATCTTCATTTTTATTTATAAATGTTATTTTCATAGTATAAGACTGTTTAACATGAGGTTTAATCATAACATAAGAAGAAATACTCTCATCATCACTTGGCATAGTACTTTGTAGTCTACTTGCACCATCATTATCAGATTCAATTGAATATACAAGATCTTCTTTATTTTCAAAGTTATTCACTACATTTTTAAGTAAAATATCATAATAAACAACACTATTACTAGTATTTTCTATACTAAAAGTTTTAACTATTTCATCTCCAGTATATGCATTTACCATACTAACATTACTAGTATCAGAATATATAATATTAGTATTTTCATTAAATGTCTCTAACTTTATATCAGTTGGCTCTCCTACTACATCTACAGTAAAATATGCATAAGTACAAACCATCATAAAAAGTGAAACTAATACAATACCAATACTTGCAAAAATAATGCTAAATTTATAATTATTCATATTCACTCCCACTTTAGTATACATAAACATTATAATATAAAAATTGAAATAATTAAAGATATTTGATAAAATTAATAAGAGGAGAAAAGAACCATGATTAAAGAATGTGATATATTAGACGAAAAAAAGTCAAATATTTTAAGAAAAAAAAGTATAGAAGTTAAGTTTCCGTTAGAACAAAGTGATATTACTCTTATAAATAATATGATTATGTATTTAAGAATGAGTCAAGATGAAGAATATGCTAAAAGGAATAATATCAGAGCTGGTATGGGCCTTTCTGCAGTACAAGTTGGAGTATTAAAAAGATTTTTTGTAATCTCATATAAAAAAGAAGATGGTTCATTTGAAGAATATAAAGTAATTAATCCAAAAATAGTATCACACTCTGAAGAATTAATTTATGTTGAAGAAGGAGAAGGATGTCTAAGCATAAATAGATATGTTGAAGGAATTGTTCCTAGATTTGCAAGAGCTACTGTAGAATACTTTGATGAACATGGAAATAAAATAACTAAAAGAGTTAGAGAGGAAATAGCAGTAGCATTTCAACATGAAATTGATCACTTAAATGGTATATTATTCCCAGATAGAATAGATAAGAATAATCCATTTAAAAATCAAGATAAAATGAGAGCTATATAGTAAACATATAAGTTAAATGTTTACTTTTTTTTAGTATTAAATTATAATTATAATTGGGAGTTAATATGAAAGATAATAAAAAAAGAATAAGGTTTTGGGGAATTGTTTGTTTAATATTCTTTTCTTTAGGTATAGGTGGGATTATATCTTATAATAAAGGATATGGTGAAAAAGGAAGAGCAAAAGTTAAACTTACTCCTATTGTAGAAGCATTTAATAAATTAGATCAAGTATTAAGATTTGGTGATTTAAAAGCAAAAGTATCTGGTACTAAAATATTAGTTACATACATAAATCCAAATAATAAAAAAGATAAATTCTATTATGAACTTAAAAAAGATGGAGATATGTATTACATAGAATCAACATTTAATGATACAAATGGTAAATTTATAGCAAAACAGATGATAGATGCTGTATATAAAAAAGATGGTATACCTTCTTCAATTTATGACTTTTTTGATTTTGAATCATTTACAGAAGGAACTTTAAAAGATGGAGTAAAACTTACTAGCAATTTAATATCTATTAATATTACAGATAATATATTATTAGGATTAAAAGGGAAAATAAAATCTAAAGATGAGAATAAATACTTTAGTGAAGAAGAACTATCATATATTGTTAGTGAATTAAAGGAACAAAAGAAAGCTTCAAAAGAACTTGATAATATAAAATTATATGTAGTTGAAGAAGAAGGCGATTATAGAGCTTATATTACATTTAATGAAAGCGTTAAAGAAAGAAGTTTAATTTCACTAGGATATTTAATTAAACTACTAAATAAAACAACATATGATACACTTGAAATGAATAATGAAATACCTTTATTTAAAGAAGATAGTCCATTATATTCAATAAATACTAATTCCAAACTAACAGATGTAGCTTTCTTTAATGAAGATGATATCGTGTGTGAATTAATAATAAAGAAATAAAAAATGTCATATTAATTGACATTTTTTTAATTCTCTAATTTAACACTTACTATTTTACTTACTCCACTCTCTTGCATTGTAATTCCATATAGTTTATCTAAGTATTCCATTGTTTTCTTTTTATGCGTAATAATTAACAGTTGAGTTTTATTCTTATAATTATCTAAGTATTCTCCAAATATAGTGGCATTGTTTTCATCAAGAGCACTTTCAACTTCATCTAATATAACAAATGGAACTTTTTCTAAATTCATTATTGAAAATAATAAACTAATTGCAGTCATTGTTCTTTCACCACCAGATAGTAAGCTAAGTGGTTTTCTATTCTTACCAGGAGGTACTGCGATTATATCAATACCAGTTTCAAGAATATTATCTGGATCAGTTAATTCTAAGTGAGCTTCCCCACCTTTAAATAATGTTTTAAACACTTTAGAGAATTCAACATTAATTTTTTCAAAAGAATCTCTAAACTTATCAATCATTACACTATCCATATCTTCAATAATATTTAATAAATCATTTTTACTCTTATCTAAATCATCTCTTTGTTTAGTTAAGAAGCTAAGTCTTTTAGAAATACGTTCATATTCTTCAATAGATCCAAGATTAACTTCACCAAGTGATTTTATTTTCTTTCTTAATGAACTTACTTTATTTCTAGCTTCTTCTTCATCTATTTCTAAGAAATATTCCTTCTTAGCTCTTTCATAGCCTAAACTGTAGTCTTCACTTAATCTATTTAATAAATTGTCTAAGTTCATATTTAATTTAGTAATACTAATCTCTAGAGAATTTATTTCATTATTAATTCTATTATATTCTGAGTTTTGTTTCTTAATAGATGCTTCTAAATTAGATAAAGTAGTATTTAAATCTAGTTTTTCTTTATTATAGAATTCTAATGATTTTTCAAGTTCTAATTTCTTTTGTTCATGTTTATAATAATCTTCAATTATTTTATTTAATTCTTTATCTAAAGTATCATTACTTAAATTAGATATTTCATTTACTACTAAGTTATAATCTTTATTAGTACTTTCTAATATATCATTTTTAGATTTAATTATTTCACTATTTTTAGCTATTTCTATAGTAATATCATAAATATTATCTTTAATAGTTTTAAGTTCATTATTTAAACTATTAATTTTACTTTCATATTCTTTAATATCTTTATCAACATTATCAATATTAATTCTTAGCTTTTCTAGTTCATACTTATCGGAAATATAAGAGGTTGATTTAACATTACTTCCACCACTCATAACACCACCAGTATGAATAATACTTCCATCTAAACTAATAACTCTATATTTATGATTAATCTTTTTAGATATTTGAATTGCACTATTAATATCATTAGTAACAATTATATTACCAAGTTGATTCATAATAATATTGTAATATTTTGAATCATATGTTACTAAATCACTTGCAAGACCAATAAAGCCATTAATATTCTTAACATTATTTAGTAAATCTGGTTCTACACTTCTTGGTTTAATAACATTAAGTGGAAAGAATGTTGCTCTTCCATAATTATGTCTTTTTAAATAGTCTATTGCTTCTTTAGCACATGCTTCATCATTAACTATTATGTTATTAGCACTACTAGATAATGCAAGATTTAACATTGTAGAATATTCTTCCTTAGTATCTATAACATTAGCAAGTATATTATGAATACCTCTTAGTGTAGGATTATCTATAATACTACGAATAGAATATGGTATTTTGTTCATACTTTTAATGTTTTCTTCTAATACTTCAATCTTATTTGTATAGTTTAGAAGCATTTTACGCTTGTTATTTAATTCAAAAGTATTTGATTCAATATTTTTATTTAATGAATTATATTCATTATTTAAAGTGTTTAATTTATCTTTTAAACTAACACTATTATTTTCTAAATTATTAATATCTAATTTAATACTTTCAATATCATTTTTAAGTTTACCTTCTTTATCCTTAAGATTAATTAAAGCATTCTTAACTTTTTGACTTTCTTTATCATACTTATTTCTTTCAGTAAGTAGTGTTTTCTTATTACTAAGTTCAAGTAATGTTTCATTTAAATTAAAAATTTCTTTACTTGTTTTATTTATATTATCATCTATACCTAGTATATTAACTTTAAGTTTCTCTACTTCTGTAGAATCACTAGTAGAAGTAGAATTTAGTTTAGATAGCTCTTCTTCTAATTTGATTTTTCTATTATTTTTATTTTCTAAATCTACATTAAAAGTGGTTATATCACTAGCAATTAAAGCTATTTCTACGCTTTCTAATTCTTCTAATGCATTTTTATATTCACTTGCTCTTTTAGCCTCTTCTTCTAAAGGACCAATATTTTCATTATTTTCATTAATTATTAAATTAATTCTTTCAATATTATCATGAGTTTTAGCTAGTTTAGATAAACTTTCTTCTTTTCTTTTTTTGTATTTTAAAACACCAGCTGCATCTTCAAATATTACTCTTCTATCTTCTGGTCTTTCACTAAGTATTTGATCTATTTTATTTTGAGGGATAATATTAAATGATTCTTTAGATGATTTAGAATCTAAAAATAGATTAGTTATATCCTTTAATCTACATTTTTCATTATTAATATAATACTCATTTTCACCTGTTTTATAAACTATTCTTTTAACAGATACTTCATTATATTCTGTATTTAGAGTTCTATCAGTATTATCAAAGACAATAACCACTTCTGCATAATTAGCGGCATTTCTAGAAGAAGAACCACTAAATATAACATCTGTCATATTATTACTTCCACGCAAAGACTTAATACTTTGTTCACCAAGTACCCATTTAATAGCATCTACTATATTAGATTTTCCACTTCCATTTGGGCCTACTATTCCAGTAAAAGTTGGATCAAGTTCAATAGTAAGCTTATCTGCAAAGCTTTTAAATCCATGTATTTTAATCTCTTTGATATACATATACTTCTCTCCTATTCTAAGTAATTATAACACAATTATCACTAATTAACATCAAGTACAAAATAATACTCTACTTTGTTTTCTTTATCATATGAAGTAACTTTATATAAAAATTTACCCTTTTCATTTGGAGATGTTATAAAATAATCTCCAAATTCTTGCTTTAATACTTCATTTTCAAATGAATCTTTATATATATTAACATCTTTAATAATATAGTTTCTATCTGTCAATATAACTTCACTTTTTTTAACTTTCAATGAAGGATAACTATCAATATCATCATTCATTTGCTTTAATACATTTTCACATCTTAGATAACTATTACACCAACTATATGATCCAGTTACTGCTATTAGATTTGGTATCATAGAGTCTTTATAAAATAGTTTTAGTTTATTTGGAATAACATCATCATAATAATCAATACTATGAAAATTAGTTGGAAAAAAATGAAATTCTATTCCTTCTTTAATTCCATTATCATAGTTTTCGTTCATTCTATGCCATTTAATAATTTTATAAGTAGTAGCTTTATATTCAACACTACCACCATCTTTATATTGAATTCTAATTGGAAAGAATAAAAAAATAATAATAAAAGCTACTATTAATAACTTATAATTATATTTCATAAAGCCCTCTTATTATAAGCAATTCTTGCCGCATTTTGTTCAGCTTCTTTTTTAGAAGGTCCAACTCCCTTAGCATAAACAAGACCATCTATTATTACTTCAACTTCAAATACTCTTTTATGGGCTGGTCCACTTTCATTAACTAATTTGTATTCGACACTCTTTTTAACAGTTTGAACGCTTTCTTGAAGAAGTGTTTTATAATCTTTTAAAAAATCTTCTTCTCTATTTATATATGGAACTATTAAATTATTAAATAATCTTTTAACAGTAGAAAGTCCATTTTCTAAATATATTACTGCCATACAAGCTTCAAAAACGTCTGCTATTATTGTTTTATTGGCATCCTCTAAACCATTACCAAGTAAAATATAATCTTTAAGATTTACTTCACTTGCATATTCACATAATGCATTTTCACAAACATATAAGCTTCTTAATCGACTCATTTGCCCTTCAGATAAATTAGTTTTAGAATACAAAAATTCACTACATACTATTTCTAAAACAGCATCTCCCAAATATTCTAGTCTTTCATAACAATTAGTATTATGTTCATTAGCATAACTACTATGTGTTAAAGCTTCTCTAATTAACTTTTCATTCTTAAATTTTATACCAAATTTCTTAAAAATATCTTTCATATTTATCACATAATAATTATACCAAATTTTAACAAATAAAAAAGATATAAATCATATTATATCTTAAAAAATTATAATTTTTTAACTGGTCCAACACTTTCTAATGTTTCGGTATATATAAAATCTGTAATTGAATTACTAACGATACTAAGATTAGATAGTACTTCTTTAATTAACTTTAATCTATTTAATTCGTCTACTGAAGATTTTTTGCTTTCATAATACTTATGTAGAGTATTTATATATTTTTTTGTATATTCTCTAGCACGATTATTTTCTATATAACTACACTCAGCAGATACAACTTCAAATTTATTTTTAACTATTTGATCATAATCAATACTATTACTTTTAGAATTAACTTTTTCTTTATTTTTAACAACTTTTTTCTCTTCTTTTATATTCTCTTCAATTTCTTCTTCTACTTCTTCAGTTAAGAAATCAACTACTTTATTATCTTCTTCCAGATTAAATGCTTTATTTACAAAATAATCATTCGTAAAAAAGTAGATTGTCAATAAAGCTCCACCTAAAACAAACGATAAAACTAATGGTAAACTAACTCCAACCATTGACATATAAGCTGATATAATCCCAAGAGCTAATGCACTTATTATCATTGGTGTCATTAAAGCAAATATCATACTTAAGCCACTTTTTATTTCATCTTTTTTCATAACACAACTCCCCTTAATGGCCGTATATTATAGCAAAAACAAGCTTGTTTGTCAATTTTATAGCTAGCTGTGTTTATTTTTTTCATTATTTATTATATAATTGTATTATGAAAAAGTTATTAATTAAATTAATTAAGTTATATCAAATAACACCTCTTCATTGTCATAATGCATGTAGATTTACTCCAACATGTAGTGAATATATGAAACAATGTATAGAGATTTATGGTTATAAAGGAATATTAAAAGGTTTAAAAAGAATATTAAGGTGTCATCCATTTGGTAAATTTGGGTATGATCCTGTTATAAAGGAGAATTAGAATGAAGAAAAAAATATTATTTTTATTAACTATATTACTATTTTTAAGTGGATGTGATTTAAATGATGACTTTACTGATAAATATATATATACAACTTTTTATCCAGTAGAATATGCTACATCTATGCTATATAGTGAATATGGAAATGTTGAAAGTGTGTATCCAAATGGAGCCAATAAAGATTTTGAAGTAACAGAAAAAAAGAAGAATACTTATTCTAAAGCAGAAATATTTGTATATTCTGGAGTTAATAAAGAAGCTACATTAGCAAGAGACCTTATTAACAAAAATCATAAAATAAAACTAATAGATGCTACTAAAGGAATGCAAAATAGTACTAAAACTGCAAGTGTTTGGTTAGATCCATCTAATTACTTAATGCTATGTAGTAATATTAAATCAAGTTTAATAGATTATACAGATAATGTTTATGTAAAAGATGGTATTGAACAAAAATATAAAGCTTTAAATGAGAAAGTATCAGAGTTAGATGTATCACTTTATGATATTGGTAAATCTGGTAATTATAATACTTTACTTGTCACTAATAACATATTTAATTATTTAACTAAATATAATATTAACGTAATATCCTTAGATCAAGAAAATGATGCTTTAGATAAAGCATATTCTGATGCTAAACAATTAATTAAAGAAAAAAAGATACAATATGTTTTCTCACTTGAAGGGGATGAACTTAACAGTACTCAATTAAAACTTATAAATGATTCTTCACTAGTTAAAATAGAAATAAATGATATGTTTTCACTAACTGATGAAGAAAGAGATAATGGAGAAAACTATATAACAATAATGAATAAAATAATAGAAAATTACAAGAAGGAACTATATAAAAAATAATGACAAATAATGGACTAGATAAAATACCTACAATTGATTTAATGAGAATATTAATAGATGCTTATGATAAAGAAGATCAAGCACTAGTAAATATATATTCTTATGAACTAGCATATAGATTATATGCACTAAAAAAAGATTCTTATTTTAGTGAAATGTTAGAAGAATTAGGATATAAAAATAATGATAAAAAATTAACCAGATAATTAATTATCTGGTTTTATTATTCATAATCAAATAAAGTTTTTTGTTCATTTAGTTTAAATTCTCTATATGTTTTTTCAGTAACTATTCTACCTCTAGAGGTTCTTTTTACATAACCTTCTTGAAGTAAGAATGGTTCAATAACATCTTCTATTGTTGTTGCTTCTTCTCCAATAGATGAAGCAATTGATTCAATACCAACAGGTCCTCCATTGAATTTTTTTACAATACTCATTAAATATTCTACATCAGTACTATCAAGGCCAGATGAATTAATTTTAAGCCTATCTAAGGACTTTTTGACTATATCCATATTAATTATATCTAAGCCTTCAACTAATGCAAAATCACTTACTCTTTTAAGTAGTCTGTTTGCGATTCTTGGAGTTTTTCTACTACGAACTGCTATCTCATGAGCAGCTTCATCTTCAATGTCTGTACCAATTACTCTTGCTGTTCTTTTAACTATTTGAGTTAATTCATCATCAGTATAAAATTCTAGTTTACTAACTATTCCGAATCTATCTCTAAGCGGACTAGAAAGATCCCCTGCTCTTGTAGTTGCTCCGACTAATGTAAATGGAGGTAAATCTATTTTAATATTTCTACTTTGGCCTTCACTTCCAATTATAATATCTAATTTAAAATCTTCCATTGCACTATATAGAATTTCTTCTATATATCTTGGAATTCTATGTATTTCATCTATAAATAATACATCATTTGGTTCAAGAGTAGAAAGTATTGCAGCAAGATCTCCACTTTTTTCTATGGTTGGTCCACTAGATGTTTTTATATTACTACCAAGTTCATTTGCTATTATATGAGCAAGTGTTGTTTTACCAAGACCAGGTGGACCATATAATAAAACATGATCTAAATTAGTATTTCTTAGTTTAGCAGCTTTAACAAATACTTTGATATTCTCTTTTACGTCACTTTGGCCAATATATTCATCAAAAGAATCAGGTCTTATATTTTTTTCAAAAGTATCTGTTTCAAGCTCATGATTAGTTACTATTCTCTCCTCCATAGTATTTCTCCTTTACATAATTATATACTTGATTCCAATTATCTACTCTATCAAATCTACTTTCTTCATGATTATAAGCATTTGTAAACAAAAGTACATCAATACCAGCACTAGATACATCTTCACAATGAGATTCTTTATCATCTATAAATAATTTAACTTCATTTTCAATACATTCATCTGTTTTAGTACCAGTATTTACAAATACTTTATCATAATGAATATCATTTTCTTTTAACCAATCAGTTGTTAGTTTATATGGATCAGTTAAATACTTATCTTTTCTAAATGAAATAATTACTATTTTACAACCTTCATCATGTAATTTATTAATAACTTCTTTAGCATTTTCTTTTATTTGTGCATGAGACATAATATACTCAAGTCTATCTTTAAAAAATTGCCCTTTCATACCTTCAGGCCAGCCCATCATTTTACCAAATTCATAGGCGCTTACATCTTTTATACCAGTTCCACCAAGAACAGTTTTATCATAATCATCTGCTACTTCTATAATTAGTTCATTAGTAGAACAAATAGTATCATCCATATCAATTCCAATTACCATACTTTTACTCCTTATTTTAATAATAATTTTAATGCTTCTTTAATTTGATTTTCAATATTTAATGAAGTATCTATCTTAGGAACAATATTCTTAATATCATTAGCTTTATAACCAAGTGATTCTAAAGCAAGAGTTAACTCATCATTATTATCAGTATTATTCTCAACAAGAACAAGTTTTCCTTTTAAATCAAGTATAATTTGTCTTGCGAGTTTTTCTCCTATTTTAGGTATCTTCTTTAAATATAATATGTTTTCTCTATCAATTGCATCAATTAATCCATTTAAGCTGCAACTAGCTAAAATAGTAATAGCCATTCTAGGACCAAGGCCCTTTACATCAATTAATTTTAAAAACAAATCTCTTTCATCTTCACTAATAAAACCATATAAAGTGTTTTCATCTTCTCTTACATGAGTATATATATATACCTTAGTTAATTCTCCATCTTTATATTTATATGGGTTTGGTGTGTATATTTTATATCCAATACCACCAGTTTCAATAACTACATAATTAGCTATTTGTTTAGCTACATTTCCTTTAATATAATCATACATCTTTTACTCCCCCTTACAACTTATCTAAATATTTATCTATCTTTCTAGAAGTTAACTTCTTAATAATAGCAATTAATACAATTAATGAAATAACAATTATTAATCCACCAATAATATATTTTTTTACGTCAATTGAAGAAAAAATATTTTTTGCTACACTTTTAGCTCCTGGTGTTTTTTTAATTTCAGTTTTTTCTTTATTAATATTAATAACATAATTCTTTTCGTTATTTTCATTATCAGTTATAGTAATAGTAATTTTGTTACCAAATGTATTTAAATCAGCTGCACCTGTCATAGTATACTTATAGTCTTCATCAACAAGTACTTTTACATCAAGACTATTAACATCTTTATCTACATCAAGGCTATATTCATACTTGTCACGATCAAATTTGAAATCATATCCATCAATTAATACTGTATAACCATCTATTTCAATATCAGTTTGTGTGTTATCAATTGCTTCTGCATTTTCATCTTTCTTAAATGTAAATGTCTTAGAACATCCTTTGATACTAATACTATTTCCATTTTTATCCTTAGCTGAATCAAAGTACACTTCTACTTTAGTACTTCCACTCTTAGGAGTATTTTGATTACTCATAAAATTAACATAAAAGAATGGATAATCTTTTATCTTATAACTATCTGAATATTTATAATCATAATAAATTATATTATTACTCTTTAAGGATAAAGAGCAGCCAGAAGTATTGTAATTTAAGAAATGACACCCTTGTACATCATACTTCTTACTATCATACTTAACATATAAACTTAATGATTCAATATTTTCTATATTTGTAATATCAACATTCATATATGTATATAATGAACTTTCATTTAATCCTTCTTCATAAGCAGTAATATAATCTTTCTCATTACTAATAGAGCACTCATAACTAATAGCATCTATATTCAGACTAAAAATTAAAAACATAAATATTATAAATAAAAACTTCTTCATATAACCTCTAAAACATTTCTTTATATTTCTTATTAATTCTAAACATTGTATTTTCTACATATTTTTTATCTTTATCAATTAAATTACATATTTCTTTATTTGATAAACCTTTTAATTTAAGTTCAAAAATAGTTATTTCATTTTTACTTAATTTAGACTTAATTCTATTAATTAAATCATTTTCATCTTCCCTTTGACTAAGTATTCTATCTGGATCACTTGAATAATCTTTCATTAATTCATAGAAACTATAATTAGATTCTTCTATTAAATTATCAAGCGAATATGAATTATTTAGTATTCTATTCTTTTTTCTAAATGTTTGTCTCATAGCAGATATTAAACTTGTTTTGATACATGCATTTGCATAAGTATAAAAAGTAACATCTTTTTCTTTATCAAATGAATTAATAGCATGAATAAGTCCAATTAAACCTTCTTGATATAAATCAGCTATTTCTACTCCAATTATATTATATTCTTTTAAATAGTCTTTCAATGTTGTTAAGATACATCCTTTATATTTAGAAATTAATAAATTGGCAGCATCTTCATTATTCTCTGCACACAAATACACTAGTTCATTATCATTTAGTTCTTTATAATCCATAATTAATCCTTATATTTCATTACTTCATAAATCAATATACCAGCAGCTACTGATGCATTTAATGAATTAATCTTTCCTTTCATTTTTAATGATACGATTTGATCACAAGAAGACTCAACTATCTTTTTAAGTCCATGCCCCTCACTTCCAATTACCAAACATGTTTTACCACTATAATCTATACTTCTAAAGTCAGTACCGTTCATATCTGCCCCATAAATCCAATAACCATTATCTTTTAATTTAGTAATTGTATTATTTAGATTTACCACTTCTACTATTTTCATATGAGATAGCGCTCCACTAGCGGTCTTATAAACAGTACTATTAACTGAAACACTTCTATTTTTAGGAATAATAATATAATTTACTCCAGCGCACTCACAAGTCCTAATAATAGCTCCAAAATTATGAGGATCCTCAAGAGAATCAAGCATAACTATAAAATTAGAACTACTATCATTAATAACATCATTAATAGAATAATACCTATATTCTTCTATATCTAAAGCAATACCCTGATTAGTACTATTCTTACACATCTTATCTAGTTTATTTTTATCCATGTGAAACTTTTTAAGATTTAATTTATTAATTTTATTTAAAATAGTAGAATCATTAAAATTATTATCTAAAAATACTTTATATATTTTAGTATTATTATCAAGTATTTCGTTTACTACATTTCTACCATATACAAGCATATTACCTCCTAGAACTTAATTTCTTCATCTCTTTCTTTATATAAATCATCTAGTTTAGGTTTTCTTCTTTGTTTAATTACAATATATAAACCAAATAAAACCATGACTACACTAACTACTTGAGCCATTTTAAAATCACTAAACATTAAACTATCAGTTCTAAATATTTCAATAAAGAATCTAACAGCACCATACCATATTAAATAAAAAGCAAATATTTCAGCATTTTTAATATACCTACGTCTTCTTAAAAATAACATTATTAAAAAGCCAATAAAACATAATAAGCTTTCAAAATAAAACATTGGTAAATGATAAGAACCATCTATATACATATTATCTACTACAAATTGAGGAATTATTTTAAAATTAATTAATGTTTTATATTCAACTGCACTACCAAAAGCTTCATGATTAAAAAAATTACCCCATCTTCCAATGGCTTGAGATATTATCATAGCAGGAGCACAAATATCAAGTATCTTTTTAGTATTAACTTTATATCTATTACAATAAAACAATATAGTAGCAAGTCCTGCAATCATAGCTCCGTGAATAGCGAGTCCTCCATGCCATATTTTATATATTTCACTAGGATTAGCTTTATAATAATCAAAATTAAATATAACATAATATATTCTTGCTCCAAGTATACCTAATATAATAACCCAAAACATCAAATTAAACAAAAACTCTTGTTTTATTTGAAATCTCTTACTTTCACTTGTAATTAAAAAATAAGAAATAATAATAGCAGCTAGTATTAATACACTATACCATTTAATTTCAAAACCAAAAATCTCAAATATATTTGATGAAATCATATCAATATCCTCCAAACTTACTAGTAATCATTTTATCTAAAAAAATCTTTAAAATACTAATAAAAATAGCTATAAAGAATGTGGAGAAAAATCCACTTATTACAAAAGATGAACCCATAAGCATACTACATAGTTTTAATATAATCATATTTACTATGGGATATGCTATTCCATAAGTAACAATAGTTAATGGAAGAGTCCAATATATTAATATAGGTTTAATTGTATAATTAAGTAAACTTAATATTAAAGCTGCAATTAAAGCATGAATAAAATCACTAATGTAAAAATTCTCAAATAAATCACTAGCTATAAATAATACAAAAGCATATACAAATAATCCAACAATAAAACTAGTAAGATCACTTTTATTATTTCTTTTAGAACTATCTTCAATTTTATATAATTTCGTTTTACTCATAATATCCTCCAACAATAAAAATTATAACATACATTCACTTCTTTTTAAAGTGCAATTTAAAAAAGCTCATAAGAGCTTATAAAGTGAAAATATCTAGGAATATTACTTACTGCTTTTATACAGTCATAAGTATTATTTTGGATTGTTATCTATAAGACTAATTTCCACCACAATTTTCGATAATTCTTTTATTATCAGTATCTTTAAATTTTGAATAATCTTGTGTTTGATAAGCAGAACCACATTCAATATATGCTTTATGGTTTGAATATTGTTTTGAATCTGCTTCTTTATTATAAACAACAAACCCACTACAAGAAGTACCATTACCAACAGCTACAGGATCCATATAACCTTTATCTTGTAATGTACTAAGACATACATACTTTAAATTAGGTTCGCTTACATCTTTAGAATAATCAGAACATATGTTATCACCTAGTGGATGAATACAATAATCTTCTAAAAATAATTTAGATGCATCTACTATTTCATTTTCTTGTATAGTCATTGAATTATTACTAGCATCTTTAAATATTTCCATTAAACTAGGAAGAGATATTATTATTAAAACACCTATAATAGCAATTACTGCTAATATTTCAACTAAAGTAAATCCATTTTTATTATTCATAACATTCACCTATTATTATTTTAACACAAATAATTAATAATACAAATAAAAAGTTAGTCTATTGACTAACTATTTTTCTTCTTCTTTATTTAACTTTAATGCGTCTTTTCCTTTGTAAAAACCACATTTAGTACATGCTCTATGAGGAGCTACTACTGCACCACAATTACTACAAACACTAGTTGTAGGAGCAGTCTTCTTTAAATGTGTTCTTCTTTGTCTTTTAGCAGTTTTACTTACTCTTCTAAAAGGTAGTGCACCAAATAATGTAATATCTAATTTCATCATCTTTCCTCCTTACCCGCGGTATATTTAGTTTATAAACTTTTTTGCATTGCTAAAGTATTTTCTCATAAATATTAAAAAATATCAAGTAAAATCAACAAAAAACCAAAATAATTATTGGTTAATTACATTTTGATTACTAACCGGTGCTTGATTTACTGGATTTTTTACTACATTTTGTTGAGTATTTTGTATTGTAGGAGCTTCTTGTATAACTGTTTGGGTAGTTTGTCCTTGTCCTATAGTACTTTGATTAATTGTAGCAACTTGATTATATATATCAATATTTTCTTCTTTAATGAAACAATATATAAATGACAATGATATAAATAAACTCTTTAATTCAACAAAAATACCATATAATAAAGCATAAAACTTACCTAAATTATCAACAGCAAAATCATCAATTATGCTCATCAAAAGACTTATTACAGAACAAACTATATATAATCTCATATATTTTTCTACATTATAATTATCATATTTTATTATTTTTGTAAGTATAATATAAAGATGAATACTTATTAATGAAGTAACTGAACGATCAATTGCAAAATAAGTAGCATTAATAATACGATTATCAAACAGATATAAACTTCCTGGTTCTTTAAATCTATATATTAATGCTAAAAGACCATTTAATATACATAAAATCATACCTCTTTTAGATAAACTTTTTTCACCAATACTATATCCATAAATAAATATAGCAAAGTAAGTAGCACTAAAATAAAAGCTATTTAGTTTTAATAATGTATCAAATGTATCAATATCAAGTGTTTCAAATATTCTAGTTAACAATCCTAAAACACATGAAACAATTGCAAAAATCATTAAAAACTTAACTGCTTTATTTTGAAAAATATCTTCCATAATATAACACCTCTATTAAGATAATAGTAAATAATTATAGTATTCGTCAATTATCTATCTTCATCTTTACATTTTCAAATGATATAATTAAAAAAGGAGGAATAATATGAAAATAATTGGTATAGTTTGTGAATATAATCCTTTTCATAATGGTCACAAGTATCAAATAGATAAAATTAAAGAAAAATATAAAGATTCTATAATTATCGCATGTACTAGTTCTTCTTTTACTCAAAGAGGAAATTTATCGATAATTAATAAATGGGATAAAGCTAAATCTGCACTATTTAATGGTATTGATTTAGTTATTGAATTACCTTATTTATATTCAGTACAATCTAGTGATATATTTGCTAAATATTCTATTAATATACTAAATAAATTAAAAATTGATACTCTATGTTTCGGTAGTGAATCAAATAATATAGATAGTATTATTAATAATGCTAATATACAGCTTAGAAATAAAGAATTTGATTTTTTAGTACAAACATATATGAAAGATGGTTTAAACTATCCTACTGCTTTAAATAATGCATTAAAAGATTTAAATGGCACTACTATAAATAAACCCAATGATTTGTTAGCTTTATCATATATAAAAGAAATAATTAAAAATAATTATAATATAGAAATATTTAATATTAAAAGAACTAATGATTACCATGATAAAAACTCTAATAATAGTATAGTTTCTTCTTCAAATATAAGAGAAAAACTAGAAAAAAATATTGATATTACTCCTCATGTACCAAGTAACACTCTTAGTTTATTAAAATATCATGATTATAAAGATAAATACTTTGAATTACTAAAATATAAAATAATAAGTGAAGACAATTTAGAAAAGTACCAAGATGTTGATGAAGGGCTTAGTATCAGAATTAAAGAATCTATTAAAAAATCAAACAATTTAGAAGAATTAATACAAAATATTAAAACAAAAAGATATACATATAATAAAATTAATAGGATGTTAAATCATATATTATGTTCAATAGAAAAAGATTCATTAATTGATCTAGAATATATTAGAATACTTGGTTTTAACGATAAAGGTAAAAAATATTTAAATAGTATTAAAAAAGATTTAAATATATTAAATAAATATGATACTAAAAAGTATAAAGTTCTTAATATAGAAAAAAGAGTATCATATATATACTCTATTATTTATGAAAATATAATGGAAAGTGAAATAAAGAATAAACCAGTATATTTAAAAGAGGAATCATAGATTCCTCTTTTTTATCTAGTTGTTTTATTAGTACAATCACTCCAAGCTTCACTCCATCCAGTTGGTGTTTGTCCATCTACAGGATTAGTAACATAATATGTTTTATTTAAATCCTTTTCCGCTTCAACTATCCCTTTAACTAAATTAATTGTTTCTTCAGCAATGTTTATAGATAATGTATTATTATCAACAATTTTAACAGTATAAGTTTGAAGGTTACTTGTAAAGAAACAAGCATCACTACCATAATGAACAGTTTCTTTTAATGTGATTGTATTATCACTATTAACTACATATGTTCCAACTCTAGGTTGATTAGCATATTCGTTTTTGTAAGATAAATAGAATGTATTATCACTTCTTAAATACAATTGATCATAATATTTATTACCTTCTTCTGAAGTATTTCTTAAATATCCATATGCTCCAACATAAGAAACTATCTCAGGTTCTTTTTCCACTTCTTTTTCAGGAACTATTGAATTACAATCTTTGTTAGTGTTTTTTACGTTACAACTAAAGCAATAATAACCTATAAGACACCCCGCTATAAACATTAAAATACAGATTAATACAACATATATATTTTTATTCTTCCCTTCCATATCTTTCCTCCATTATCATTATATAAAATCTATAAATGATAATTCAATATTTTTGTATCTACTTGGCGTCAAACCAATTTTTTCCATATTCAATTGATACTTTTAGAGGTACTTTTAGTTCATATATATTTTCCATGGTATCTTTAATTAACTGTTTTACTTCTTCTAGTTCTTCTTTTGGTATATCAAATATTAACTCATCATGAACTTGAAGTAACATTTTAGATTTATAATTCTTTTCTTTTAACAAATTATATATTTTAATCATAGCAAGTTTTAAAATATCTGCACTTGATCCTTGTATTGGAGTATTTAAAGCCATTCTATCTCCCATACTTCTAATCATATAATTTGTGTTTTTAATTTCTTCTATCTCTCTTTTTCTATTAAATAGAGTCCTTACATAACCAAGACTTCTTGTTTTTTCAATTATATTTTTCATATATGTGTTTACTTCTGGATATAGCTCTAGATATTTATCAATATATTTCTTTCCCTCAGTTGCACTTATATCTAAGTTTTCAGAAAGACCATATCCACTTATTCCATAAACTATACCAAATATTACTGCTTTTGCTGTTCTTCTCATATTTGGTGTTACTTTATCTTCAGGTATATCAAAAATATCACTAGCAACATGTGTATGGATATCTTCTCCATTAATAAAAGCTCTTTGTAAACTTTTAGAGTCACTTATATGAGCAAGTACCCTTAGTTCTATTTGTGAGTAATCGCTACTAAGTAAATAAGAATTTTCACTTGCTACGAAAGCTTTTCTTATTTTCTTACCTTCTTCGCTTCTAATTGGGATATTTTGAAGATTTGGCTCTATACTAGATAGTCTTCCTGTTCTAGTACCAGTTTGTTTATATATTGTATGTATTTTATTATCCTCATGAACATAGTTATTAAATGTTTCTAAATATGTAGTTTGAAGTTTAGTATAGTTTCTATATTCAATAATTAAGTCAATTATTGGATTTAGTTTTTTATATTTAACTAATACATCATGAGCTGTACTAGTAGCATTCTTTCCTCTTCCCTTTGGTAGGTTTAATTTATCATATAATATGTATGATAATTGTTTTGGACTAGATATATTAAACTCTTCTCCAGCCTCTTTATATATCTTAGTTTCTAATTCTTTTATTTTTGATGCATTTTCATTTTTTAAATCATCTATTACTTTAGTATCAACTCTTATTCCTTCTATTTCCATACTAGAAAGTACTTCTATTAAAGGATGTTCAATATTATAGTATAAATCATATAATTCTTCTGATGATAGTTTATCATTAAATATTTTGTATGTATCATATAAAAACTTTGCCTTTTTAGTAATTTGCTTTTTTATTTCTTCTTCACTTAATGGTTTTTTCTTATTAATGATGTTATCATAATATTCTATTACTTCACCAAAGGAATTAGAAAGGTATGCTATATCATCTTTCATGTTATAGTTTAATAAATATGATGCAATCATAGTATCAAAATTACAATTAAATGTAATACCTTTTCTATTTAAATAAACTATATTCTTTTTATTATCAAAACTAACAAGAACATTATTAAGAACATCTCTATTTAATAATAAACTAGCTTCATCTAAATAATATAATTTTTTACCATCATAAATGGATGCTCCTAAGAATGAAGCATTATGATAGTTAGAATTATCTAACTCTAAATAGAAGCTATATTTTTCATTTAATTCTATTTTACCTTTAACTTCTATGTATTCTAAAGATTCATTGTTTTTAGAAACTGGAATGGTTTTTAAAAATGAATTAAATTCTAATTCTTTATATTTATTAATTAGCCTTTCTTTATCTGGGCCATTATATTTAATGTTATCAAAATCATTATTAAAATCTATATCTTTATATATAGTTGCTATTTTGTATGAAAAATAAGCATTATCTTTATCATTTACTAATTTTTCTTTAACTTTACCAGTAATATTATCTATATTATTATATACTCCATCAAGTGAACCATATTTTTGTAGTAAAGTTAAAGCTGTTTTTTCACCTATTCCTTTAACACCTGGAATGTTATCAGAAGGATCTCCCATTAAACTTTTAATATCTATCATTTTAATAGGCTCTAAACCATATGTATTATAAAATTCCTTTTCATCCATCATGATATAGTCTTTTTGTTTTAATAGTTTTACTTTAACTTTCGAAGTTATTAATTGTAAAAGATCCTTATCACTACTTATTATTAATCCTTCATAATCTTCACTTTCATCTATCATTTTAGCATATGTTCCGATTATATCATCTGCTTCATAATTATCTTTTTCTATATAATTTACTCCTAGTAAATCACAAAGCTCTTTTGCTATTGGAAATTGTACTTTTAAATCACTTGGTGTTTCAATTCTTCCATCTTTATATTGTTCATATAAATCTTGTCTAAAGTTGTGTCCTTTATCAAAAGCTACCATTATATATTTTGGATTTTCTTCACTTATAATTTTATTCATCATATTAATAAATCCAAATAATGCATTTGTTGGTATTCCTTTTGAATTTTTCATAAGTCTTCCATTATATGCAGTCGCATAATAGCTTCTAAATAACAAATTGTTTCCATCAATTAAAACTACCTTATTCATAAAACCTCCTATTTAGATAGATGTAACTTTTTTAATACCTTATTTATAAACTCTTCACCAAATACAGTATTTAGAGCTCCATTTTTATATGTAATAAAGAAATAAACTATTACACCAAACATACCATGTATAAATAATGATAATAGTGATGTTAATCTAGTATACTTAAATACTATATAATGTTTTGATAATACTATTGGTATTATTACTAATATAATTGGTATTAGTAGTTTTACAAATAGTTTAAATGTTTCAGTATATTTGAAATTCATATCTTTATTTAAATAAACTAATACTATTGTAATAGATACAATATATCCAATGGCAGTACAAACTACAGTTGCAATATATGCAGGTATTCCTAGTTTGCTAAATAATAATATCATTGGAATATCTAATAGCGCATTAGTACCAAGACCAACTATTGCATTTATATATATTATTTTAAATTTTCTCATACTTTGAAGAGATGAATTTAAAACAGTCCATAGTCCAAAGAATATATGACTAATAGCAGAAAATTTTAGTATTAAACTTCCATACGCACTTGTTTCATAGAATATATAATATGCTTCATCTGAAAGTAGAAATAATAGTGTTGCCATTGGAAGAGCAATTATTAACATAGTACTTAGTGCTTGATTAATTCTATTATTAACTGCAGTATATTCCTTTTTAATATAACTACTTGTTACATGAGGAATAATATTTGTAGTAAGTGCCATAGAAATAGCTATCATAATAGTACAAATCTTTGGTGCCCATGTTGCAACTATTGAAGAAATTGTTTGAGCATTCATTGCATCATACCCCACCATAGTAAGACCTTTAACAATTAATTTAATATCTACTAAAGTATATAAATTATCTATAATACTAACCATTATTATAGGAATTGCATAAGTAAATATTTTCTTTACTAGTACGCTATCTTTTACATTATCTTTTTTATCTGTTTTAGGAAAAGAATTTTTATTATTTTTTACTTTTAAATATAAGAAAATATAAGCACATATGCCTCCAAAGAAAGCTCCAGTTAATGCAATACTAACACCAACTTGAGTACTTGTTTTTAGTACTTTAAGTGCTACATATGAACCAGTTAATACTACAAGTATTCTAACTACTTGTTCAATTACTTCGCTAACTGATGTAGGACTAATAAACTTATGTCCTTGTAAGTAACCTCTTAATATACTTAAAAATGGTATTACTATTAAACAAAATGAAATTGATTTAATAACTAACGATACAGAAGCTATACTATGTCCTCCACTTACATCAGATAGTAAAAATCTAGCTAACAAGTCTGAACCAAAAAATACTATGCAAAAAGAAATTATAGCAAGAAACGATACTATTTTAGTTGCTACTTTTTTACTTCTTTCTTTAGCATCATACATTTCAAGAGCTAAATATTCAGAAACTATCATACTAATTGCTATTGGAATACCAGCAGTTGAAATATTTAGAAATAAATTATATATGTTATATGCATAACTATATAAAGTTCCTCCATCTTCTCCTATAATTTTATAAAAAGGTATTACATATAAAGCACCAAGTATCTTAATCAATATTAAAGACATTGATGCGATTAGTGTACCTTGTATAAATGAATTCTTCTTTAATGTTTTTTTCATAATTTAATATCTTTCATCTCATCTTTTAAAATATCTGCTATTTGCTTTAGGTGACCAGTATGTTCATCATTGAATAAATAATACTGAACAAGACCATAACTTGGATATTCATTTCCTTCCATGATTACTGGTCCTTTTGGAGTAATTGCTATATCCCATCCAACATATCTTACTTCTGGTACTTCTAGAGCTGCTTTTAACGCCATCTCAAAAGATTCTTTAACAAAAGGTACTTTTACTGTATCAAATTTAATTTTAGCCATAGGATGATATTCATATACATTAGCAACATCATCCACTACTCTACTACATATTTTTCCACTTTCATCAAGTCTCATATATGCATCAGAACATCCAATTGCAATTGCATCATCAATATTAATTCTAAGAGCATTTGCAAGTATATGAGCTTTTCCATCCTTAACAAGTGTTACTATTCTAAAAGAATTAACTGCATATGGATTTAATTTAGCAACTTCTTTATGTTGAATAATTTCTTCTTCAATTAAATCTAATTTATCATTTTTTAATTCTTCATATAGTTTTTTAATATCTTTTATATCTTTTAATTCTATTTTCTTTATACCATGACCACCAAATTCTTTAGGAGGTTTAGCAAATATAGTTTTTTTATCTTTGATAAACTTTTTAAACTCATCTAAACTTGTAACTCTAAGATCAATCCACTCTCTTCCTAAATAGTCATTAAATATTTTATTAAAAATAATTTTATCAGCCATACATGCTAAGTAATTAGAATTATTTAAATATTTTAATAATTTATAATATGATTTAGTTGTAACATAAGTTTTCTTTTGTTCTTTTGTTAGATTAATATAATCACCCTTTAAATAATCAGTATAACCAATACCATATCTAATAAAGTTTTTAATCATATCTCTTTTAACATAAGAAGCGCTCTTATTATTTCTTTGTCCAATCTCACGAGCAAGTTTATTTAACTTTTCATAATCTATTTCTTTAATTTTACTAATCATCATTGTTTTAACTGACATAATTGCCTCCTAAAGTTCTTTTACTATTTTATTGTTTTTGGTATAAACTCTTTTAAGCTTTTGACCAAGCATAACTAAAGTTTCTTGAATACCTTCATGTTTCAATCTACTTAAATAACCTAGTGTTAACTCATCGCCTAAAAGAGTAACTTCATCCCCTACTTTTACACTTTCATCTATTTTAACAAACATCATACACATACATATAGGACCTACACACTTATATTTTTTATTATTAATTAGTGCATATCTATTATAGTTCTTATCTCCAATACCATCTTCGTATCCAATTGGAAGTATTCCAACTTTCATCTCTTCTGTTATTAAAGTAGTTCCATAACCAAGGATATCACCTTGTTTAACTTCTTTAATACTCATAATATTAGTTTTAAGTTTAATAGCCGGTTTTAAATCTATCTTGTTGTTTCTAATAACTGGACTAATATTATTTTTATTAATTAAATAATCATTTCTAATTTTACGTACTTTATCTTTAAGACTACTAGAATATTCATCTAAGCTAACATCATATCCATATATAATAGTACCTACCCTAAAAGTGTTCTCTTCTTCAATCCTAGGATGATTAAGTAAACTAAAACTACTACTCAAATGAACCATTTCTATTTTATTTAAATCTATTACTGAGGTAATACTTCTAAAATTAGATAATTGTTTATCATAATAAATATCATTTATTCCTGGTGTTGCAAAATGAGTAAATATTCCTTCTAAATTAATATTTTTAGAATTATTAATATAATCATACATTTCTTTTAAGTCTTCTTTACTACTTACACCTATTCTATTCATTCCACTATTAACAGCAATATGAACTTTACATTTATCTTTCAATAGTTTTAAGTAATTCAAGTCTTCTACACTAAGAGTAATATTATTTTTAATAGCTTCATCTATTAAATCTCTATCTATTATTTCAGTACAAAGAATTCCAACTTCTTTGTTGTACTTACGTGCCTCTATTCCTTCATCTAAAGAAGAAACAGCTAAATAATCAAATCCATTATCAATTAAAGTATTAATAATGTACATACCATGAGTATATGCATTGGATTTTATCATAGCAATATGATGTTTATAATTATTAAATTTTTTAATAATATTCTTAGCATTATATTCTATATTATCTAAATTTATTTCTAAATATGTTTTTCTATACATTAATCCACCTCATTTTGAAACTAATATAATTATACAATAAATTTATATTAAAATAAAATAAAACAGTAAAAAAGAGGCATAAACATTATGTAAATACCTCTTATTTTTTGTTTTCATTTGATCTATCTTTAAACCAAAATGGTCCGTACTCAATACCATTAAAACTAGCTCTTCTATAATGATATATTTTATATCCTAGACCCAAACAACTATCTACTTGTCCATCTTCATACTTAATTGTTTCTTTCTTTATACAAAATAATGGATCTTTTTCTTTATGAGTTCTATTTAGGTCTAAAAGGCAAGCACCCATCCATAAGAATAACAATATCCATAAAATAATACTAATTATTTTACTAACTACTTTTTTATTATCTTTCTTACTCTCTTCTTGCATAAGTCACCTTCTTATTAACTAAATACTCTTTTTACTACATTTTGATTATTTATTTTACTTATTTTATAATCACCTAAATTATAATTTAAATTTAATGCATAAGTAATCATTTCATTATATATACTAGGATACATATTATTGAAAAATTCATTATTTGCTTCTAGTTTATATTCTTTTAATGGATTAGTAGATTTACTAATAGAATTAGATGATCTAATACTTTCTAATTCATTAATATATTTCATATGATATATATCCATTAAATGTAGATACTTCTTTCTTAGTGAATCAATAATATTATCATATTCATGACTAATTTGTTTAATCACTTCTTCTTTAGAAATTCCTTCTTTAGGGCTTTCTTTTAATGTCCTAATCTTAATAATATCAAAATATCTAAGTGTTCTTTCTTTAAATAAATCTATTAATTTATTTTTAAGTAATTCTTTAAAAATCACTTTATCAGAATCATAACAACTATCTACATCTATTAAATGATCAAGAAGTTTTTTGGCACTTTCATTATCATATTTATTTGCTACTATATTTGCATATTCAGTAATAATATTTTCAGTTAATTTGCACATTTGTACTGTAGAAGAATTCAAAATAGTATCTCTTTCTTCATAGAAAGATTTTCTTAAATGAGAATATGTTCTTCCAAATTCAGTATTAATATCTCTAATACTTTTATCTATACGTTCTTTATGTTCTTGGCTCTGAAGAATAATATCTTTAATTTTAAGATTATTGATCTCTTTACCATTATCATATTGTTTAATGAATAGATCTACTTTATTTTTTCCATTTGAATCAGTAAAACAATCACTAACTATCTTATCTTCTAAGCTAGCGTAGCTTTTTACAGTCCCTGGATTAGATTGTCTAGCAGTTATTTCTTTAAATTCACTATCAAGTCTTCTACTATTTTTATATGATGCATTTATTAGAAGTAAACCTCCAAGTTCTTTTACTCCCTCACCTAGCTTAATATCAGCAGCATAAACACTCATATCATTAGTTAAGCTAACAACACCATAATTACCAGCCATATTTAATAATTTAGTATCTAATTGTTCATCTTTATTAATTATTAAATTATGAGTTATTCTATTATCATTTAATAGTTTATCTAAATCATTAAATTCTTGAGTATTAGATGCACTTATTAAAACAGGTTGCCCTTTTTTTACACACTCCAATACACTTTCTAAAATAGCTTTATATTTGCTTTCTATTGTTGCATATAGATATTCTTCATCTATTCTAATATTCTTTTTTCTGTTTTCAATCTTATATGTTTCAAAACCATATAATGTTTTTAATTCTTCACTACTATTAGATGCTAATGCTGATACACCAAGAGAATACATACTAATAAAATCACAACAAGTACATATTGCTTTTAATTCTTTATCATCTTTATATAAAATCTTATGCTTGCTATTTAACAATTTATGATAATATGCTTCCTTTGCTTCGATAGCAAGTCTTAAATCCCTTGTTTTCTTATCATCAAGTTCATTATTTAATAATTCAACTGTTCCTTCTTTTGTTTCTTTATCATATTTAACTACATAATCTTTTCCATTTATATAAGAATGTCTTGCTTTAATAACGTTAACTAAAGCACCATATTTTTCATTATAAACATCATCATCACATGCACAAATACGTTCTAATCTATCTTTTAATCTAACAGATAATACTACATTGTCAGTATCTTTAATATATGCATATTCTTGAGTAAATAAATTATTATTTGTTTCTAAAAATTCATCATAAACTATATAAGTTAGTGAGGTATTATTATCTCCATACACAAAATTAGTTGCCCACTTATATAAATCTATCTTTTCATTTTTCTTTTTATTTAAATAATAATCTAGTTCACCATCTTTTCCATATAGAGTTCCAATTAGTTTAAATGGACTAAGTGCTTCATCAAGTAATATAATATCAGCTGTATCAATAATCAAATATCCAAATGGTTTACTCATATACTTTTCACTTTTATTTAAAGCTGTATTATCATCTAAATAATCAAGTGCAAGAGTAGATAATGTTGTATAAACTATATCTTTTTTGTATAATTCTTTTCTTTCTTTAATATAGTCTTCTAATTGTTCTTTACTTAATAGAGAAATGTCTTTTCTATTTGGAAGAAACGCGCATGAAAACCCAAGTATATCAAATGCTTTACTAGCATTTTGCATATCTTTTTGTGCAAGATAACTATTATAATTTACTACATGAACACTTTTTTGAGTTTCATATTTACTTGCATCTAATAAATATAAGTATCCAATTAATATTTGTACAATTGATTTTCCTTCACCACTACTCATCTGAGCGACTACTCTTTGTCTTTCATAATCACTAACATCAGATAAATTACCAACTAAAGCAAGACATGCTTCAATTTGAGTATCATATGCATATACTCCACTACTTTTTCTAATAGCTTCTCTTGCAATAGCAATAGCCTCGCACATTATTTCTTCAATTCTAGTTCCAGATTTTAATTTGTTTTGAAAATCCTTACTTTTATTTTGAGCATATTCTCTAAATTTATCATACCCCATCTTTTTAAAGTCATGAGAAAAACTATTGACTTTCAATACTAATTCATTAATTCTATCTTTATTCGAAAACGTATAATCATTAAATAGTTTAGAAATATTTAATAATCTTTTTCTTATTTTATTAAGTTTTAGAATATCAGAATTAATAGTATTATTATTAACAAATTTAGTTTCATTAAATACTTCCATAACTATTCACCTATTCTGTATATAAATATAACATTTTTAACAACTATTTTCAATATTAAATACTAAGAAGTATCATATTATAAATAATTAATTGGTATGTATTATTTCTTCTTTCAACATGAGCATTAATTTTATATACATTGTTTTTCTTAATTTCTCCAAGCTTTTTATAAGAGCTAGGAAATATTACACCCTCTACACTATCAAATTCGTCACTTAGTTTAACAAATGACATTCTTTCATTATTCTTAGTACTTATAGACTTAATATTTTCAACGAATAATATTGTTGTAATGGTTTTATCAAAATATTTTTTAAATTCATTTAATTTAATAACATTAGATCTATCATATTTAGTAACGGGATGAAATGATAAATAAAAACCATAATTATTAAGTTCAATTTCAATTAATTCTTTATTATCATAATCATGTGTATTTTCAAATACTGGAGGATTATCGAGTACTAAGTTTAAATCTTTACATAATTGAGTATAATTAATAACTTCATCTATATTTAATATCATTTGTTTTTTATTAATATTAAATTCATCAAACACACCACATTCAATTAAAGAAATTATCACTCTTTTATTAATGCTTCCATGATAACATCTAAACATAAAATCATAAAAAGATTTAAATAAACCTTTATTTCTTTCTTGTTCAATTTGAGAACAAATATTTATAGATATAGATTTAATAATACTAAGAGGATATATTAGTTTATTATCTTCTATTACAAACTCATAGCATGATTTGTTAATGCTTATTTTTTCAAACTCAATACCTAATATTTTAGATTCATCAATATATTCTTTTATTTTAGATGTTTGTGTATTCATATTAAGTAAATTTTTCATAAAAAACATAGAATAATTTATTTTTAAATAAGCCATTTGAAAAGCAAGAAGAGAATAAACTACAGAGTGAGATTTATTAAATCCATATGATGAAAATTTAATAATTAAATCATATAATTCATTAGCAATATCCACAGTATAGCCATGATTAATTACTCCCTTAAAGAATCTTTCTTTTTCATTTTCAATAACTTCATATTTCTTCTTAGACATTGCTCTTCTTACAATATCAGCCTGTGAGTATGAGTATCCACCTACTACTCTTAGTATTTCAAGTACTTGTTCTTGATAAATGATAATTCCATATGTACTTTTCAAGATAGGTTCTAGTTCTTTAATTAAATATGTTACTTTGCTTAAACCCTTTTTTCTTTTAATATACTGTCCTATCATTTCTCTTGGTCCTGGTCTATATAAAGCAATTGCATCAATTAAAGTTTCAAAACTATCTACTTCTAAATCACGAAGAAAGCTTTTCATTCCTTCACTTTCAAATTGAAATATTCCTGTAGTATAAGCATGTTTAAATAAATCTAATGTTTTTTTATCATTTAGATCTATATTATTTATATCTATATCTAATCCATTATTTTTAATATCAGCAATAATATTAGAAATTGTATTTAAGTTTTTAATTGATAAAAAATCCATTTTTAAAAGACCTAAATCTTCAATATAATCTTTATCATATCCAGTAAGTATTACACCATTACTTTTATATAAAGGCATAAGAGTTGATAAATCAACATCACTTATTACAACTCCAGCAGCGTGTATAGATGTATTCTTTTTAAGTCCACATAAAACAGAAGATATTTTAATTAATAAAGAACACTCTTCATTATGATAAACTACCCTTTTAAATTCATCATTATTCTTTAATTCTTCAAAATCTTTTTCATCTTTAATAGTTTTACATATTCTATCTATTAAAATTCCATTTATTTTTAATACCCTTCCGACATCCCTAATTATTTGTTTTGGAAGCATTGTATTAAATGAAATGATTCTAGCAGTTTTCTCAACTCCATATTTATTAACTACATAATCTATTACTTCTTCTCTTTTAAGATTATCAAAGTCTATATCAATATCTGGCATAGTTATTCTATCTGGATTTAAGAAACGTTCAAATATTAAATTATATTTAAGTGGATCAATATTAATAATTCCAAGAGAATAATTAACAAGACTTGCGGCTCCACTACCTCTTCCTGGGCCCACCAAAATATCATGCTTTTTAGCATATAAAACAAAATCATATACGATTAAGAAATAATCTACATAATTCATTTTTTCTATAACATCAAGTTCATATTTTAATCTAACTTTATAATAATCTGGTACATCTCCATTTAGTCTTTTTTCTAATCCTTTTTTAGCAAGAGCTTTTAAAAATTTAGAAGAGTTTTCCTTATACACTGGAATATGAAAAGTACTTTTAGGTAAAGTAATATTTATTATTGATGAAAATTTATAAGTACTTTGAATATCAAAAGTATTATTATTCTCTTGATAACTATAATCATCTACATTAATAGAATCATCTATTGTTTTATTCTCTTCAATTAGTCTTAAATATTTATAATAATTAATATCTTCTTTATTAAAATACTTAATATCTTTTATATATACTATGTCATTACTAAGTAATAGTGCATTTTTCTTTTCTGTTTCGTTTTCATACTTAATAAATGGACTAAATTCTTTATATTTATCATAATCTTTATAATTAACTACAAATATAATATCATTAGAATATTTAGATAAAAAATCAATATCTATAGATTCATCTATATTCCTTTTGGAAACTATCTTACATAGTGAAACAAATCCTTCATAGTTTTTAGCATATAAATAGATATCACTATTATCAATAGTTAAAGGTATACCAACTATTGGTTTAATATTATTTTTAATACATTTAGTAATAAATTCATATGAAGAAAACATATTCTTATCTGTTATACCAATTGCATTAATATTGTTATTTAATGCATATGAAATTATCTCATCTATTCTGATAAGACTATCCATTAATTCATACTCAGTTTTAATAGATAATGGAATATATTTCATAAGTACCTCTATAAATATTTTATCAAAAACAATTATAAAAAAAAAGATGAGTTTTCCCATCTTTTAACGTTCACATTTTGGTCCCTTTAAAGATCCTTCTGGCCTTGCTTTAAATGTTTTAATTAATATATCTTCATTATCATAATTATCATCAAGTTTTACCATATGGTAATCAAGAGCATTTATTGTTCCATAACTTTCATATTTAAAACAACTACTTCCCTTTGCTACATAGTATAACTCACCATAATAAATTACTGGAGTTACTATAAACTGTTTAATAGAACGAGAATCATTAACTAAAGAAACAGCATAATCACTAATAACTTTATTATCAAGTATCAATTTACCAAAACCAGATTTTTCTTGGTTCCAATACTCTACTATATGATTTTTATAAAAATAAAATATTATTTCTTTTGAATAACCATCATCTGTTTCTTTTAAAACATTTCCTCCTTTTTCTTTAATAAGATTTATATCTTCGTTAGTTAAGTCAGTTATTTTTTTAATTGTTACTTCCTCATCATTTGTTTCAGGAAAATTAATAACTTCTGATGGGACCTTAATTAAAATACCATTCTCTGTAGTTTCAGTAGTTTTAACAAATTCATCATTATTTTCAAATACATTTATATATATAACATAACCAAAATATATAAGGGCTAATAACAATATAATTAGTTTTAATCTCTTACCATCCATGAATACCTCATTTCTAACAATAATTATATTATTTTTAATATATTGTTTCAATTATTTTTTAATAAAAAAAAGTAGATTAATTGTATCTATCATCTACTCTTTCTAAATCTAAATTATCTATTTCATTTATAACATCTAATTGAGTTTCAATTATTTGTCTTAATCTTCTTTTTAATATATTGGTGTTTCTCTTTAATTGATCTGCATGATTTTGGGCTTTTTCTGCTTTTAATAAAGCATCATTTATTATTCTACTTGCATTATGACGGGCTTCTACAACTAAGCTTTCTGCTTCTTTTCTAGCTGCACTTTTAATTTGATCACCTGCAGCTTCTGCTGTATAAATTGCTCTATTCATAGTATCTTCTATTCTTTGATAATATGCAATTTGCTCTAATAGTTTTTTATTATCTTCTTCAGTTTTCTTACTTTTGTTAAGCAAGGTTTCATAGTTCGATATTACTTCATCAAGAAATTTTTGCACTTGATACTTATCATAACCACGAAAAACTGTATCAAACTTTTTCATGCTCCACCTCAATATATTAATTTAGATTTACTACCATTCTCCTAAATCATCTTTTTTACTTGACTTTTTTCCCTCTTCTTCAGAAATGTTTCCCTCTATTTCAAATCCTTTAGGTGCACAAAGTACAATTCCAGGACCAAGTTTTTCCATTTTCCCTTCAATAGCATAAACAATACCATTTAAGAAATCTAAAATTCTTTTAGAAACATCAGATGTTACTCTTTTAAAATTAACAACTACTTGATTTCTAGCTTTTAGATAATCTGCTATTTGTTGAGCTTCACTAAATGCTCTTGGTTCAACTAATATAGTTTTATTTTTATAATTTTCTTTACTACTACTTTTTACTGTTTCTACACTATCCTCATACTCATAGTTTTCATCATCCTCAGGATTTAACATTTTCTTTAAAGATTCAAATGCCATAATTATTCCCTCCTTTAGTTTCTACGTTATAATTTTACCACACAAAAGATTATTAAACAATAATTATTTAAAATAATTATATATTTTAAATATTAACTTATTTGCAATTCAAGTGGAACATAATCATTAACTGCTGATATATTAAAATCTGCAAGTTCTACTATAGTTCCTGTTTCATTTTCAAAATCACCTAATATAATTGAATATTCATTATCTTTAACATAAATATAAGATATATTTTCAGAATCATTAAAATATACAAAATAACCAAATTCTTCTCTACCTTGAACATCTAGTTTGCCAGCATTAGGATATATAGATGAATACTCAGTATTCTCTTCATAAACACTTCCTAATCCCTTGGCCCTATCTAAAACATGTTGGTTTTTAGCAGCTTTATATATTTCTCTTGCTTCATTTACAAAATTTTTCTTCTTTGAATCATTGAAAGATCCTAATATGTTTGGTAAAGTCATAATAACAATAATTGCAATAATAGCTATTACCGCTAATAATTCTATTAAAGTAAAACCCTTATTTTTCATAATTATCACCTAATATAATTATATATCAATTTTAAAATAAAAAAAAGATAGAATAATTAAAATTTAATTCTATCTTCTATAAACTTAGGTAATTCTTCTAAACTAATTGTTTCTTGCTGCATTGTATCTCTAAATCTTACAGTAACTGTATTATTATTTAGAGTTTCATCATCAACTGTTACACAAAATGGAGTACCAACTACATCTGCTCTTCTATATCTTTTACCAATAGATCCAGATTCATCATAAGAAACATTAAAGTATTTAACTAATGACTTATAAATTTCTAGTGCCTTTTCATTATGATATTTCTTTACTAAAGGTAAAATAGTTGCTTTTATTGGTGATAAGAAAGGATGAAGTTTTAATACTTCTCTTTCTTCATTTTCTAGTTTTTCTTTAGTATATGCATTACATAATACGCTTAAAAATAATCTTTCTACTCCAAGGGATGGCTCTACTACATAAGGAATATATTTTTCATTTGTTTCTGGATCTAAATATTCAAGTGATTCTTTAGAATATTCGATATGTTTAGATAAATCATAATTAGTACGAGAAGCTATTCCCCATAGTTCTCCCCATCCAAAAGGAAATTTATATTCAATATCAGTAGTAGCATTACTATAAAAAGATAATTCTTCTTTTTCATGATCTCTTAGTCTAAGGTTTTCTTCTTTAATACCAAGATCTAATAAGAATTTTTTAGCATATTCTTTATAATACTTAAACCAATCAAGCTCAGTGCCCGGTTTACAAAAGAATTCTAACTCCATTTGATCAAATTCTCTTACTCTAAATATAAAATTACCTGGAGTTATTTCATTTCTAAAACT
>JAEEGL015113855.1_pt1 | contig 50921 bp, 45 predicted proteins | sample 9134231 | NCBI WGS metagenome assembly JAEEGL01 (sample SAMN16246548, study PRJNA631951) | gut metagenome | biome: gut microbiome; feature: rumen; material: fiber-attached | host: Bos | place: Iran: Karaj | collected 2018-10 | reverse complement strand
CAATCATTCTCTTCAGCCAGATGCTCCGCAATCCGCATCATATATCGCCTCATTATTATTGTAAGCTCATCATGCGGACATTTTTCATATATTGCCAGCTGTATATCCGTAAAATTAACAACATGCAGATATATCGGACCTGAAAATTTTGATACAAGCGTTTCAAGATCAATTACCGTTTACCTTGCGCTGTCGGATTGATAAGTCTGCGCATGAAAATACACAGCATCCAGAATAACACCTCTTTTTGCAGCCATATATCCTGCTACCGGAGAATCGATGCCGCCCGAGAGCAAAAGCATAGCTTTTCCGTTAGTTCCGACAGGCATACCTCCGGCTCCGGGCATTTCTTTTGAATAGATATGTCCTACATCCCTGATCTCAACCCTGATATCAATCTCAGGATTATGAACATCCACATGTGTCTCAGGAAATGCCCCCAGCACAGCTTCACCTAATGATGCATCGACTTCCATCGAAGTCATCGGATATGATTTATTCGCACGCCTTGTATTTATCTTAAATGAAAAGCTCTTATCTTCATAGACCTTATCAACATATTTCACGATCTCATTTCTGAGATTTTCTATTGAGATATCCTGCACATGCACGACCGGACAAAATGCAATGATCCCAAAAACATGACTTAAAGCATCAACCACTTCATTATAATCATATATTTCACTCTTAACCTCTGCAAATATGCGCCCGCCTTTATCTTTTGTTACCGCAAATTCACCATCCGCTTTTTTGAGCGCATATCTGATCTGTCTCATCAAAGCATCTTCAAAGATATGCCTATTCTTTCCTTTGACGCCTATCTCACCGTATTTTATAAGGAATGATCTGAACATTTATTTAAACATTCCCTTTTTCTTTTTTCCTTTTGCGTTCTCTTTAGCGGCATCGTTTTCATGACGAGCCACGTAATTCAAAGAATCCCCCGTAACAGCATCAAACTGTCTAAGCATTTCCTTTGCCTGATTGTTGAGTCCCGTAGGCACCTGAACAATAAGTGTCACATATTGATCCCCTCTTGTATTTGAATTCCTGAGAGACGGAACTCCCTTTCCTTTAAGCCTGATCCTGGTATCAGTCTGTGTACCGGCCTTAACGTTGTATACAATCTTGCCGTCGACTGTATCTATCATCACATCTCCGCCAAGTGCTGCCTGTGCATAAGATATGGGAGCTGTTGAGTATATATCCATATCCCTCCTCTGGAATATGGGATGCCTGGACACATCAACCTCAACCAGAAGGTCTCCTCTAGGGCCACCGTTACTTCCGGGCTCTCCCTTTTCCCTGATACGGACAGCCTGTCCGTTATCTATGCCAGCAGGAATGGATACCTGTATCTTTTTCTTGGACGCTATATAACCCGTGCCGTAACAGTCAGGACATTTATCCTTTATCATCTGGCCCGACCCATGGCAGTCAGGACATGTCTGCACATTCTGTACCGTACCGAAAAGTGATTGCTGTGTAAATACGATCTGTCCCTTGCCCCCGCATTTAGTACAGGTTGTCTTTCCGGTACCGGGTTTGCATCCTGAGCCCTTACACTTGGGACATTCGTCCTTTAATGTAAGCTCTATTTCTTTTTCACAGCCAAATACAGCCTCCTCAAAGGTTATACGGACAGCAGTCCGAAGATTCGCACCCTTTCTTGGGCCTGTACGGTTTGCCCGGCTTCGCCCTCCAAAAAGGTCTCCGAAAATGTCCCCGAACATATCTGTGAAATCCATGGAACTGAAATCCCCGAAGCCTCCAAAGCCTCCTGCTCCCGCTCCCGGCCCATCAAACGCCGCATGTCCGAACTGGTCATATTGCCTACGTTTATCCGGATCCGACAACACAGCATAAGCCTCCGATGCCTCCTTAAACTTCGCCTCAGCCGTCTTATCGCCGGGATTGGCATCAGGATGGTATTTTTTCGCAAGCTTTCTGTATGCCTTTTTCAGAGTCTCCTCGTCAGCGCCCTTATCAACCCCGAGCACCTCATAATAATCTCTTTTTTGTTCTGCCATGATATGTATTCTCCAAAACACGCCTTTTGGGACGCATATATAATACGTCCCAAAAAACTCTTTTATTCATTACCGTTGTAATTCTCAAACCTCTCTGTAATCGGCATCTACGACATCCGGACCTGCATCATCCGATGAGGAAGAACTATCAGATGTCCCCCCTCCCATATTACCCATATCCGGAGCAGGACCTGACTGAGGACCGGCTCCCTGTGCATGCTGCATGTTCTCATACATTGCCGAGAACACTTTCTGTGCAGATGCTTCCAATTTGCTCTTGGCAGCCTTGATCTCGTCAACATCGCTTTCGGAAAGATTTGATGCATCACTGTGCTTTGCAAGGATATCTTTCAGCGCCTGCAGATCAGCCTCTACTTCACTCTTTGCTGCCGCATCAAGCTTGTCTCCCACCTCATTTATGGCATTCTCTGTCTGGAATGCAAATGAGTCCGCATCATTCTTTGCATCTATTGCTTCTTTACGTTTCTTATCCTCTGCCTCATACTGCTGCGCATCCTTTACTGCTCTGTCTATCTCGTCATCAGACATGCTGGAACCGCCGGTAATAGTGATATGCTGCTCTTTTCCTGTTCCGAGGTCTTTTGCGGAAACATTCACTATGCCGTTTGCATCAATATCAAAAGTAACTTCTATCTGGGGCATCCCTCTCCTTGCCGGCGGTATACCGTCGAGTCTGAACTGTCCAAGGCTCTTGTTATCCTTTGCAAACTGTCTTTCACCCTGAAGGACGTTTATATCGACCGCTGTCTGATTATCTGCTGCCGTAGAAAAGACCTGGCTCCTTTTAGTAGGTATTGTAGTATTTCTCTCTATAAGCCTTGTAGCTATGCCGCCCATGGTCTCTATGGAAAGAGACAGGGGCGTGACATCGAGAAGAAGCACATCTCCTGCTCCCGCATCGCCTGCCAGTTTTCCGCCCTGGATAGATGCGCCTATAGCCACACACTCATCAGGGTTAAGACTCTTTGAAGGCTCCTGACCGGTGAGCTGTTTTACTTTATCCTGTACACACGGTATCCGAGTAGATCCGCCTACAAGAAGAACCTTGCCGAGATCTGCGTTATTAAGGCCCGCATCTTTCATGGCGTTCTGTACCGGAAGCGCTGTCTTTTCGACAATATCATGGATCAGCTCTTCAAACTTTGCCCTGGTAAGGTTCATGTCAAAGTGCTTGGGCCCCTCGGCCGTAGCGGTGATAAAGGGAAGGTTTATGTTTGTTGTGGATGCACTTGAAAGCTCCTTCTTGGCTTTTTCCGCAGCTTCCTTTATTCTCTGCATAGCCATCTTATCTCCGGAAAGATCGATGCCTTCCTTATTTTTGAAATCATCCACCATGTATTTTGAAATGACATTATCTATATCATCTCCTCCGAGATGTGTATCTCCATTAGTGGCAAGAACCTCTATGACACCGTCACCTATCTCTATTATAGATACATCAAATGTACCGCCGCCAAGGTCGTATACCAGTATCTTCTGCTCCTTCTCATTATCCAGACCATAGGCCAAAGCCGCCGCTGTGGGCTCATTGATGATACGTTTTACATCAAGTCCGGCTATCTTTCCGGCATCCTTTGTAGCCTGTCTCTGCGCATCATTGAAATAAGCTGGGACAGTAATGACTGCTTCTGTGACAGTCTCACCCAAATAGCTTTCCGCGTCCGCCTTAAGCTTTGTAAGGATCATTGCGGATATCTGCTGTGGTGAATACTTCTTGTCATCTATCGTGCGGCCTCTGTCCGTACCCATGTCGCGCTTAATTGATGATATGGTCCTGTCTGCATTAGTGACCGCCTGCCTCTTTGCCGGTTCACCGACAAGTCTCTCTCCGTTATTCGTAAATGCTACCACCGAAGGCGTAGTCCTCATTCCTTCTACATTGTTTATGACGGTGGGTTTTCCTCCCTCCATTACCGCCACACATGAATTTGTTGTTCCGAGATCGATTCCGATTATTTTACTCATAGTTTTATCCTCCTAAACGTATTTCCTTTTTACTGATATTTTGCCGCAAAGTCTATACTACTGTGCAACCGATACCATAGAGTGTCTTACTACTGCATCATTCAACATATACCCCCTCTGAAGCTCCTTACAGACCTTCCCGGATTCGTATTCCTCCGTTTCCTCTTGCATCACCGCATTATGCAGGTTAGGATCAAAGTCCGCACCGAGCGCTTCTATCGGTCTGACTCCTAGTTTTTCTAATTCAGCTATAAGCTGCTTATATACCTTATCCATGCCTTCAATAAATGGATCATCTTTTTTCTCCTTATCCGCTGCCGCCATATCAAGCGCTCTCTCAAAGTTGTCTATTACGGGAAGAATAGCCTCTATGACTGTCTTCTCACCGTTTGCGAACATCTCGGATTTCTCCTTGTCAGTTCGCTTTCGGAAATTTTCAAATTCAGCCATCTGACGCATCACCTTGTCATTCAACTCAGTGATCTTTTTATCCTTGGGATCTTCCTCCTCTTCGGATGTCTTTTCACTGCTATCTCCAACATCCTGATCCTCTCCGGCATCTTTGCCCTCTTCAGGCTCCGCTGTCTCTTCAACAGCTGCTGTTTCTTTCTCTAAATTCTCTTCCGACGCCTCTTCCGTCAGGACTTCTTCTGTCCCTTCTGCCTTATCCTTATCTGTATTCTTTCCCAAGATCAAAATCCTCCGCTATTTTTTCTTATATATTTCATCGAGTTGATTCATTAAGCTTTGCATTGTCCCCATAGCTTTCTCATAATCCATCCTCTTAGGCCCGACTATACCTATCGTACCTCTCATGCCGTCACCCAGATCATATGTTGCCGTGACTACAGAACAATCCTGCATAGCAGGGCTCGCCATTTCTTTGCCGATATAAACCTGCATCTCATTCTTGCCTGCATTATTCTCAGCCAGGGATGCATTTACTATTTTTTCCAGCTCTTCCTTGTTTTCAAACGTATTGATAATATCCGTTGCCTTGCCGGAATCCATAAGTTCCGGATACTTGAACATATTAGTTGCCCCGGATGTATAAATCTCAAGATCCTCATCTGCTCTTATGGCATCTGCTACCGCATCTATAACAGAACTTACGATTTCCGTATGTATACCGGCTCTCTCCTTAAGCAGGGTGATAAGACCCAGGTTTATTTCTTCAAGCGACAGTCCGTTCAGATAGGTGTTCAGCAGGAGATTCAGCTTTAATAATGTATCTTCGTCTATCTCTTCCTCGGTTTGTATCATCTTATTTTTGATGATATTGCCTTCAACCACTATGACTGCCAAGAGCGAATCCTTGTCAACCTTTGACAGCTGCAGAAACTTCAGTTTGTTTCTGTGAGTCTCCGGAGAACTGACAAGCGCCGTATAATTTGTGTTAGCAGCGAGGAGCTTTGCCGCTTGTTTAAGGACAGCCTCCAGCTTATCAGCTTTTTCGATGATAAGGTCTTCTTTTTCCTGAATCTCACGTTCTTTTTCACTCATGAGATTATCCACGTAGAACCTATAACCCTTATCCGTTGGTATGCGTCCGCTGCTGGTATGCGGCTGGAATATATACCCCATTTCTTCCAGATCGGACATCTCGTTCCTGATTGTCGCACTGGAAAGTTGCAGATCCGTATACTTGGATATCGTCCGGCTTCCCACAGGTTCTCCTGTCTCAAGGTAGTTCCTGATAACCGCCGTCAGGATTTTTATTTTTCTTTCGTCAAGCTCAGCTATCTTTGCCGCTTCCTTTGCCATCAGGTCCCCTTTCCTCTGCCTTTCGTTAGCACTCGATTTAGGCGAGTGCTAATTATCAAATCATAATCTACCACCCTTGGTGTCTAATGTCAACACCAAACACTTTTTTTTTCACATTTGATAATTCAGCATATCCTCGGAAGACCTTCTCCGTAGAGGGGAGTAATGATTTTTTCACCCCCGATAGATGTTTTTAGGGTGACTCCGGCTTCATCACTATTGACACCGCCTATTATACAGGCATCACTGCCATATTTTGAATTCTTTATTATATCGAGTGCCTTTTTCGTATCTTCTCTCGGAAGAAAAAAAACACACTTGCCCTCGTTTCCCATATACAGAGGATCAAGTCCCAGCAGTTTACTGAATTCAGCAACTTCGCCGGAAACAGGGATACAGGCTTCTTCTATAACAATATGCTGCCCCGACGCATCTGAAATCTCATTCAAAATAGTGGCCAGACCGCCGCGTGTAACATCTCTCATGGCATGGATATGGATACCGTTGTCCATAAGTCTTGTCACCATTTCCGTTAATGGCGCATTATCAGACACAATATGATTTTTTATGGACATGCGGCTTCCGAGTATCGCTGCATGATGATCTCCCAGGTTACCCGACAGTATAACTGCATCCCCGCATTTAATTTTTTCAGGAGAAATATCAACATTCTCACCAACAAAACCTACGCCCGAAGTGTTTATGATAAGCCCGGGCTCTTTCGGATCTGCAGGTTCTACTGTCTTTGTATCACCTGTCACTATCTGTACGCCCGCCTCTTTTGCAGCTTCGGCCATCGAAACTGCAATCCGGTTGAGATCTTCTATGGCAAGTCCTTCCTCAAGAATATACCCTGCTGTCAGATATACTGGTCTTGCGCCGCACATAAGCATGTCGTTTACCGTGCCGCAGACCGCAATTCTTCCTATATCTCCGCCAGGAAAGAATATCGGTCTCACTACAAAGGAATCTGTGGTAAGCGCAAGTCTCTCTGCCCCCGGAACAATGCAGGAATCCGTGAGTTCATCCAGATATATATTTGAAAACGCGGTCCTGAATACTTCTTCTATAAGATTTGATGTGGATATGCCGCCCGCGCCATGTACTTTGCTTATTCTGTCCATACGGATTATTTCTCCATTATATACCGGTTCCGGCCTTGTCAGATCTTGCTCCATCGTCCTGTCGCTCCGCACGGAAGGATCAGACCGCTTCCGGTTACGGGAATTCCTACTTCATCCGTTTCAACATCTCCCCCGTATCTTTTCTTAAGCAGCAGATTCATCATGTATGAAAGCACCGCCGGCTGCAAACCGGTAGTATACGAATTCAGTATCACAAATGCCGGATCTTCGGATATCAGCTTCGAAACAGACATAAGAAAACCAAAAATATCCTCTTCCATCTTCCAGACCTCACCCTTGGGTCCTCTTCCGTATGAAGGAGGATCCAGGATTATCGCATCGTATTTGTTACCGCGGCGTATTTCCCGTTCTGTAAACTTGCGGCAGTCATCAACTATCCACCGGCAGTTTTCATGTGGTATACCGGAACCTGCCGCATTCTCCCTGGCCCAGCCTGTCATGCCCTTTGATGCATCAACATGCGTCACATATGCGCCTGCTGCTGCAGCAGAAACTGTCGCTCCGCCGGTATATGCAAAAAGATTTAAAACCTTCGTGCTTCTACCGTCCCTTTTTCTTTGCCTTATAATATCCGAGGCATAGTCCCAGTTCGCCGCCTGTTCGGGAAAGAGACCGGTATGCTTAAAAGAAAATGGCTTAAGATTGAACTTCAGCTTACCATACGATATTTGCCATTCTTCCGGCAAATCCCTGAACTTCCAATGACCTCCGCCCTTATCGCTCCTGTAATAATGGCCGTTGGGAAAACTCCAGCTCTTATCCTTCTTCGGGGTGTTCCATATAACCTGGGGATCGGGTCTTACAAGTACATAGTTTCCCCAGCGCTCCAACTTTTCTCCGCAGGATGCATCGAGAATTTCATAATCTTTCCATTTATCCGATATGATCACTTATCCGTCTCCATACTTACTGTCATCCTTTGAAACAGCTTCCTTCTGTATTGCAAATCCGGACGTTTCTGAATACTCGATGAAGCAGGCTCCTTCCTGTGAAACCATACATGCCCCCACCGGATGCTCCATCGTACATCCTCTCCCGAAAAGAGGACATTCTTCAGGATCGACCTTGCCTGTTATGACTTCAGGACATCTGCAGCCAGGTACGTGGGTATCTCTGTCAAGTCCAATACTTCCGGCATCGTATTTTAGGAATTCTTTCTTCAGGTACATGCCGGATGCAGGTATTATGCCGATCCCCCGCCAGGCCGCATTTCCGGGTTCAAAATATCTTTTCACCTTATCCCTTGCGATCTGGTTGCCATCTCTTGTAACTACATGCGGATATAGATTCAGACATCCGCACTCCCGGTCTTCTGCCATCCTTGTCAATGCATAAATTGAAGCAGCCAGTTCTTCTCCCCTAAAACCGGACACCACAAAAGGACGTTTCAGTTTGACTGCAAGCTCTTCGTATTCTGCTGTTCCCGTGATAACTGCTACATGTCCCGGCGCAAGAAAGCCATCAATTTGTCCTGCCACCCTTATGATTGCCTGTGGCATGGTTTTCAGAGCTGTAAGCAATCTTATGTTGTCCGTATTTCGATTTTCAGCTTCAGCTATGAGGGCCGCATAGACAGGTGTTGTAGTCTCAAAGCCGACTGCTGCGAATATAAAAACCCGATCTGTCTCCGTCTCTGCCATCTGAAGTATTTCAAATGGTGAATATACGAATCTTATATCTGCCCCTTCTGCCTTCGCCCTTGAAAGATCAGAGCCTGAGCCCGGAACCCTTAAAAGATCGGCGAATGAAACTATGACATTCCGGTTGTCATGAGACAGTTCTATAAGTCTGTCTATATATTCACATACGGTAACGCATACCGGACAGCCCGGTCCTGAGACCATCTTTATCCTGCCGGATAATACAGAGGGTATCCCATTACGTCTTATGCCTGCTGTATGAGTGCCGCACACCTCCATAAGGCGCAGCTCTCTGCCGTTATATTTTTTCAGATATTCAACCGCTTGCTTTAATTCCATCCAAACCTCTCCGGTTATTAACGAAACGGTCAGCTGCTTTTTTCATTTCAGGTCTTCTAAAAGCTTCATGATCTCATCTATTTCCTCAATTTCTGTCACGGTAAGCTTTTGTATTATGCATCCTGCATGGACAAGCACATGGTCACCGACATCACATTCGGTAAGTCCGGCCTCTGTTTCAACCACATTGCCTCCGAAATCCACATCGGCCTTATGTCCCCTTTTTTTTATTATTATACCGTTTGATGCTATGCACATATTACTTCTCTTTTAGTCTTGCAATTATCGTTTTTGTTTTACTGCAATGCCAGAATATAAGCCTGACCTATTGCGATTCCCTGATCATTCATGGGAATACGCTCATTTATATATACTTGAAACCCTTTTTGCATTAGACCGGTCATGCACATTTCCGATAATACCTTATTTGAAAAGCATCCTCCGGAAAGACATACATTATTATCTGCCTTGTCATCACGAACCACTTCACATTCTCTTATTATCCATAATGCTAATGACCTGTGAAATCCCAAAGCCAGCTCCTTCACATCTATACCCTTTTGTTTCGCTTTTAACAAATAGTATATCAGCTCATGCGGGTCCCCTGTTATCGGAAGCGCGTATGTTGTAAGTCCATATCTTAATGCCTCTTTTGCTGCATTTTCAAGGGCTATTGCACATTCAGCCTCATAGGTATTATAAGCTCTGATGTCAAGTGCCGCTGCAACTATATCAAAAAATCTGCCTGCTGAAGATGTTTCAAAAGTATTGATATTCTCTTCTATTGCCGTTTCTATCAGTTCATCACCTGTTTCAAACCCGGCAGCATGCATCAGGCATTTCAGATCCTTGCCGGCATCCTTTGCTGCTTCATCACCGCCGATAAGACTGTAATACTCAATATGCGCTCTTCTGTCTGCATTAGAACCTGATATGTAAAAGATTTCTCCGCCCCATATCTTTCCGTCTTTACCGTATCCGGTTCCATCCATGGCAACGCCTATTGTATGCGTAAGACCATGCTCTGCCATTACAGACGCGATATGCGCATGATGATGATATATACCCACAACAGGTATGCCTTTTTTTGCCGCATACTCCCGTGCAAGTCTGGAAGATATATACCCGGGATGCTTGTCACATGCAACAGCTTCCGGACGAAATCCGTAAAGACTCATCTCTCGCCTAAGAGATGCTTTGTAATTTTCCTGACATGCATAGCTTTCCATATTCCCTATATACTGTGAAAGAACCACTCCTCGTCCTTTTGCGATGGCAAAGGCAGCTTTCAAGTCTCCTCCCATGGCTAGAAGAGGTTTTTTCAGGCTTCTGTCAAGGTACAGTTTTTCCGGAGCATATCCCCTTGAGTATCTTAATACCTGCTCATGTCCTTGTAATACCCTTGTCACCGAATCATCAAGCGGGACAAGAATTTCCCGTTTATAGTAAAGAACACCTTCTATGCCTTCAAATTCATGTCTGAAGAATTCATCATCTTTATATGAAAGAGGCTCTCCGCTTATATTACCTGAGGTAAGAACCAATGGCCCCAATAAAGACGAAAGCATTTCGTGAAGTCCGGTATGAGGAAGCATTGCCCCTATGCTCCTGCTGTCTCCGCACACAAATTTCAAAGACTTATCCTTTAAGTGTCCTTCCAACAGTACTATCGGTCTTGCTTCTGATTTCAGCAGTTTTTCTTCTTCTTTTGATACCGCAGCGACTTCCTTTATTGAAGCTATCGAGGGAAATAAAAGGGCAAACGGCTTTTTCTTCCGTCTCTTTATATCCCTCAGCTTCAGCACGGCATATGTGTCATCCGGAAGACAGGCAAACTGGTATCCGCCTATCCCCTTTACAGCAAGTATCCCCCCATATCTTAATATTTCACATGCTTTGCTAATTGCAAGGGCACCTTGTATTTCCTCCTTTTTTTCTGTGCGGAGTATGACCTGTGGGCCGCATTTACTGCAGGATATTGTTTGTGCAAAATGTCTTCTGGCATAGGGATTGCCGTCATCATTATAATCTTTTATACAATCACCACACATCTCATAATCAGACATAGTAGAATTTATTCTGTCATATGGCAGTTTTCCGATAATGGAATATCTGGGACCGCATGTAACACATGAGATATACGGATATGAGTATCTTCTGTTTGAAAGATCCCTCATCTCCGATATGCATCTTTGGCAAACACCGATATCAGCTGGGATATCAGGCAATTCCTCGCTTTTTATTTCATCCGAGGATATTATTAAAAAACCGGCAGCGCCCGATTCCTGCTCTGCCGGTTTTATATCCACTGAATTAATGACTGACTCCCGGGGTCTTTTTGCCTTGAGTTCAGAGATAAACTCCTCGGCTTTTTCTTCATCTATATCCCAAAGCCTTATTCTCACAATACCGCCGGAGTTTCTTACATCTCCCGATAGTCCCATGCTTTTTGCCAGTCGGAATACGTATGGTCTGAATCCTACTCCCTGCACCACTCCTTTTACGGTTATTTCATAATTCATCCGTTATCCTTGCCTTCTTCTGCCTTCTTTTCTTCTTTTATGTCCGTTGTTTCTTTACTCTTTAGGACGGTATCGTTTGTAATATTCTTCGTTTCGGAGTTTCCTTTTGCCTGAGTCGTCTTCTGCTTGGAAGCAAGCATTGCAGCTTTAGCACGTTCCGCTGCCTGTCTCGCCTGTTCAGCCAACACCTGTTTCTGTCTGTCTGAAAGTTCAAAATCCAGCTGGCTTTTCTCCATATCCGGTCGCGTATACTCTTTTGCCATGGACAGCGATTTTTTAGGACAGTTATCTACACATCTTCTGCATTGTATGCAGGAAAACGGCCTGATAGACCATGTCTGTCTCTTCCTGTCAACAGTAATTGCCCCTGTCGGGCATCTCATCTGACACACCGCGCAGAGCACACACGCATCCATATTGTTTTCTATATGACCTCTGGTAGCATCTTTGTATGTTGCAGGACCATCCGGATACTTTTCCGTTGCCGGCTTCTTAAACAGATTTCGTAATTCAGTTTTTGCAAAGTTCATCAATGACATCTCTCATCTTTCCGTACAGGATATGCATGGATCTATAGTTACTACAAGAATGGGTACGTCCGCTACATCACACCCCTGCAGCGTTTTTGCCAAAGCCGGTATATTCGCAAAGGTCGGAGTCCTCACTCTCATTCTTTCAATAAACTTTCTGCCAGATGAGTGCACATAATAACATGCTCCGCCTCTGGGCTGCTCTATAACTGTCATATATTCCCCGTTTGGAAAGCCCTTGATCGGTACATATATTCCTTCTTTGGGAATTTTCTCTATACACTGCTTTATAATGGACGCAGACTCATATATCTCATGGATACGGACATAACATCTTGCATAAGAGTCCCCCTCATCCGACGTAATAATATCGAAATCAACAGAGCTGTATGCCGCATATCCTCTCATCCGGTTATCATACTCTACACCGGATGCCCGAAGAAACGGTCCCTCGCACCCTAGTGCAATCGCATCTTCCTTAGACAGATATCCTATTCCTTTTAATCGGCTAAGCACAGCAGGGTCAGAAAGAAAAACTTTCTCACAGTCTTTAATTCCATCCACAATTCTTTCTATCTCAGAAAGAAACCCTTGCAGGATCTCATCCGGAACATCCTTTCTTAAACCGCCTATTCTTATGATGGAAAAAATGACTCGTCCCCCCGTAGCAGCCTCAAGCATATCAAGAACCTTTTCCCTGAGTTTCCATGTCTCCATAAAAAGACTCTCAAATCCAAAAGCATCCGCCATAAGTCCTAACCATAGAATATGGGAGTGCATACGCGAAAGTTCAAAAAGCAATGTTCGGATAAATCTTGCCCTGTTTGTCGGTTCAATCCCCATAATATGTTCTATGGCATTCACATATCCGTATCCATGTCCAAAGGAGCATATGCCGCATATCCTCTCCGCCACATACACCATTTCTCCAAAATCCTTTTTCTCCACGAGCTGCTCTAAGCCCCTGTGAACAAATCCAATAGAAGGAATCGCTTCGACTACCTTTTCATCTTCCGTGACAAGATCTATATGGATAGGTTCCGGTAAAACCGGATGCTGTGGTCCGAAAGGGATCACACTTCGTTTTGCTGCCATTTATTCCTCCGATCAAGCAAACGGGGTTTCTACCGCTGTGCGATATAATCCTCCATTATAATCATGGTTTATTCCGTCAATTGAGATTCCAAACAGATCATGTATTTCATTCTCATAAAGAAATGCTGCAGGATAAATATCTGAAACACTCGGTATATGTGTCCCAGGAGAAATTACTGTCTTCAAATGCCGTATATCATATCCGCACCCGAATGAATAAAGGATCTCATAATCCTCTCCGATCTTTGTTGCACAGATCTGCAGTATCCTGTAATTTTCATTCTTTACTTCCTTTATCCTGTTAAGCAGCCCGGAAAATTCTATCTCCTCGAGATTCTCAAGCATTCTTTTTCTCCTCTCCGTCTGCAATATTTTCTTCTGTACCGCCGTCTTCCTTAACACCGATCCGTTTTGCCTCATATTCTGCCGATGTAAGGCTCTTGTATTCTCCTTTTTTCATCTTTTCGGCTTTTTCATCCAGTAGTTTCAGCGCTTTTACCACACCGTCAATTATAGCCTCCGGTCTCACCGCACAACCCGGAACATAAACATCTACCGGTATCACGGTATCGGTACCACCGAGAATATTGTAGCAGTCCTTAAATATTCCGCCGTCACACGCGCAAATTCCACATGCCAGAACAACTTTAGGGTCTGGCATCTGATCATATATCTGACGCACTACATCTTTATTCTGCGAATTGATGCCTCCCGTACAGAGAAAAATATCTGCATGCCTGGGATTTCCGGTATTAATGATCCCGAAACGCTCCACATCAAATCTGGGAGTTGTTGTCGCCAAAACCTCTATGTCACATCCGTTACAGCTGCTGCCGTCATAATGAAGAAGCCATGGGCTTTTTGAAATCCTCATATAGCACCTCCTGATGCTTTTATCCAAACAGCGAAAGGATCACGAGGTTTGTTCCTCCCGCAAAAAATGTCACAAGCCATGCTGATTTCAAAAGCTTTTCCCACTTTACCCGGGGGAAAATATTATCAATCAACGAAAGGAAAAACATCACCAAAATGATAACTACCAACGTCCATATAAAGCTTATAGGATCCGATGTGATAAAAAACAGTCCGACTATCCCGATCATCAGTATCCGTTCATATAGTTCAGCCAGTTCTGAAAAACCATAAACCGGTCCCGATAAATCCCCGGTCAAGCCCTTGATTATCTCCTGATGAGCATGATGTGATGTAGCCAGGTCAAAAGGGGACTTCCTGAACTTAATCACAAGGATAAAACAAAAACCTATGAAGAATCCCGGCATTTTTATGATCAACGGAAGATCATTCGTCATTATTTCATCCACTCTGAATGATCCTGTGGAAAGATAAAAACCTACTGCCGTTAAAAGAGTCATCGGTTCATATGCCATCATCTGAAGCAACTCTCTCTGCGCCCCAATCTCTGAATATGCTGCATTCACACTGTACGCCGCAAGAATAAGAAAAACCTCTGCCATCGTAAGAGCAAAGATTACCAGCAGTATATCACCGCCCGCAAAGAATATCGCCCCGCTAAAAACAGCAAAGAAGCAATGTGCCATAACAAGGATTTTTTGGATATTATTTACGGCTGTCGGTTCCTTCGCGAACAGCTTTAATAAGTCATACCATGGCTGTATAAGTTTCGGCCCTCGTCTACCCTGCATACGCGCAGTCACAACCCTGTCGGCTCCTAATATTACGCAGGCTATCACCGGTGTGCAAAGCAAATAGATCATCACTGTTATCGCATGAATTACCGTCATATAAACAAACCTCCTGCCGCGCAGACGCCCATCATTACTATTAGAAAGGAGGCTGTAGTAATAAGGCAGATCGTAAGTATCTTTTTCTCTCCGAAAACACCCTGCATATACCAGTTTGCAAGATACTGTTCCCTTTCTTCGCCATAACTGTCATAAAAGCTTCGGTCATCTCCGGTATTAAAGCCTGACATATATGACATGACCTTTCTTTCCTGCACACTGTTTACGTATCTCATGCCAATAGGCAATATGCATAGGCATAAGACCATTACCCCCATAATGATAAAATCTTCTGTGCTTATGGCAGCTATTACATCCATACGGGCTGCTTCAAAATTGCTTTCACCGGGCAACCCCAAAACAAACCGGCTCATAGACGCACCAAAAGCATTTTGTATATAGGGTACGACAGCATATATACTTATTAATGGGTAGACCAGACACAAAATAACGGCTATCGCAGACAACGGATAAATAGCAGTCCATTCACTTCCATGAACTGTATCCTCGTGCTTTTTTGAGCCTCTTGATATACTGAATATCTTACCAAGCCACTTGATCCAATAGAAAATCGTAGTTGCCGATCCGAAACAAAGGAAAAGGATCAAATAAATACTTCCCGTATCTACAAAAGCTTTCAAAGCTGCCCATTTTGCAACACACATTCCCATCGGTACCACTGACATCCCGAAGATCCCTATCGTCATAGAAAAAGCGATTTTCGGATATCTTACTATCATACCGTGCATATCTTCTATATCCCTGCTTCCTGTGGAATTTTCATATGCACCCACTGACATGAACATCATTGACTTGGTCACGGCATGGAAAATAAGAAGCATTATCCCTGCCCACACCGCTTCGGGCATACCACACCCGGCTGTGGCGGTAATAAGTCCCAGATTGGATATCGTAGAATAGGCCAGTACCTTTTTTCCATCGGACACCGTTATCGCCAGCAGCGATGCCGCAAAAAAAGTAAATCCACCGACTGCAGAAACCATAATGCCAACATTTGTTCCATTCATTAAGGGAGCCAATCTTAAAAGCAAATAAACACCTGCTTTTACCATAGTAGCCGAATGCAGAAGCGCGGATGTAGGCGTAGGTGCCACCATTGCGCCCAAAAGCCATCTGCTGAACGGCATCTGAGCAGATTTTGTAAGGGCCGCAAACGAAAGCATCGCCAACGGAAATATTGCAAGAACAGGCATCGTGGCAAACATCAGAAGTTGTGATATATTAGTGATCTCCATAACATATATGCAGAAAACGACAGATGCCATAAAAGCGCATCCCCCAAGAAGATTCATCCACAAGGCCCTGAATGAATTATTAATTGCCTCAGCAGATCTGGAATATCCGATCAGAAGGAACGAACAGACAGATGTAATCTCCCAGAAAAAATACATCCACATAATATTATCAGAACTTATAAGGCCCATCATGGCTCCAAGAAATACAAATAACAAGGAAAGAAAATACCCTGACCTGTCCTTATACTCTTTATGGTGATGGTGATAATCCCTTATATAACCTATTGCATAAATACAGATAAGTGACCCTACCACTCCTACTACGAGCATCATTATCAAGGTCAGATGATCAACTTTGAGATGTGAGGTTGTTGTTTTACTTATTCCTGATAAATCCATATAAAGGATCGGAACAGTGCCGATAACAGAAAGAGGTATCACATAATACTTTTTATATTTCACGGACAGCACTATCACGAGCATCATCAGACACAGCTCTATTGCTGCTATGACCATATCCGCATAATGTGTATTCTTCAGGTAATATGTCCCCATATCCATATCATTCCGGATAAAACTGTCAGCTGCAAAATACACCGATACCGATAGCTCTCCAAGAGCCCCGAAAACGGCAACAAATGAACGTCCCCGCGAATCCTTTTTCAGAAAGAAAAGGATAACGGCAATAATAAAAGGAAATAGTATAAGGAACACCAAACCAGACAAGTTAATCTCCCCCTGAAACTATCACAAACCAGTTCATTTATCATAACACTTATAATAAAGGACTTCAATCAATGGTCATGTCCAGCCTTCCGTTACAAAGGACGGCTTTTCCCCGTCCGACAAGACCCAAAAATCAACATCATACACCGCCCAGCCCATATCAAGCGGTATTGTGTCTAATACTACATATCCGCAGGATTTCAGATCTTCCGCACTTACAATATCCCCATCAGTAGCTGTAGTTAACACCAGACTGTACTCCTGCGACATAACTTTTTCCTTCATGAGGTTTCTGTATCTTATATGCTGCTCCATAAGCTTTCCACCGTAAGGAAAGAGCTTCTGATAAAATTTCGACTGCTCATATTCATCAAGAAACCTCTGGTGGATCGCCATTTCATGTCCATTGTCATATAAGTATCTGTTATTAGCCAGAGCATTTATTCCAAGCGGCGCCCTGTAAAGTATTTCCCCGGACGAAGCGTATGAATCACAATAACGGTATGCCTTATCCCAGTTTTTCATGTTCTCTTCACTTTTTTCAAAATAGGGAAGCCTGGAATCCACTCTGTATGTCGTATACATCACCATAAATATCAGCAAAATGGTATATACCCATTTATAGCTTTTTTTTATTCCCTCATCCAGCACATCTTTTTCAATAGAAATAAAGGAATATACTATCACCGACGGCATCAGAAGCTGAAGATAGTACGAAAGCCATGCTCCATCATTCTGACCAAGATACAGCAGCGCCAAAAATGCAACACATGAATGAATGACAAACAGTCTGCTGGAATTAAATCTCGGGCTTTTTTGGCTAAATGCTTTTGCTACTCCTGTGATCATTCCCAAAAAAACAAAGAAAAATATACTCAAAAGGCTCTTTATCTGAATCATCTCATATGCCCATCCGGTAGAAGGAACGCTGTCCATTTCTTTCGAGACCTGTCCTGCTACAGATATACTGATATTTGCACTTCCGGGCAATACAATACTTGAAAATAAAGGATGCGATGCAGCTACGGATTGTCCCGACACTCCGTGCACTATCAAAAGAGTATATGTAAAATAAAGAGGACAGATAATATTCATTATTACCACAGATACTGACAGAATAAATATTCCGGATAACGACAGTTTTATCCAGGCCTTTTTATCCGTTATGAGTTTATAGATAAAAAGGCTTAAAGCTATGATGATAAAATACTGTTTAGTATACAAAAGAGCTACTGCTATCGCAGCTTCTAAATACTCTTTTCCATGGATACTACTTCTTGTTTCTATAAAAAAAATAAGGACTAAAAGTGTAACCCCCAATGTATCAGGAACCGCATTTATATAACCATATCTCCAGGTGCAAGCCATAGTAAAAAGGAATACGCAGACCGGAGGCAGCCAGGTTTGCGTGTTTTCATATACTATGACAGATGCCATCAATGCCGCTGCCATGATACATAAAAAAGCCAAAAAATAGTGCAGAAAAAAAATATCTGCAAAAGGAATTATTAGATAAATCCCGGCTGTAATAAGTGAAAACAGCGGTCCATATTGAAAAACACAAGCCGGCACATCACTATTCAATGTTTCCAATGCATATGGATTGATGCCTTTTATAAAAGCCATTGTCAGATCAAAGTTAGCAGGCTCCCTGTACTCATTCGGAATGTGTCTGTCTATAAATGAAATTCTGAAAATTGAAATAATAAAGAACAACGTATACAGTAATACCGCAATTGCAATACTATTCAAAACAAGCCGGCGGCGAATGCCACCGGCTTCTTTATGAGCTCTGTCAGACCCAAAACTAAATTTCAAATCGACCCTCGGTATCGTCGTTAACTACAAAATATACTGCCGATTCCTCTGGCTTAAAATAATAGTCGACTTTCTTGACCTCGGCGATTTTACGCTGCATATCATATACCCAAACGCCTTCAAACGCATTATCAATCTCTTCTTTTTTAATATCTCGTCCGTTAAACTGTACTGTAAGTTCTGTTTTAAGAGCGGCATTCTTTACAGCCGGCTTTTTGACTGCTGCTTTTTTTGCTGCTGCCGGAGATGCCTTCTTTGCCGGAACTGCCTTCTTAGCTGCTGTCTTCTTAGCTGCCGGCTTTTTTGCCGCTGTAGTTGTTGTCTTCTTTGCTGCGGCCTTAGACGTAGTCTTCTTCTCTATTGGCTTAGCTGTCGCGCTTTTTGGAGCTTCTGTTGTTTTTTTAGCTGCTGTTGCCTTCTTAGCTGCTGTTGTCGTTGCTGTTGCTTTCTTTGTCACTGCTTTTTTTGCAGGAGCTGCTTTCTTTGCAGGTGCTTCCTTGCTTGCTGCAGCGGCTTCAGCCTTCTGCTTCGCCTTTGGTTCCTCAATGGAGTTTATCTTTACTACTCCGTTTGCAGGCTTCTCGTTTGCAGCGGAAGCAACTGCTCTTTTGATGATCGCCATTGTTTTCTCCCTTCCAAATCAATGAAATAAAACACTTTTTTATGCGGTTAGTGTAGTCCAAACATGCAGTATTGTCAACAATTTCATAATATGTTCTTTATCAGAGTTTTTCAGGCAGGGGATATGTTATTCCGAATGTTTCCACCGTAACCGATCTCAGCTTTTGTTCTGATACAGGCCTATCGTTCCAATCTGTTTCACACTCAGCTATCTCGTTAACTACTTCCATCCCTTCTGTTACCTTTCCGAATGCTGCATAATCTCCGTCAAGGTGCGGGGATTCTTTATGCATTACAAAAAACTGCGATCCGGCACTGTCTGGCATCATGGATCTGGCCATAGAGAGAACTCCCGGCGTATGTTTAAGTTCATTATTAAACCCATTATTTGAAAATTCTCCCCTTATGGAATAGCCCGGGCCTCCCATACCGGTACCTTCCGGATCACCGCCCTGTATCATAAATCCCTTTATCACTCTGTGAAATATCAATCCGTCATAAAATCTGTCGGACACAAGAGAAATAAAATTATTGACTGTATTTGGTGCTGTATCCGGATACAGTTCCGCCTTAAATTCCTTACCGCTCTCTATCGTGAAAGTAACTATAGGATACTTGTTTTTTTCTGTCATTAATAACCTCCTGTAAACAATTATCACCGTTCATGATTTGTTCATAAATCATTAAAAAAACATTTATGTGAGTAAAATCATTTATTCACTTTCGATCATTATACTTGGTATCATAAAATAAATAAATAAGACAGCTTCGTTATTACAAAAAACTTTTTCATAAAAATGCCCGATATCCTAAAGGATATCGGGCTCCTCCCTTTTTATTGGAATTTATTTAAAGAAATCCCCCGGCACTATGCCGGGGGATCAATATCAGTAATATTTGTAAACTTACGCTTTTCCGTCTGATCCAAGTACATTCTTGATCTTGTGGGAAACCATATCCTTGACTGCCTGACGTGCAGGTTTTAAGTACTGTCTGGGATCAAAATGATCCGGATGTTCAGCAAAATACTTACGGATATTTCCGGTCATTGCAAGCCTGATATCTGAATCAATGTTGATCTTACATACGGCAAGCTTTGCCGCCTGACGGAGCTGCTCCTCGGGAATCCCCACAGCATCCGGCATATTACCGCCGTAAGTATTTACCATCTTTACAAATTCCTGCGGAACCGAAGAAGACCCATGCAAAACTATAGGAAAACCGGGAAGCCTCTTTATGCACTCTTCCAGCACATCAAAACGAAGTGGCGGAGGAACAAGCACACCGTCAGCATTTCTTGTGCACTGAGCAGCAGTAAATTTATAAGCACCGTGAGATGTTCCAATTGCAATTGCAAGGGAATCACAACCTGTTCTGGAAACGAATTCCTCGACTTCTTCAGGGCGGGTATAAGCTTCCTTACCTGCCTCAACTACGACTTCATCTTCTATCCCGGCCAACGTGCCAAGCTCTGCCTCAACCACAACGCCTTTATCATGCGCATAATCAACAACTTGTTTTGTTAAGGCGATATTATCTTCAAAGCTCTTGGAAGATGCATCGATCATAACCGACGTAAATCCACCGTCAATACAGTCCTTACATAACTCAAAAGTATCACCATGATCCAAATGAAGCACGATAGGTATATCGGGATGCTCAATTACCGCAGCCTCTACCAGTTTTGTCAGATAGGTATGGTTGGCATACGCTCTGGCTCCTTTGGAAACCTGAAGGATTACGGGACTTTTAAGCTCATCTGCAGCCTCCGTAATACCCTGTACTATTTCCATGTTGTTCACATTGAACGCGCCAACAGCATAGCCTCCGTCATAAGCTTTTTTGAACATTTCAGTACTTGTAACTAATGCCATTTCTCTTCTCCTTTATAATATGTGATTTATTATAGGTACCACTGAACGTAATAATGATTATAGCATAAAACACTATAAGATGTATATTGCCTTACCCTTTAGTGAGGAATTCTTTAAGCTTCATCAGCGCTTCATTTTCATCCTGTCCATCAGCTGAGATGACTGCCTTGGTTCCGTTTGTAAGTGCAAGTGTCATCATTCCCATAATCGATTTTGCGTTCACATGCTTATCTTCGCAATCGATATATATCTTTGACTCAAATTGACTGGCTGTCTGTACAAGGAAGGCTATAGGCATTGCATCCTTATCATCCTTTACATTTATTACCACTTCGCAATTCTTCATAATCTTTTCCCCTTTTCCCGCAGATTTTGAGCATATTCCCTTATTTTTCGAAGTCTGTGGTTAACGCCGGATTTTCCGATCGGCGGGTTCATTTTTTCCCCGAGACTTTTTAGCGATGCATCCGGGTACTCTATCCGGATTTCCGCTGTCTTTCTAAGCCCTTCCGAAAGCTGTTTCAATCCACCGTTCACTTCTATATACTTTATGTCTTCTATTTCCCTTACTGCAGCTCCCACTGTCCTCTCTATATTGGCCGTCTCAAAATTCACCCGCCTGTTTACCGAATTTCGCATATCCTTAAGGATCAATGAGTTTTCCATCTTCATCATAGCATTTACTGCTCCGACAAATCCCAGAAAATCGGCTATGTTTTCCCTGTCTTTCAAATAAACTATATGCTTATCCTTCCTTACAGACGTTTTTGCCCTAAACCCTTGCTCTTCAACAAGCTTTGATACAATCTCCGCTTGCATTGCATTATCGAAGACAAACTCCAGATGATAGCTGCTTCTGGGATCGTTCACTGATCCGTTCTGTACAAATAAATAAGCCAGTGTCAATGCCGGATTTATATTATTAGTATTTTGCGGAAATGTAAAGTCTTTGAATTTTTTAGAATGACGAAAAAGTATCTCCGTTTTAACATCCTTTGAAAAAGACATGCTCTTACCTTATCTTTTGCCGGATAGTATCCCTGTCTATATCTCTATGTTCTATACGGATACCATACTCTGCATTTTTTGACAATCCCTTAAAAAGCTCCTCGGCAAGACATACAGATCTGTGCTTCCCCCCTGTGCATCCTATCGCTATGACCAGTTGATTCTTACCTTCTTTCACATAATTGGGAATGAGGAACAACACCATATCCTGCAGTTTTTTCAGAAAAACATGTGCCTCCTCAAAAGACATTAAATAGTCATGAACGTTTTTATCCTTCCCTGTATCATTTTTTAATTCTTCAATATAAAAAGGGTTGGGAAGAAATCTTACATCAAAGACAAGATCTGCATCGGATGGAATGCCGTATTTAAACCCAAAAGACAGAATACTGACATAGAGATTTCCGTAATTCTTATTTGCTGCATAGATCCCATTGATTTCTTTTTTCAGGTCCCGTATCAGCATATGTGAGGTATCAAGAATATATGTCGCATTTTTCCTCAGATAATCAAGCTGTTTTCGCTCTTCTGCAATACCGTCTTCTATGCGTCCCTCCATGGCCAGAGGATGTGAGCGTCTGGTCTCCTTAAACCGCTTTACCAAAACGCTGTCCTCTGCATCAAGAAAAAAAATCTCATAAGCTATCCCCTGGGTCTTCATATTTTCCAGAGGCTTTTTCAATGATATCAACCCGGTTCTGGCATCCACCCCTATGGCAACTTTGCCAAGTTCTCCCCCGAGATCCTCGGAAAGCGGACCCGCAAAAAGCTCTGCAAATTTCTCTAAAAGAGGTGCGGGCAGATTATCTATACAATAATACCCCAGATCCTCCATCATTTTTAACGTGCTGCTCTTTCCGGCGCCCGACATGCCGGTGACTATAACAAGCTTCATTATTTAAAACTCTCCTATTATCCTGACTTCTGGAGAAAGCTCTACTCCGGAATCCGCTCTTACCCGTTTTTTTACTTCTTTTATAAGATTAATAATATCTGACGATGTTGCATTTCCGAGATTAATTATAAATCCGTTGTGTTTAGGAGAGACACAAGCTCCTCCTATCGTCAGACCGGAAAGCCCCGCTTCAGATATCAGCTTGCCGGCAAAGTATCCCGCAGGACGCTTAAAAGTAGAGCCCGCTGAGGGATATTCCAGCGGTTGTTTTTCCGCCCGTTGTACTCCAAGCTCTTTGACCTTGGCTAAGATCTCTTTTTTTTCGCCCTTTCGAAGCGTCAGTTTAACAGAAACTACAGCCAGATCCTTATTCTGGAGCAATGATGTCCTGTATCCAAAATCCATGTCAGATCCTTTTATAGAGACTATTTTCCCGGAAGGATCTGCCGCTTCTACCGATGAAACTATCTGAGACATCTCCCCGCCGTATGCACCGGCGTTCATATAAACAGCGCCTCCTATAGTCCCGGGTATACCGGATGCAAATTCCATTCCTGAAAGCGACGCTTCAGTCGCCATATTTGCAACCTTTCCCAGTCCCGCACCGGCTTCCGCTTCTATTTTTTCATCCTGGATCGATATCTTATCAAGAGCATAAGACATATCTATGACTGTTCCCCGATAGCCTTTGTCCCCTACAAGGATATTACTACCCTTTCCCAGAATAAAATACGTCATGTTTTCCTGTCGTAGAAACTCTAGAAGCAAAAGAAATGTACTCCGGTCTTTCGGAGTAACAAAGAAATCAGCCGGTCCTCCCGTCCGAAAAGTCGTATGATTGGCCATAGGTTCTGCTGATCTGACACAATCCCTTCCGCATAAGGCTACCAGGCCGGCTTCGTATCCTGAAGGTTCCATTATTAGTCTATTACCATCTTCGCAGCCCCTAAAGTTCCGGCGCTGTTTCCCAATGTCGCTATCACGATCTGTGCATCCTTGCATGCATGGAATACATGTTGATCAAAATTTTTTCTCACATAGGGCAGTATGATATCCCCGGCTTTTGATACTCCCCCTCCTATGACAAAGACTTCGGGATTTGTGATATTTGCTATAACAGATAACCCCCATCCGAGATAGAACCCAAATTTTTCCGCAACTCTTATCGCAAGCTGATCTCCGTTTTTCACTGCATCCCACATGGCTTTAGCGTCTATTTCTTTATTGCGCAGTTCTGAATCATCCGAGGATGCCTCAAGCTCTTCTCTTGTAAGTCTTGATATCCCCGTGGCCGACGCATATTGTTCGAAACAGCCTGCATTGCCGCAGTTGCATTTTATCTTCTCTCCGGGATTTAGGCAAATATGTCCTATCTCCCCGCCTGCTCCCGTAGTGCCTGCATATATCTGACCATGATGTATAATGCCGCCGCCTATACCGGTACCAAGCGTGACCATGACCATATCTCCGTAATCCTTGCCTGCTCCCTGCCAGTATTCTCCCAATGCAGCTACATTGGCATCGTTACCTGCCTTGACTTTCATTCCGTTAAGCAGATCCGATAATTCTTCAGCCACATTGAATGTTCTTTCCCAATGAAGATTTACCGCTTTTCTTATCACTCCGTCATCATCTACAGGTCCCGGAAGGCCTATTCCCACACCGATAATATTCTCTGACAGGCTTTTTTCAGCGACCTTGCTCTTTACTGACGCCGCTATATCCGGCAGGATGTTTTTTCCGTTTTCCTCTGTTCTGGTCGGAATCTCCCAGGTTTCCGTGATACTTCCATCCGTGTCTACCAATCCAAGCTTTACCGATGTTCCGCCAACATCTATGCCTACTGCATATTTCATCTGATTTCCCCCTGTTTATAAAATCAGGATCTCTTGGAGAGATTATCCTGTACTCTCCTGTAGAGCTCCTTTGCGGCATTATATCCCATTTTCTTCAGCCTGTGATTAATTGCCGCCGTCTCACATATAACAGCCAGATTTCTGCCCGGTCTGATCGGGATAACATGGCACACTACCTGGTTGCCTAAATATTCCGTATGCTCTTCCTCAAGTCCAAGTCTGTCATAATCCTTATCCTTATCCCAGTCTTCGAGCCGGATCACTAAATCGATATTCTGCGTTTCTTCTATAGCAGATGCTCCGTACAAAGCATATACATCCACTATCCCTATTCCTCGAAGCTCTATGAAATGCTTTGTAATATCAGGCGCTGACCCTACCAAAGTCTCATCGGATACTTTCCTTATTTCAACTACATCATCAGTAATAAGCCTGTGTCCTCGTTTTACAAGCTCCAAGGCCGCTTCGCTTTTACCTATGCCGCTCTCTCCTGTGATAAGCACACCTTCTCCGTATACATCAACCAGTACTCCGTGGATCGATATACAGGGCGCAAGTTTAACATTCAGCCATCTTATTATTTCAGCCATAAATGCTGATGTCGGCATGGAAGACTTCATTAACGGGACATTATATTTTAGAGCAGCTTCTTTAAATTTATCATCCGGCTCCAGATTCCTGCAAAAGACAACACATGGGATGGGATTGTTTAAAAACTTATCATATATCTGAAGCTTTTCTTCTTCACTTTTTTGTTCAATGAATGAAAACTCGCCCGCACCTATAATCTCCAGCCTTGATGCGTCAAACATTTCAAAATAATCAGCAAATTGAAGCGCAGGCCGGTTAATATCGGGCTTTTCTATCTTTATTTCAGATATATCTATCTCGGGGGTTATATTTATTAGCGCCATCTTTTCGATGACTTCTTCTAATGGAACACTTGCCATAACCGACCTCCTGAAATAATAAGAAATTGAAACTCCTAAAAGGAGTTTCAGTCTCTTTAGTCTACTATGATATCATAAATACCGGCATGTGCAAAACCGGTTCACTATCGGTACCGGATAATACCTGTCAGCTCTGAGCCATCAGATCTTTTATCTGCTGATCGGTAAGTCTTGTACCACCTGACAGCGCATAGCAGTCACACATCCCCATAGCCACATTTTTGTTTATCTCTTCAAGTGTCCCGTCGGAATGGCGTATTTTATATATCGTCCCTCCTTGGGAACGAGATATGATCACGCCGGCTTTTCTGAGTTCTTCATCCGTGTATTTTACGTTGCCGGCTCCCCCTGAAACAGTCTCAAGCTGCTCATCTGTCATCTTCTGTTTTCCGTACATGATATCCTCCTCCGTAAAGTCTGAAAAACCGCTGCAATCCTGCATTTTCTGCAAAGATTGCAGCGGTCAGTGTTGCTAGATTCTATCGGATAAGATCTTTATTTATTATGATGATCCTGAAGGATAGTGGCAATATCTTTTGCAGGTACAGTTGATAGATAATATTCAGGATCACCTATCGGTCCGTTGTACTGCCCCTTCAGCCACTGCCAGTCAGCTGCACTTATCTTCATGGAATTTCCCTGCTTATCCGTATAGGTTACTGTTCCCTTGTCATCATAAGGAAATCCCCATTTAGTTTTTCCTGCACCGCCGCTTACTCCGTCAAGCTGTTCATCCTGTAATAGTCTCTCATTATCACTCATGTCATTTTCCTCCTTAATTTATAGGAACCATATCATTTTATATGTTCTATATGTTTATACGATGGTTTTAGTGTTTCTGGCAATTAATACCTGTTCTCGCGTCTTCGCTGCTCTGCGCGTACACGTCTTCTTTCCTTTCTCATCTTTGCCTGATGAAGGATCAGGATAAGGAAGCATGTAAGTCCGACAAGAAGAGCTATGAGGGCTCCAAGTGCAAACCAGATTACCATCTGTCTGGCCGACGCAACCTCCTCTGCAATTGCATATGAAGAGAAACGATCTGTCCTGAATGTTATCGTCTTAGGATTATCATCCAGATCCGGCAGAACTTTCACCTCACCGTCATGTACCCTGAGTATAGAATACGTCTTTCCCGGCTTATAAATATCATCTGGGATTTCTATTACAACCTCCATGGTATCCCCGATCTCATGGACATTTTCAGTATAGCCATTGACCGTCTTAAGCATTGACAGATCAAAGTACTGAAGGGGCTTCTGCCCTACGGCGTTCTTTTTCATAACTTTTTCTACAGCAGGCGGCACATCATACTGTCCGAGCTTTGTAAGGCTGATCGCTACACTCTCTGTTCCGCCGTCAACCAAAGCTACCATGTCGTCTGTCGAAAGCAGGTTTTCAACTACTACATCCAGATTGGTGTAGCTGGGATAGATATCTTCTTCCGGAAGCTGCATCAGTTCATCAGCAGTCATCGTTGAATAATCTACACCGTTCATATCTGCAGGCTCCATGTCATTCTGGGCGGTTGCGTCAAGTGCTCCCGCATAGAAAGCTGCTCTTGCTATATTACCTCTGTCGCCTGACATGGCCATGGCGCGGGCCTCTTCCTGTGATACTCCCAGTATGGCGGCAACATTTGAATAGTATGTATCCTCCTCCGTAACACCGAGCTCTTCATCCGTAGGAACGGGTATACTGTCAATATCTGCCATTTCTTCCACGAAATCATCTCCTCCTTCGCCTGAAAGAGCATCCTCTATGCTTACGGTTGAGTCTGTGTTCGCAGTAGTTTCAGTAGTCTTCTGTTTTTTCTCCACTTTATTGGTCTGAGTAGAGCTGCCTTTAGCCTTGCCTGCATCAGTCAAAAGGAATGCAGCCGCAATTGTATGATTATCCTGTACATTCTGGAATGTATATGTGTTCACAGGTCCTACCTGCTGTCCGTCAACCGCTACTGCAAGGATGGCATATCCCGACTTGGGAACTATTTTATAGGTTATATTCTGCCCCTGTGCAACAGTTCTCTTTCCGCTCGGGCTTATCGATCCTCCGGTCGTTGCCACTCCGGCTGATATCTCAAATGTTGTTACACCGGTTTTTATAAATATGGCTGTGCACTTATAGTCCTCTTCAAGTTTGTCTATCTTAACGGTAGCGTTTCTGTTTACTATTTGTCCGTTAACTTCCCATCCAACGAAAGCGTAGCCTGAATTAGGTGTAGCAGATACCGTAGTTCCCTGATTTATAGCGAACGTTCCGCCTCCGGATACCTTTCCTCCCTCTGCAGGACTTGCATATAAAGTGATCGTATGGGATGTCCTTTCAAACATTCCCTTTATCTTCCGATCCTCCTTGAGATCTTTAAGCTTGTACGACGCATCCTTACTTATGATCTTTCCGTCTTCCTTCCATCCGGTAAATACATATCCGTCATTGGCTTTAGCAGTAATAGTCGTGCTGTCACCATACTTTATCTTGCCTCCGCCGGACACCTTTCCTCCGTCATCGTTGTTTCTTTCCAGATTAACAGTTACATATCTTCTTTCAAATTTAGCGGTAACACCTATGCTTGACTGAATATTGTTTATCGTGTAATTGGTAGAGGAAGACACTTTCTGTCCATCTCTTATCCATCCCTCAAAGGAATAGTTACTGTTTGGTATAGCGGTAAGGGTAACTGATCCGCCCTGTGTCACTGCTCCGCCGCCTGTTACCGTTCCTCCTTCTGCAGGATCAGCCGCAACACTTACATTATATCCGCTTCTCTGCGGGGTAACATTTGATGTCCCATATACAGAGGGTGCCTCCACAGAAAATGCATACACAACGAGCTGAGATGATGATTCATCATTTGCTATTTTCAGCATTCCCTTAGAGTTTATATCTGTGGAACTGGATTTTGCTCCTCTCACCTCCCATGTTACGTCCTGGTTTACACCCTTTTCGTTTCCGTCACTGTCTTTTACTATAGCTGAGAACTGATAGCTGTCTCCAACTGTAAGCTTATAGTTCTGCGGACTTACCGATACGCTTTTTATGGTTTTCTGTCCGGATGTCACGGTTCCGGAAAGCTTTACTTTTGCGCTGGATGATGCCCCTTCATTTAGAACCCGGAAAATGAGTGCATCCGAGTAGTCGCCCGGATTAAGGTTGCTCTTCATGGATATCTGAAAAGCTACCGCTCCGTTCTGTGCAAGATGGTAGGCATTACCGTTTGAATTCTTGTTGCTAAGATTGTAGGTAAAAGCTCCTATACCGCTTTCATATGAAATATCAAAGTCTATTTCTTCCGTCCCCTGATTTGATATTGTCAGGTCATAAATATTACGATCTTTTCCTGCAGGCGCCTCTCCAAAATCTATGGAAGATTTGCTTGCAGCGATCTTATAGGTTTTCTGCTCCTTTTTGTCATCACCTGCCGCCTGAGCTGCCTCTGCTGCTTTCTTATCAGCAAGTTCAGTCGCTGCCTTGGCTGCAGGATCTTCTGCAAGCTGCTTTTTCTGAGCTTCGGCATTCTCTTTTGCTACCTTATCCATAGCCTCCTGCTTTTCCCGCTCTTGCTTCTCTGCGGCCTGACGGTTTGCTTCTGCTTCTTTGCTTGCCTGCTCTGCTGCTGCGGCGGCCTGACGGCTTGCTTCTGCATCTCTGCTCGCCTGCTCTGCTGCTGCGGCGGCCTGACGACTTGCTTCTTCTGCGGCGGCCTGACGGCTTGCTTCTTCTGCGGCGGCCTGATTAGGATCAACGCCACCTCCACCGCCATCATTATCATCATCGTCAAAATCATCATCGTCAAAATCATCATCATCAAAATCATCAAAATCCATGTCGTTTTCTGCGGCCATTACTATCCTTATCGCCTGGACATTCTGTATGAATACCGCAGCCGAAAGTACAATAGCCAGTATCAATGATATCGTTTTTCTCTTCTTCATAATATGTTTTTCCTCCTTACATCATTAATCCTGTGTTACATGATACAAGCATAAACAACAAAACTAAAAGCCAATGTGTCGGACTGACACACCCTTGTATGTATATTTATACGAAAAGGGGGCCGGCATGGCAGAACAAACTATCCTACTTTATGTAATCCAATCCCGTATGGAAATATACCATGTATTTTTCATCATTTCAACTATATTTTGTTATTGTAGTATAGAATCCTTCTTTTTTTTCTATATATTGATGAAACCACTTCCAAAATTATGTTAATTATGATAAAATGCACGCGATTGTAACGTCTATTGGTCTTTTGAAAAGGAGAAAAAATGGAACTCACTTATACTGAAGGGACATTCAGCATCATTCTGGATAATAAGCTGGACTATGACGCAGCTGTAACAGCTTATGATAAGATATTCAAGAATATAGAAGATATTGAAAACAGCGGTTCTTCCATAGAAAGTGTCAGAATAGACGCAGACTGTCTTTCGCTGATCTCATCAGCCGGCGTCAGGATATTGATAGAATTAAAAAAAAGGTTTCAGGATCTGAAGATATTGAATGTTTCCCCTGATGTATATGAGGTAATAAGCATTACCGGTCTGGAAGATATCCTGGGGATAGAATTAAAAAAGGAAAAGACAGCAGAAAATAAAACACTGTCTTCATCAACCAGTAAAAAAACTGATCGTCTGCGCACTGTTCCATCAGACTTTGTTCCGGTAACCAAAATGTTTGAAGAACAGGCGGCACTTAATCCGGACCATACTGCGGTGATATCTTCTAAGGGATCATATTCCTATAAAGAGCTCAACGAGGCGGCAAATAAGATCGCAAATTCTCTTATCGATCAGGATGCCGGCCCGGACGATATTGTCTGCATATTGCTTAATAGGGGAATAGAGATATATGCCGCGACAATAGGCGCACTGAAGGCCGGCTGTGCTTACGCTGTCGTCAATCCCAGATATCCTGATGAACGAATTGAGTATATATACAAAGATTCCGGGGCAAAATTCATCATATCTTCCTTGGGTACGGTATATGACAGACTTGAACTCTTTGTCGACAAACTTCAGAAAAGACCCCTTTTCTTTGAACACATGTTGAGCAGCAGGGAAACACAGAATCCTGACACTATAATATATCCTGGGGATCTTTGCTACGTAAAATATACCTCCGGTTCCACAGGCAAACCAAAAGGTGTTATGCTGGAACACGGAAATTTAAGCAATTTCCTCATAGACGCCCCCGACAATCCGGGTTTTACAGAACTCGCCTCAAAGAGTACAAGGTGTCTTGCCATGGCGCAAATGACTTTCGATGTCTCTGTAATGGAAGAGTATATTCCTCTTGTCACCGGCCACACATCTGTCTTCGCTCTGTTTGAAGAGATAGCTAACCCTGCAAAGCTGATCAAGCTTATGGTCGACAATCATGTGGACGGAGCTGTTTTTACTCCCAGTTATCTTTCAGGCATGATGAAGCTGCAGGGAGTAAATGAAGCTATTGCGGGGCTGAAAGCCGTGGTTTTTTGTGCCGAACCTTTTCTCCCTACGCTTTATACGCGCATCAGAGAGTGTAATCCCAATGTCACTATCTTAAACAGTTACGGTCCGACCGAGACAACAATAGTATGTACTACAAAAATACTTAACAGTTCTGAAAACATTACCATCGGATTCCCCCATACAAATGTAGAAGTATTTATTATAGATGAGAATGGGAACGAACTGCCGAAGGGTGAGACAGGGGAACTGCTCATTGCCGGGAAATGTGTAGGCAGAGGATATATCAACCTTCCCGAGAAAACTGCAGAATCATTTATTGACTTCAGGGGCATGAGAGCTTATAAAAGCGGTGATCTCTGCAGGATAAACAGTGATAATGAAATAGAATCTTTCGGAAGAAAGGACTTTCAGGTTAAAATACGCGGTCTTCGCATCGAGCTGGGAGAAGTAGAATCTGTCATGAACGGTATGGACGGTATTGATATCTGTGTTGCTGCCTCCATAGAAGGCCGTTATCTTTGTCTTTATTACACTTCAGAAAAGGGAGTGGAAGAATCAGAAATCCGGACCTACGCTAAGGAACATCTGGCACATTACATGATCCCTGATATTTACATGAAGCTTGACGAAATGCCTATGACGGAAAACAAAAAGGCAAACAGGAAAGCACTTCCTGTACCGAAGCAGGAAGTAAAAGAAGAAAAGCTGCGCGAGCCGGAATCGGATATACAGAAAACACTGCTTAAGCTCTTAAACTCCGTGATCGAAGACAGGCAGTTCGGCGTTGACCAGAACCTTCCCGAAAGCGGACTGTCATCACTTGACGTCATGCTTTTCATCTCACTTGTAGGCAGTGAATATAATATCGGCATAAACATAGGTGACTTTGTCAAGCATCCGACCATCATTGATCTTGAACAGTTCATCCAGTCTGCCCCAAGACTTAAGCAAATAGAAAATCTGGAAAAATATCACGCCACCGAAAGACAGATTACCGGTTATTTCGAGGCTAAAGCCGGCGGAAATGAATTGGATCTTCCGACACTTTATGAAATGGATAAAGAAATAGATACCGACCGTTTAATGGATGCAATACATAAGACTATGGCAGCTCACCCGGGGCTGACATTGAGACTGGAAACAGATGAAGAAAATGATCTGTATCAGATACCGCAGGATGATTTCATTGATTTTGAGATTAAAGTATCCCATATCGACGATGGCGATCTTGAAAAAAAGACAAAAGAACTGTGTGTTCCCCTTCCACCCGACGGAAAATGGCTGTTCAACTTCGAAATCATTGAAACTCCCACCAGGAAGTATCTTTTTACTGATTATAATCATCTGAATTCCGATGGCGCCTCAATTTCTATCATTATAGAAGATATAATTGCCTCGTACGAAGGAAAAGAACTTAAGCCGGAACAGCTGACCACACTGGAATACGGAGAATTCCTCTCCGGATTCTGGGATACAAAAGCAGGAAAACACTGTATCAATATGTATATGGATTATTTTGAAAATGCCGGGGGAGCCGTTACATTCCCACCTGATAGAAATGAGGAAAAATGGAGACCCGAACATATTGAGATACCGCTGCCTGTAAAAGGAGATGAACTCAGGGCCTACTGTAAGGCCAATCATTTTACTGAAAGCACCCTTCTCGCCGGCGCTCTCGGGGTCGTATTGGCCGACCATACGAAGCGGAAAAGCACCGCTTTTTCCTTTGGATACAGCGGGCGAAATGATTCTCGCCTCTCAAACTCGATCGGCTATATAGCCACTGCCCTCGAAGTCTTTTGCCACCCCGGAAAGCATGACTCCTACAAGGATTATCTAAAGGACTTTGACAGGATGCTGCTTAATATCCTGACATTTCCTATCATGCCCATAATGAAAGTTTTCGAGAAATATCCCAATGCTCTTGACATAGTCTATCTGTATCAGCCCTATTCCCCTGAAGAATATGAGATGGACGGCCATAAAATAAAAGTTATTTCCCTGCAGGATACGACGGTTTATGAAAGCATAAAGCTTATCGTCCAGCCTGTCCAAAAAAGGAACGAGGACATTTCCTGGAAAATAGATTACCATGGCAATCTATATTCCAAAGACAGCATGATCGCTCTTGTCCAGGATCTGAACAAAACCGTCCAGGCCATAATCAATGACGATGGAATGAGATAATATCTGCAAGATCACCAGTCTGGCTGTGGAAAACAGCTAGACTCTATTAAAGATACTTCAGGCAAAGTATCGTTATGTCATCATATTGTTCCGCATCCCCGACAAATTGAGCAATAGCATCCATAACACTTTGTACTGCAGCCATAGGTTTCGCTGAAGGGCCTCTGTTAAGTGCTTCTATCAGCCTGTCCGTACCGAAAAGCTCTTCGTCTTTATTTGATGCTTCTGTCACCCCATCCGTATAGACAAAAATGGTATCTCCATGCTGCATAGTAAATTCATGTTCCTTAAAGCTCATATCCTTCCATGTGGCCAGGGCCGGAGAGTGTTTATATTTTATCAGCTCATAATTACCACCCACATGCCCGACCACAGGATGCTCATGGCCGGCATTTACCGAGACACCATGGCCTGTTGAAAGCTCAAGCACGGCCGCCCATATCGTTACAAACATACCTAGTTTATTTCCTTCGATAAGCTGGTTGTTGATATGATAAAGCGCCTGTTCAGGATTGTCCCCATCCCTTAAACGGTTCTTCACCAACTCCTTCGTAACCATCATGAAAAGAGCCGCCGGAACGCCCTTTCCTGATACATCTGCTATCACAAGCGCCAGATGATCATCATCTATCATAAAGAAATCAAAGAAATCCCCTCCAACCTGTCTTGCCGGCTTCATGGTGCCATATAATATAAATTTGGAGCTTTCGGGGAATTCCTGAGGCAATATGCCTAGCTGGATCCTTGATGCCAGCGACAGCTCAGCGCTTATCCTCTCTTTTTCCGCCGTAATCTTTGTAAGGTTTTCTATATACTGGAGTGTGTCGTTCTCCATACGCCCTATTGAAACAGCCAGGGTCTCTATCTCCCTTATCTGACTTATCTTATCAATATCCCATTCATCAGGCGCACTGTTTTCCTCCGCGAATCGTACAGCCTCTCTCGTGATCTTTTTCATAGGACGTACGAACTGTCCACGCATGAAGGAGAAAATGGTTAAAGAAGCCAATGAAACTATAACAACCGTCGCAACCAGTACATAAAAAAGATATAGCCGTCTGCCTATGGCAAGTTCTGACATGGGGCGTTGAACGCAAAGGATCGCCCGGACGGTTCCGTCGGATTTCTTTACTGGAATAAGCGACGTAACATGTGGCTCTTTACCTCTAAGCTCCGTAGTCCTTACAACACTGCCGCGTTCCAGACCGTTCTCATATATTTCTTTATAAATATTCCGATATTCATCGTTTGTTGTCTCTCTTTCATACCCTATAGGCCAGGGAGAATAATCACTTCCTTCCTCAACAGCATTGAAAACAGCGGTAAACCTCCCATAATCTGATGTATCTACATCTATTACATATATTAATGTTACATGCTGTTTATTGGTCAGTACATCAATATATCTGGCTGTTTGTGCGTAATCTTCACTGCTTCCGCCGTTTTCTTCCCATTTGTCTATCTTATCTCCGTCTATTAGCGTAGCCGCTGTCTCAGCAGTTCTGAATGCCGAGTCATTGTATTCCGTTGTCATTGAATTAGTAAAGCGTATATATCCGATAAGACTAAGAATCCATCCGAACACCATTAAAAGCAATCCGGTGCCTACAATGAGCCTGAAAGACATCCCTCTCCAAATATGCTTTAGCTTCTCCATCAATCCATATCCTTTTCCATAAAAAATTGTTTTACAGCGGCAGCAGCTTTTTTATTCATTCCCTTAATCCCGGCGAGCTCTTCTTCTCCGGCTTGTTTTATTCTTTCTATGTCCCCGAAATGCCGCATTAACGTTTTGCGTCTTGCCGGTCCTATTCCCGGGATATCGTCAAGCACAGAGTGTACCTGGCTCACCGATCTTAAAGAACGATGGTACTCTATCGCGAACCGGTGAACCTCATCCTGAATGCGTGTCGCAAGCTTAAAACCCTCTGAATGTATATCTACCGGTATTTCTCTGTCTTCAAAGTATATTCCTTTTGTCCTGTGTTTGTCATCTTTTACCATTCCCGCGACAGGAATCCGTATACCAAGTGTATTTAATACCTCCAGGCAGATACTCACCTGGCCCTTTCCTCCGTCCATCAGTATAAGGTCAGGATATCTGCTGAAGCTGTCATATTCCGATTTTGCTTCATGCATAAACCGTCTTGTAAGTACTTCCCTCATTGATTCGTAGTCATTATTCCCTATATCGGAAGAAAGACGGAATTTACGATAATCCGGTTTCTTAGCTTTTCCCTTTTCAAAAACAACCATGCTTCCTACCGAATCAAAACCGGATATATGTGAGATATCATATGATTCTATACGGTTTATCTCAGACAGCCCAAGCCATACTGCGATCTCCTTTGCCGCTCCTATTGTGCGTCCTTCCTCACGCTTTATACGTTCTTTGGAATTCTCCATTATAATACCGGCGTTACGATGAGCCAGTTCGACAAGGCGTTCCTTCTGACCGATCTTGGGAATAAGAATCGACACCTTATTTCCACGTCTTTCCGTAAGGAACTTTTCCAGAATGATCCTGTCAGGAACATCCGTTTCCAGCATGATCTCTTTTGGCACAAAAGGTGTTCCTGTATAGAACCGGCCTAAGAAATCATTCAATATCTCCGAATCTTTTGAATCCTCGGCTACATGATCCAGAATATAATGGTCTCTTCCTATAAGCCTTCCTTCTCTTACAAAAAAAACAACAACGACCGCATCTTCCCTGTCACGGTTAAGGGCGATCACATCCCTGTCCTCGCCGTCATGTGCTGTTATCTTCTGTTTTTCGGATACGGAACGGACAGATTCTATCAGATCTCTGTAAACTGCCGCATTTTCAAACTCCATTTTCTCCGATGCTGTCTCCATCTTATCCTGAAGAGATTTTAGCACCGTCTCATACTGTCCGTTTAAGAACTCCAGAGCTCCTTTTACACCCTCTGCGTATTCCCCATCTTCCAATAAACTGAAATCTCTCCTGCACGGAGCCATGCATTGTTTCATATGATAATTAAGACAGGGTCTGTCCCTCCCCTTGTCTCTTGGCAAAACCCTGCTGCATGTTCTCAGCATATATATTTTATTAATTAGCTCGATAGTTTCCCTCACACCATAGCTTGAAGTGTATGGTCCGAAATACTTCGCTTTATCCTTTTTTATTGTCCTGGAAAAAAGTATTCTGGGATATGGCTCGTTTATTGTCACCTTTATATAAGGATATGTTTTATCATCCTTCAGCATAGTGTTATATTTCGGGCGATGTTCCTTTATAAGATTGTTTTCAAGAACAAGCGCTTCCAGTTCGGAGTCTGTAAGTATATATTCGAACCAGGTAATCTGTGAAACCATCTTTTTTATTTTTTCTGATTTGACCGTCTTACGAAAATATGAATGGACACGATTAAAAAGATTCACTGCCTTGCCTATGTATATGATCACATCATCCAGATCATGCATAAGATACACACCGGGAGACTTCGGTAGCTTTTTCAATTCGGATTCTATGTCAAAATCTTTACTCATGAAAGGATTTTACCATAAAACGGAGCTGTGCGTTCATTTAGCACAGCTCCGAATATTAATAATTCATATATTTGATCTTCGAATTACTTGTAAGGGTTCTCCGAAGGATATGGAAGTGATGCCGGCTGATTATATCCGATCTCAGTCAGATCCACGCCAATATACTTATATACCTCAAAGAGCGGCTTACCGAAATGTCCGAACATAACTGCGCCATGGTGAGGATAATTCTTGCCGATAAGCACATGACGGTAGAAGCGTCCCATCTCCTTGATAGCAAATACGCCGATCGAACCGAAAGATTTAGTTGCCACCGGAAGGACTTCCCCTTCAGCAAGATAAGCCCTCAGCTTGCCGTCAGCTGTTGACTGAAGTCTGAAGAATGTGATATCTCCGGGTTTGATATCGCCTTCCATAGTACCGTCGCACCAATCCTTCGGATGTGTACGTGCCATGATCCTCTGGTATGACAGATGCGGATTGCAGAGCTTCGTAGAGCAGGTATTTCCACAGTGGAAGCCCATAAACGTATCTGTATGAGTATAAGGGAACTTGCCCTCGATCGACTCTTTATACATATCCTTCGGAACAGAATTGTTGATATCCAGCAGAGTAACTGCATCACCTGAAATACATGTGCCGATATACTCCGAAAGAACTCCGTATATATCAACCTCGCATGATACCGGGATCCCCTGGCCTGCAAGCCTGGAATTTACATAGCAGGGATTGAAACGGAACATATCCTGGAACGCAGGCCAACACTTAGTCGTAAGCGCTACATACTTCCTGTAACCCATATGCTCTTTAACCCAGTCCTTAAGCGTAAGCTCATATTGTGCAAGCTTTCTCAATGTATCATTGACCTCAGCCTGGCCAAGCTCTTTAGCCATATCCTTGGCGATCTCCTCAATTTCATCCTTAGCCTCTGCATGCTTTTGATATGATTCAAAAAGATCAAGTTCTGATTCTTCTTCAATTTCTACATCAAGATTGTAAAGCTGCTTTATAGGAGCATTACATGCCAGGAAGTTCTGCGGTCTGGGTCCAAAGGATATGATCTTCAAATTCTTAAGGCCAACTACCGCACGCACGATAGGAAGAAAATCATGGATCATGTCAGCACAGTCATCCGCATCACCTACAGGATATTCGGGGATATATGCCTTTGTGTTTCTAAGTGCCAGATTATAGCTCGCATTCAGCATACCACAGTATGCATCACCTCTGCCGTCAAGCAGATCTGACTGACTTTCTTCTGCCGCAGCTATGAACATTGAAGGACCGTCAAAATGCTTTGCAAGAAGTGTCTCGGATATCTCCGGACCGAAATTCCCAAGATATACAACGATAGCGTTACACTCATTTTTCTTTACGTCTTCAAGTGCCTCTACCATCTGAGTCTCGCTCTCAATGATACATACCGGACACTCGTAAATGTCTTCCTTATCATATTTTTTTGCGTAGGCTTCTACCAAAGCCTTTCTTCTGTTTGTTGCAAGCTCTGCCGGAAAGCAATCTCTTGATACAGCTACGATACCTACTTTTGCCTTTGGGATGTTACTTACCATACGTTTTTCCTCCTAGAATATAGATGTTTGTTGTACCCCCGCTGTCTGCGGATGATGAACTGTTTTCGCTGTAATCCGGCGGTCATGTCTTCTGTGGGATTCTTCTGTTATATGGTTGCTCCAGAAACTGACCCGACAGATGCACAAAACATAAGCCGTCCTCCCGGAACCGGAATACGGATATAATTATAAATCTTTTACGAAGTACGGGCAATAAGAATGTAAAATTTAGCCATATCTTTCCAAAACCCTCTTTACAGAATATAGGTAGCTTCCGCCGAAAAGATTCAGATGATTAAGAAGATGATACAGATTGTATATTTCCTTTCTGTCCTCATAACCCGGTGCCAAAGGTCTGACGCTACGATATGACGCATAAAACCTGTTGCTGAACCCCCCGAAAAGCTCAGTCATAGCTATGTCCGCCTCAGAATGCCCAACATAAACTGCAGGGTCTATAAGCCATGCTTCCCCATCCGAACCTGTAATATAATTTCCCGACCAAAGATCTCCGTGAAGCAAAGAGGGTTTCTCCGGTTCCACCAGATATCGATCAAGCTTTTCCATCAATATATCTGCCTTTTTTTTCATACTGAAATCGAAATACTTTTCTGCGCGCTTAAACTGTGGCTTTAGTCTGCAGTCTCTGAAAAACTCAATCCAGCTTCCCCTTGGTTCGTTCGCCTGATAACCGGCTCCTATATAATTATCATGGATAAATCCGTATTTTCCTGAAATAACAAATTTTTCAGCGTAAGCTGCATGAAAAGCGGCCAGATTCTCTCCAAAATTTTCATGATACTTCTGTGCAGGCATTACGGAATCTATATGACTTAACAGTAAAAAAGCCCTGTCACCGTCTGTTCCTAAGGCCAGTACATCCGGTGTCCGGATTGTCCGTGTCTGTTTTATTGCAGACAACCCCTCTGCTTCTTTATAAAAGAAATCCAGATTTTCTTTTTGATTTGACTTCAAGAAAAGTCTTAATCCATTTGACAAGATACAGGTATATGCATCATTGATATCCCCCCCGGAAACCGACTGCATCCTGTCAACAGTTGTGCTCTCACCACAAACACTCTTTATAGCCTCATCAATTGAAAGATATTCTTTCATTACCTGTCGAAATATGCTACTGCAAACAGCAAGGATGAGTTCCAATATATGGCTATTTCGTTTGTGCTGTAGCTTAAATAATGATCCCTATAGCATTTCTGTGCCGGAGTGTTTTTGTCTGCATACCGTTTTATTTCATCATCAGCAAGCAAAATACACGGACCTCCTACAAGTTCTCCGGGTATCGGTTTGTCAATTTTATCTGCAACTGTTACCCTGTTATGCGGATCTTTAACTGCATGCTCTCCAAACCCCGTCACATATGACAGATCCAAAGCATTCATTCCTAAAATATAATGAAGTTGATTAAGCGCGGCTTCCTTAAATGCTTTAATGGTAAGCTTTGTGCTCCGTAACTCGTCCTCTGACATCCCGGTATTCTTTTGCTCTTTATCGTGGTATTCGAGTTCTACCGCTTTTATTTTATCCTTTCGGTTCTCTTTTTTATAGGAGTTAATATTCTGTTCTAAGGCAAGACATGCTAATATCAGCACATTTGCACGATTTGATACTATCATGTTGCTTCCCCAGACAAAATCCTGTTTCTGCATCGCCAACGGATAGCCATTTTTCTGTAATAAGACATATGCTTCCGCGCGTTCGCAGAGCATCTTTATCATATTTTCCCTAAGCTCCGTCCCTGCTCTATTATCCGGATCAAAGATCACCGCAAGCGCTGCGAGCGCGGACACATCCTGCCAGCCGAAGCCATCATCTATACTCCTTCCGTCAGAATGCGGATGATCCTCCATATAAAGATCCATTTCGGTTAAAAGATGTGCCAGATAACGATCCTGTCGGGTTTCATTCTGCGATGCCGCTGCCATCATACTACGGTCTCTGCCATTTCTCACATCAATATCAGTCCTGAGGAGCTCGGCAAAAGCCCACATACGTTCATCAATATCCGATGGATCCGTATATTCGCCTGTGTTGCATCCCTCCGGATTATGGAAGTCCGTGTTGTCAGGATTTGCGATAAGCCACTGCCCCGCCATGTACGCCTGATGTATACAGTTTCTGGCAAAATCAGGATCATATTCAGCATAGACTCTTGAGGCTATGCACATAACCGCAGCAAAATCAGCCGTTGACATACTTGTTACAGGGAACATAATCATCTCCATGTCATCTTTATCCGGCATGACATAATCACAGAAAACAAAACTGGTTGCCTTATGGTATACTCCCCCATCTGCTCTCTGCATTCCGCTTAGCATATCAAGTTCATATCTGCATTCATTTAAAATATCCGGCATTCCGTTTCCGGTTTCCGGTATATTAACAGGATCTATGAAAGCTTCCGGAAATAGTTCATATGCATAAAGCATATGTGCAACTGTAACAGCCCCTGCGCTGGAATATCTTCCGTAGTCTCCGGCATCATGCCACCCCTTTGAAAGTGATATCCCATTGTTTTCACCAAGCAGCCTTACACCGGAAGTGTGACAGGCAGGTCTCTTAAATAAACCCGCGTATTTTTCCTGCAATTCACATCCGCATCTTTGAAAATAGAAATACTTCAGCAAGGAATTTTTCAGAGACTTATACACATGCTGTTCCACCTTAAAAGAAACAGAACGTTCTCCCTTGTCGGATTCAATGTGATATACACCCGGTATGTTTACATCCGAGAAATCCAGTCGGTACACTTCCTCCCCCACTGTTTCATCTCTTCCAGCGCCTGTTACCGTGACACCGGCTTCCACTCTGTTTCCGTCACTATCGTCAATTATGTAAAAATCTCCCGGCATATCGCTTATGGCAAGCTTTACCGTTCCCGGAAGAAAGCCTGTTTCATTTACCGATATCATCTATTTCCCCCTCTTACCTATTTTGATCATTCCAATATTTCGTTCTGATCTGCTACCCCGTTCTTTCGTATGATATATCATACGGTATTTTTTCATTATCTGCCATAGCCATACGTCAATTAATGAAAATACTTATTTTTGCTCCATAATATAATTAAGCATTGCATCTGCAGCCTTTGATAAAGGGCGGTCCTTGCTCCATACCAATAAGTATGATGCTACGGCAAGCGGATGCTCTATTTTTTTGATCACTATCTTTTCATCCTCTTCCATGACTCCCTTAGCAATCGGAAAAATAGCGATCCCGACTCCGGCTCTTGCAAGCTCACGCACATTTATCAGATGAGCCACCCTGCACACCACATTCAGAGGTTTATCCGGATCCGGCATCCATTTCCTGAATTCTGCATTTCTTGATGCCCTTGAAGGGATGATCAGGTTTTTATTTACAAGTTCCTCAGGTTTTACGGATTTTCCTCTTTTTCTTGCAAGAGTGTCATCTCCGGGTATGATAGCCGCCCATGATTCTGAATGAACCTTAACGGAGCTTATATCGGGATCAGAGAACGGCTCCATTACTATAGCCAGATCACAGAGCCCCCTTTGTATTCTATTTACTATCTCATCTGTAGTTCCGGTCCAAAGATCGTATTGAACATAAGGATTTAGCTCATGGAAGCCTGATATCCAGCCTGCCAGGAGATGCGGTCCATACCCCTCTACAGTAGCGATATATATGCGTCCGTGCAAACCGCTGCTCATTTCAGAAATATCATCTTTTGATCTGCTTTCAAGCTCCAGGATCCGCCTGGCATATTGCTTAAAAAGCAGTCCTTCTTCCGTTAACCGCATTGAATGTGGGCCTCTTTCAAAAAGTTTAGCTCCCAACTCTTTTTCCAGATCTTTTATCTGCCTTGACAATGGAGGCTGAGCAATACACAGCTTTTCCGCTGCTCTAGTAAAACTCATTTCATCAGCAACAGCCATAAAATACCTGATATGCCTTAGCTCCATTCTCAGAACAAACCCCCTTGCCAGATTCTTGTCTGTATGGACTTCCATACCTGCAGTGTACGATACTGAATACATTATAATCGTCCGATAATACAGACACAAGTGAACGTGAGAATGTGGATGTTCACAAATTTTTCACAGTTTTTATTAGCACTCGCCCTTGACGAGTGCTAATAAAGGTGGTATAACATAATCAGTCCAAGGGGGACGGAGGACACGATAGCCATATGAAGCCCCCCAAGGACTATTCAGTAAACTAAAAGCCACGCTTCGAAGGCCGAGCTAAAACCATAGGATCCAGGATAAGGCGAAGCCGGAGTATTGCAGGCAAAGATAAAATAAATAAGGAGGTAACATTATGTTGTACACACCTAGCATTTTAAGAACAAACCTTTTCAATGATCTTTTTGACGATGATTTTTTCACAACACCTTTCGGACATCTTGACACTTTCAAGGGAAATGCAGGAGAGCTCATGAGGACAGACGTGAAAGAGAATAAGGATTCTTACGAACTAGAAATGAGCCTGCCGGGAATAGAAAAGGAGGATATCAAAGCATCACTGAAAGACGGATATATGACGATCAATGCGTCCACTTCAAAGAGCACTAATGAGAAAGATAAAGATCATAAATATATCCGCAGAGAGAGATATCAGGGTTCCGTAAGCAGGACGTTCTATGTAGGAGAAGCTGTGAAAGAAGAGGACATTAAAGCAAAGTTTGAAAATGGCATTCTTACACTTACAGTACCCAAGAAAGTAGAAGAACCCAAGGTCGAAGAGCAGAAATATATTGCCATCGAGGGTTGATATTCTTGAATGGTCAATGGGAGTTGTCCATACGTGGACGCTCCCTTGACCATAATATGATTTTCAATAAAAAATAAATCTTGACAAAACGTCATTCGGGGTGTAATGTAATCTACACTTCAAAAATCACATCCAGATTTTCTGAAGCCACATATCAGTGGCAGGCGATATACAAACAGTACAAGCCTGATATCAAATTGACAAAGTCATAGGAATCAACAGCGTATGAAATCTTATTTGTTTCTGGTCACGCTATTTATCTGCGCTCTGACGGATATCGTGACCTACCGGATAAAGAATCTAATTCTGATCTTTTCTGCCACCGGACTGCTGCTCTTTGATCTGTTCATATCTGCAGAAGGAAATCCTGTTTCAGAAATTACTGCTGGCGGGATCGTATTCCTGATCCTTTTCCCGTTCTATGCATTCGGGCTATTGGGGGCAGGTGACGTGAAGCTCCTGGCCCTGACAGCAATGTATGTCGGTTTATCTTCAATGTGCCGCATTACTGCCGCGAGCGCCGTGGCATCTCTTATCATCGCAATAAGTCTTTCTGCATTACGGCATGAAAAGATAACAAAAATAAAATTCCCTTTTGCCTTTGCGCTTTTAATGGGTGCTCTTCCGTTTTGGTTTGATCTTTTTTGAGGAGACGATATGGATACGACAAAAAATACAAACCTGGCGATATACTTCGCCGACAACGATTATCTTGAAAGCTTTATGAATTACCTTACAGAAAAAAACATGGGGTTCAACTGTTCCGGTTTCACCAAATGTGAAAAACTGAAACAATTCGTTGAAAAAAACAAGGTTTCAATACTTCTAACGGATGATATATGTTTTAAGAAAAATGCCAGAAACATCAATTCTGAGATTACGGTTATTCTTACAGAAAAGCCTGAATTTGAAACAACTCCAAATGTTTATGAGATTAATATACTGCAGCCTGTTGATGAAATTGTACGGGAACTACTCAAAACCGTCGCCAAAACAGATATCCCTGTGGCTCAAAATCCCCTCCTTCCAAACGGTAAGATCTACAGCTTTTTTTCACCCGTCGGAAGATCCCTTAAAACTACCCTTGCCATAGCTGCATCACAGATTCTTTCCGATAAAGAAAAGACTATCTATATTAATCTGGAGCCCGATTCCGGTTTTTCTGTATTATTTGGACAGAATTTCGACACCGATTTGTCAGATCTGATATTTTATCTACGCGATGATGAAGGAAAAAAATCATCCTTGATGATACAAAGTTCCATTTGCAACAGTCAGGGAGTAAGCTTTATTCCTCCTGTTGTTAACCCGGAGGATCTGTTCCAGATTTCATGCGATGAGATCATAAATCTATTTATACTTCTACAAAAAACAGGATTTCGAAACATCATCGTAGATATGGGGACTCTTATCCCGGGTTTTGAAAAAATACTCTCCACCAGCGAAATGATATATATGCCTGTAAGAAAAGACAGCATATCATCAGCAAAGATCATCCAGCTTTTTGCATATCTGAGAACCCTTGAAGATGCGCAGATAGAAGATAAGATCCAAAGATTGGAACCACCCTTTTTTCAAGAAGTACCTTCTATAGCTTATAACCTTCGAGGAACGGAAATATCTAAATATATGGCAGGAATACTATATGGATAATAACAAATCTACAACCGATAAACGCTTTATTCTTTTGAAAGAAGAGATCATTTCAAGGATCGATCTTTCCCGGGAAGTATCCGATGAAGAGATAAAAGATATTATTAAGGATGCCATTTATGACCTGAAACAAAAAGAAAACATAAGCTTGACCGAAAGAGAGGACCTTTTCCGCCTTCTATTCTACGAAGTCCGACGATTGGGTATTCTGGAAGAACTTATTTCTGACAACTCTGTGACGGAGATCATGGTCAACGGGACAGATGACATTTTCATAGAAAAAAACGGAGTTATCTCAAAATGGAACAGGCATTTTGAATCTGAAGAAAAACTGAGGTCAGTTATACAGCAGATAGTAGCTAAGAGCAATAGGGTAGTAAATGAAGCATCTCCTATAGTTGATGCCAGGCTCAACGGTGCAAGAGTAAACGTCGTAATGAATCCGGTGGCAATAAACGGACCTATCCTTACCATTAGACGATTCCCCGATAATCCGATATCAATGAAAGACCTCATCAGCTTTTCCTCAATAACTCCAGAGGCCGTAGATTTTCTGAAAAAACTTGTAATATCCGGATACAACATCTTTGTATCCGGCGGAACCGGTTCCGGAAAAACAACATTCCTAAATGCTCTTTCGGAATTCATTCCCTCTGACGAAAGAGTTATTACGATCGAGGACTCTGCAGAACTTCAGATCAGGGGTATTGACAATCTTGTCCGGCTTGAAACCAGAAATTCTAATGTTGAAGGACTAAAAGAAATCAGTATCAGAGATTTAATAAAGTCATCTCTCAGGATGCGTCCTGACCGGATCATTGTCGGAGAGATCAGGGACGGTGCGGCTTTGGATTTTTTATCTGCAGCAAATACGGGACATGACGGATCTCTTTGCACCGGCCATGCCAACAGCGCAATAGATATGCTTTCACGAATAGAAACCATGGTGCTTATGGGCATGGATCTTCCCCTTCCTGCCATCAGAAGGCAGATGGCTTCAGCGATTGATATCATAATCCATCTTGGAAGACTTCGCGACAGAACACGGAAGGTGTTAGAGATATCAGAAATGTCAGGATTAAAAAATGGAGAATTTGTTCTAAATCCACTGTTTACTTTTATTGAAGAAGGAGAAACAAAGAATGGCCTTATTAAAGGGGATCTCAAAAAAACCGGAACACTTTCATATACCGAAAAGCTCCAAAGACATGGTCTTTATGATAAGAGTTTTATTTGAATGGATGGGCATAGATTTCCTGGTTTCATATGTGTTTTATAAAAATGTGATCTCCTTTATTCTGTTTCTGCCGGGCTTTATTTTATATGCGAAACATCGTTATATATCTTATCAAAAGGATAACCGTGCCTTGCTCGCGCTTCAATTCAGAGAAAGCATTCTTTCTGTAAGCACTGCACTTAACGCCGGCTACTCAGTTGAAAATGCCTTCATTGAAGCCTATCACGACATGTACAAAATGTACGGGAGTGATGCTCCTATTACAAAAGAGTATCATACCATAGTCTTTAGGCTTAGAGATAACGAACCGATCGAGGCCATCATTAATGATTTCGCCCGCAGAAGTAAAATAGAAGACATAAATGACTTTGCGGCAGTCTTCGGATCCGCCAAACGAATAGGCGGGGATATGACAAATATTATAAAGCATGCTTCAGCAAACATAAGCGAAAAAATAGCCGTAAAAAGAGAAATAGAAACATCCATGAGCGCCAAAAAACTGGAAATGAAAATAATGATAGCCGTACCTTTTTGTATCCTGCTTTATCTACAGGCAAGTTCAGCAGATTTTATTTCAGTCCTTTATCATAATACTACAGGTCAGATAATAATGACGATAGCCCTGGTGTTATACATATGCGGGATACTGTTGGCTGAAAAAATAATTAATATCGAGGTATAATGATGCGTTGTTTCTATCATCTCGCAGAAATTCTATTAAGGGTTTATACTCCCAAAGAAACCGAAGCCATACGAGAAAGCCAAATGCTGCTGCATCCAGGCATTCCGGGGTCAAAACTGACGAAAGAGTATTATGTAAAAAAAATTGGGGCAATCCTCGCCGTATTATCAATGGGTTTGCTGATTTCTATTATTATTCTGATAACAGACATCAGGCAATCTGGAAAAATAGAAGACAGCCTCTTAGAAAGAGGCTCTTATGGAGACGGAGAAAAAAACATCCCCGTGAACCTCTACGCAGATGGCAAACTTATAAAAAAAGATAAAATCATTACAGTAGACGAAAAACAGTATTCAGACACTGAAATCAAACGTATCTTCAAAGAAGCAGAACTACTCCTGACATCAAAAGTACTCGGAGATAATGTATCTGCAGACCATATAGACCACGATCTTTTCCTTCCTGACAGTTTGGAGGGATACCCTATTTCAATAGAATGGCACATCGGAGATTACGACGTTCTTGACAGCAACGGTCATATACAGGAAAGCTATCATGATATATCCGGTCGTCCAGTGAAGCTTACTGCCGATCTTTCCTATAGAGACTCTCATGAGGAATATGATTTTTACGTCAAAGTTTTTCCGATATACAGATCTCCTGAGGATGAGCTTTCATATGACATAGATCGCAGCATAGACAGATATGCAGCAGAAACTGTAAGTAAAAACGCCCAACGATTGCCTGACAATGTGGACGGACACAATTTGACTTACGAAAAATCTCTTCCCCACACATGGATTTATGTCATACTGATGTCCGCATTTGCAGCCTTTATCATATATACAGGAAAAGACCACGATTTAAATAAAGAAGTTGCAAAAAGAGAGAGGGAAATGTTGCTGGATTATCCGGAGATTGTAAGTAAACTGACCCTTCTTATCGGAGCAGGCCTGACTTTAAGAGCTGCATTTGAGAAGGTCGCCATGGATTATAAAAACCGAACTTACGGCAAAACATCATTTGCATGTGAAGAGATGTTGATAACGGTCTATCGTATGAAGAGCGGAGTCAGCGAATATGAGGCCTATCTGGATTTCGGAAAGAGATGTGCCGTAAAAAGGTATACCAAGCTGGGTGCTTTGTTTTCTCAGAATATTAAAAAAGGGAGTAAAGGTCTTTTGACTGAATTGGAAAAGGAAGTACACGACGCCTTCGAAGAAAGGAAGTCTTCCGCCAGAAAGCGCGGAGAAGAGGCCGGCACCATGCTGCTTCTGCCAATGACACTAATGTTATCAGTTGTTATGATCATAATCATAGTCCCGGCATTTATGTCATTTTCTCTTTAGTCTTATATTTTATATTCGCATTTCAGATCTCATTTTTTGATATCTGTCAAAACTCATGTCGATATGTCCGATACTGTGTCCGGATGAGCTTCATCGGCTGGTATCTGCACATAAATATTAACAGGAAAGGAGGCAAAACCATGCTCAAGTCACTAAGAAGTTTTATCCGTGAAGAAGACGGGATAGGCACTGTGGAAATGATCCTCATCCTTGTCGTTCTCATAGGACTGGTTCTTATTTTTAAGTCGCAGCTTACTGATCTGGTAAACAGCATTTTCAAGACCATTAATAGCAAAGCAAAACAGGTTTAACAAAAATCGGAGGCAAAATGAAATACAGGTACAAAGGGACTATCACTGTTTTTTTAAGTCTCATATTAACGCTCATACTATCAGTTATCATGGGCACGACAGAAAGTGCCGCATACGCGGCATCCAGAATGAAATGTGAATTGGCGACCGATCTGTCGCTTGAGTCAGTCTTTGCCGAGTATAACAGAGAGCTTTTGAGTAGATATGACCTGTATTTCATAGACACCTCCTATGGTGGACCCACACCTTCACTCAGCGCACTAAAAGAACATATGAAAGATTATATAAGCTATAATATTGATTCTTCGAAAAATACCCTTTCCATAATACCACCGGCTGATTTTACGTCATTGACTCTTGACTCTCTTGATATTACAGAAATTTCTTACGCTTCAGACGCTTCAGGTAGAGTATTTAAAAGACAAGCCATACAGGCATTTGAAGATATGTATGGTATCACTACGGCCAAAGCTCTCGCAGAAAAAGCAGGATCAACAATCCAGGCTTTTCATGACAGCGGAATAGAGAATCAAAATCCGGATGAAAAACGCAAAACACTGGAAGATGAACTAAACGGGATAGATTATAAGATTCCTGAAAATCCCGCTTCTGATGTATTTGATGACAGGGAAGGGCTGGTTCTTTTCATCATGGGCACAGACGGTATATCTGAAAAGAAAATTGATACTTCTTCTTTGATCTCTCATAGGAATCAAAATAAGGGTACAGGTCTGCACGGCGGAACCGTGGATACCGAAAGTGCTCTTTCTGAACTGATGTTTGACGAATATCTTTTTGACAAATGCACTTCATATACGGACCAACATACAGATAAAGGAGCTGATTACGAACTGGAATATATTATTTTCGGAAAAGGTTCCGACAAAGCTAATCTAAGAGAGGTTGTGACCCGGCTTATGCTCCTGAGATATGGAACCTGTGCCGCGTACATAATGACAGATTCAGCAAAAAAAGAAATGATCGAACCTATCGTTGATCTTATCTGTACTATCTGCCTCGTTCCTGAAGCAGCGGATGCTCTCACATATTTAATTCTGCTGGCTTGGGCTTACGGTGAAAGTGCTTCAGATATGGTAAGGCTTCTTGCCGGAGAAAGAGTGCCTCTCATAAAAACCGGTACCGATTGGAAAATGCCTCTTTCCGGATTAACTTCCATCCGCGCAAATGCACATCCTACCGGACAAGAGGGTACAGGTTTTTCGTATGAGGATTATCTCAGGGCATTTATGCTCATGGAAAATAAAACTCAAAAATGTATGAGAGCTATGGATATCATAGAAATAAATCTCAGAAATACCACCGGAAACGAACATTTTCGAATGGACGGCTGTGTCGAATATGTAAAGATAACCGCAGTTATGACATTCAAGGGTAAAAACCAACTTACAATAGACAGAAAAATGAGTTACCTGAGTGATTTTTGAATAAACCGACAATACTATCAGAAAGGGACCTCCAGCCAACAGATAAATGATAATGCGGAAAACAGAGATATCAAAAAAATCAAATAATTTCACCCTCCTTTCTAAACCATGGAGGTCTCTTTCCGGCAGTATTACGGTAGAAACCGCTCTTGTACTTCCTATATTCCTCTTTGCGATGTTGTCAGTAATGTGTTTGACAGAATCGATCCGTATTTCCGCAAATAATATTGAGGAACTGTCTGAGAAGGCATATAGGTATGCCAAATACGCCTATATAGGGGATAAATTTCTGGATGATACACCGATATCAGATGCTTTTGATATTATTAATAACGGTGATGACATTATAGATCTGGTGTATCGGTACAAAATCAATGTTCCTTTTGACCTTCTTAACGCATATGATCCATACGCGGTAGACAGGGTACGGATGAGAGCATTTACAGGTTATGATAATGCAAAACATGCCGCTACCGATAAAACTGCCGAGGAAAGGGTCTATGTCACGGAATCTGGATCTGTTTATCACAGATCTCTTGGCTGCTCCCACCTGAATTTAAGCATACGATCCATTGATTATAAGGATGTTTTAGGGGAGCGGGCAAATGACGGATCAAAATATTATCCTTGTGAACACTGCTGTCATAATAATGAAAATCCGCCTGCCGTTGTATACATTACGGATGACGGGAACAGATATCATTCCTCACTTTCATGCAGCGCTCTGAAAAGGACTATTCACGAGGTACCGATTTCACAGACCGGATTACCACCTTGCAAGGAGTGTGGAAAATGATCATAAATATTGTATTATTTATTTTTTATACTATAGGTTCTATTCTTGACATAAAAAAAAGATCGGTCCCTATGGCGGTCATTATTTTATTTGGCGGTCTTGGTATCCCTTTAAGCCTTGCATTTGGCCGGATAGGATCCGGCGCTTT